>Ga0307375_10002251_pt1 | contig 20000 bp, 18 predicted proteins | sample TR1MG_FD_202531 | JGI IMG/M metagenome (GOLD analysis project Ga0307375, IMG submission 202531) | Soil microbial communities from Risofladan, Vaasa, Finland - TR-1 | ecosystem: Environmental > Terrestrial > Soil > Coastal area > Acid sulfate soil | place: Finland: Risofladan, Vaasa | collected...
AGCATTCTATAACCGTCAACGGAGACATTCCACCATCGGTTATATGTCGCCGACCGAGTTCGAGAGAATGGTGTGAGATGGTTTCCTGTTAACTAGGTGTCCATTAAAGTGTTGCAAGGTCAGACAGCATGCGCCGGACCACAGCCTCGCGGCGTTCTTGTGAATAATACATAACGTGTCACTCTCTTTCTGCCCCTCAAGGTTGAATAACAGAGGCGACAACTATCCTGGCAGCTGGGGGGAACGCTGACCCCCATCTGTTGGGCAAGCTCACCCTGTCGGTTCATCCCCGCGCATGCGGGGAACGCTGGCGCTTGTCGAATCCATGCCCAAGCCCGTCCGGTTCATCCCCGCGCATGCGGGGAACGCCTTAGGGGCATGTGCGCGGAATACACTCCATTCGGTTCATCCCCGCGCATGCGGGGAACGCTCCTATCGGCTATCGGCACCGAGGTGCGGAACCGGTTCATCCCCGCGCATGCGGGGAACGCTATCTGGCCTCGCCGTACACGTCTCCTGATGCCGGTTCATCCCCGCGCATGCGGGGAACGCCTCCATCGTCACCGTGCGAATACCTGTGCAGTCGGTTCATCCCCGCGCATGCGGGGAACGCGCTCACGGGGCCAAGTGCTGGCCGCTGTCAAACGGTTCATCCCCGCGCATGCGGGGAACGCTCCGTAGGGATGATCTGCGCGTCCCAGGCGGCCGGTTCATCCCCGCGCATGCGGGGAACGCGACTAGAAAACCGCTAGCGTCTACCGTAACGCCGGTTCATCCCCGCGCATGCGGGGAACGCGATGCGGTCCAGAGTGTGGACACGGCAATTGCCGGTTCATCCCCGCGCATGCGGGGAACGCTGTGTGGGCTGAGCTCGACCCTGGCGGGAAGACGGTTCATCCCCGCGCATGCGGGGAACGCTAGGGCTCGCGCCGGGCGGAAACGCGACGGCGCGGTTCATCCCCGCGCATGCGGGGAACGCGCTTCATGAGCGTAAGAAGTATCGTCATAAATCGGTTCATCCCCGCGCATGCGGGGAACGCGATATGGGATCGAGACGGCGCTCACGGGACGTACGGTTCATCCCCGCGCATGCGGGGAACGCGGTCATACCGCGACCATGTCCCCGCCGACTTGCGGTTCATCCCCGCGCATGCGGGGAACGCGAGTGCGAATCATTCTTTCTGGAATATGACGGCGGTTCATCCCCGCGCATGCGGGGAACGCTTGGCACGCTGGGCGGGAGTGCGGAGGATCAGCGGTTCATCCCCGCGCATGCGGGGAACGCCCAGTCTCGGATGGCGCGGCTGATAGCTCCCGCGGTTCATCCCCGCGCATGCGGGGAACGCGCGTCTCCCAAGCCGTCGCCATGGCTCTCTGTGCGGTTCATCCCCGCGCATGCGGGGAACGCGCTTTTACCCAACGGCAGAGCAGGCCGACCAGCGGTTCATCCCCGCGCATGCGGGGAACGCTCTGGTAAACCGACTGGCGAGAATCCATGCACCGGTTCATCCCCGCGCATGCGGGGAACGCTTCCCCCTAAAACGGAATTGAGTCGTCAAAATCGGTTCATCCCCGCGCATGCGGGGAACGCGTGTCATGGGTTACTCCACACAATCGCCTGCACGGTTCATCCCCGCGCATGCGGGGAACGCATCAGCGCGAATTCACCCTTGGCCTGCTGGTACGGTTCATCCCCGCGCATGCGGGGAACGCGGCCGACCATGCCCGCGCTCTTGCTAGACAGGGCGGTTCATCCCCGCGCATGCGGGGAACGCGATACCCTCGCACCGACCAGCGCCATCGCGGCTGGTTCATCCCCGCGCATGCGGGGAACGCCCTATGCACCGCCTCGTATTGTGATTCGAAGAAGGTTCATCCCCGCGCATGCGGGGAACGCCCACCCATGCTGCCCGGCATGGGCGCCTATCCCGGTTCATCCCCGCGCATGCGGGGAACGCGCATGCCCAGATTTATCAGCTCGTTATTAGTCATCGGTTCATCCCCGCGCATGCGGGGAACGCGATCTGATCCGGCCTGTATTAGCTCGCGATGGCGGTTCATCCCCGCGCATGCGGGGAACGCGGCTGCTGCCGATTCAGCACTCGTAGCCTGAGCGGTTCATCCCCGCGCATGCGGGGAACGCACCACCACCACCACCACCAGCACCACCAGCGGTTCATCCCCGCGCATGCGGGGAACGCTGCGTGAAAACTACACTGCTAGCAGTGGCCGTCCGGTTCATCCCCGCGCATGCGGGGAACGCGTCACGGAGATCAATGGCTTCCTGTCGATCACCGGTTCATCCCCGCGCATGCGGGGAACGCTCCTCCTTAATGAGTTGATAGAGATGCTCTAAACGGTTCATCCCCGCGCATGCGGGGAACGCGTCTTGACCTGATTGATCGTCACCTGATCGGGCGGTTCATCCCCGCGCATGCGGGGAACGCATCGGCACCCTGAACGTCGGCGACAACATCTCCGGTTCATCCCCGCGCATGCGGGGAACGCGGTGTCGAAGGCCCTGCGCTGGGCGTGGAGGACGGTTCATCCCCGCGCATGCGGGGAACGCTTTTTTGTAATCGGCCTCAGTGCGCTGCTATTCGGTTCATCCCCGCGCATGCGGGGAACGCTCAGGTTATCCAATCTCCTCGAACGTCATCCCCGGTTCATCCCCGCGCATGCGGGGAACGCTCAGGTTATCCAATCTCCTCGAACGTCATCCCCGGTTCATCCCCGCGCATGCGGGGAACGCGCCATAAACGCCTCTTTGGCAGCCCGGTTGACCGGTTCATCCCCGCGCATGCGGGGAACGCTTTTAGACTGCCTTTTTTATAAGCATAATTACCGGTTCATCCCCGCGCATGCGGGGAACGCCCGGACATAGTTTGTCCCTCCTAGTATGATTACGGTTCATCCCCGCGCATGCGGGGAACGCATAAGGAGGACATCCCACGCACCGGCCTAAAGCGGTTCATCCCCGCGCATGCGGGGAACGCGGTACAGAGATGCGCGGGTCGTGAGCGCGGTACGGTTCATCCCCGCGCATGCGGGGAACGCTCTTATGGCCTTTGTCTAAACGCATACTATTCCGGTTCATCCCCGCGCATGCGGGGAACGCATTTGTCTGATTCGTACTACTGGACTACTAGCCGGTTCATCCCCGCGCATGCGGGGAACGCTCGGCGTCGGCGGCGGCGGATCCTTTCGCTCTCGGTTCATCCCCGCGCATGCGGGGAACGCGCCAAAACGCGCCTTACAGCTTGTCGCGAGGTCGGTTCATCCCCGCGCATGCGGGGAACGCTGGAACGGCTCATGGCTATGCACGAACGGATGCGGTTCATCCCCGCGCATGCGGGGAACGCATGTACGGATTTTACGACCTCGTCCGCAGCCGCGGTTCATCCCCGCGCATGCGGGGAACGCTCAACCTGGGTCGCCTGGGACTCGGCGACACCCGGTTCATCCCCGCGCATGCGGGGAACGCGCAGTCAATGATGCATGGGTTGACGGTGCGACCGGTTCATCCCCGCGCATGCGGGGAACGCACGAGCCCACCGAATAGCGGCGACCCAATTACCGGTTCATCCCCGCGCATGCGGGGAACGCGATGGCGATCAGCCTACAGGGCAACGGTTTGTCGGTTCATCCCCGCGCATGCGGGGAACGCTTTGTTCAGATCGGTTCCGTACGAATAGGAGCCGGTTCATCCCCGCGCATGCGGGGAACGCGCCGTAAACAACGCTTGGGTTGACGGTGCGACCGGTTCATCCCCGCGCATGCGGGGAACGCCAATACCCGATAAACCGGATCGGTCACGGTGACGGTTCATCCCCGCGCATGCGGGGAACGCGTTCGGCCATGTCCTACGGCTCCCGGTATATCCGGTTCATCCCCGCGCATGCGGGGAACGCAAAAACAACAACCGAAGTGGAATTTAGACGATCGGTTCATCCCCGCGCATGCGGGGAACGCACAGGTATTCGCACGGTGACGATGGAGCTTGCCGGTTCATCCCCGCGCATGCGGGGAACGCGGGCGTCAGGTGTTCGTTTCGCGTCATGCAAACGGTTCATCCCCGCGCATGCGGGGAACGCCCAATGGGGTTGGTGCCCATCAGCGCGTCGATCGGTTCATCCCCGCGCATGCGGGGAACGCTTCATCCACTTCTCCTGCGGGTATCTGCCCGTCGGTTCATCCCCGCGCATGCGGGGAACGCCATAACCATTAGGCACTACGTCGCCAGAGTAGCGGTTCATCCCCGCGCATGCGGGGAACGCTAAGGGGTGACCGAGAACATCCTGCCAGACCACCGGTTCATCCCCGCGCATGCGGGGAACGCCACGGAGTGCGCGAGACCTTGCACAACCGCGTCGGTTCATCCCCGCGCATGCGGGGAACGCGGCAGCAAGGGGGATGTATCCAACCTGCACGCCGGTTCATCCCCGCGCATGCGGGGAACGCTGCCGTCCCGGTTGTAGGACTGACTGCAACGCCGGTTCATCCCCGCGCATGCGGGGAACGCCTCAGTCCCGCGCATAGCCAGACTGGAAGGGCCGGTTCATCCCCGCGCATGCGGGGAACGCGGTTCCGCTGGATTTTCCGCGAATCGCTCTATCGGTTCATCCCCGCGCATGCGGGGAACGCTCAGTTTGCGCTCCTGGGCTATGACGTAACACCGGTTCATCCCCGCGCATGCGGGGAACGCTCTGGCGTTCTCAGACGCTGGGTGGTGCAAGACGGTTCATCCCCGCGCATGCGGGGAACGCGATAAGCCTGTTTCTCCCGTTGTGTTTGGTATCGGTTCATCCCCGCGCATGCGGGGAACGCGTGCCTCCTGATTGATCTACAGCGCCTACCAGCGGTTCATCCCCGCGCATGCGGGGAACGCTTGTCAGATATTAGCGCTTCGGTGTATGTGGTCGGTTCATCCCCGCGCATGCGGGGAACGCAACGCCCTATGATATTACGGTTAGGACGCCCACGGTTCATCCCCGCGCATGCGGGGAACGCGGCATTGCTTGCTAAAATAGACAGGCGGGTTACGGTTCATCCCCGCGCATGCGGGGAACGCGGCTATCTGCCCGTCCGCGTATGGAGGAACCTCGGTTCATCCCCGCGCATGCGGGGAACGCGCAAAGCCAGCTGCAAAGCCAGCGAGCGGGGGCGGTTCATCCCCGCGCATGCGGGGAACGCGAATCCCTGCAAACCGTACAAAATACCCTGAACGGTTCATCCCCGCGCATGCGGGGAACGCGCGAATCCGCACATCACTATGACGCCTGAGGCCGGTTCATCCCCGCGCATGCGGGGAACGCAGCAGCGAAGTTTGCGTCAAAATCTGCGACGGCGGTTCATCCCCGCGCATGCGGGGAACGCGTATAGTGCACACGGTAGCGCCACCAGTCACGGCGGTTCATCCCCGCGCATGCGGGGAACGCTGCGGCGACATATGCCCGGCTGACCCTACCCGCGGTTCATCCCCGCGCATGCGGGGAACGCGATGCGCGGGTCGTGAGCGCGGAATTTGTAGACGGTTCATCCCCGCGCATGCGGGGAACGCGGTTGACGGTGCGGTCATTGATGATCTGATCCGCGGTTCATCCCCGCGCATGCGGGGAACGCTTGAGGGGGTACGAACAAGGTGCCGGCGACGGCGGTTCATCCCCGCGCATGCGGGGAACGCGGATCAATGATGATCTTCTTCAGGTTCGCCAGCGGTTCATCCCCGCGCATGCGGGGAACGCTGCGGGGGGGTACGGTTGGGGCGAGCAAGTGGCGGTTCATCCCCGCGCATGCGGGGAACGCACCCCGGCCTGTGGCACCCCCGCCACCGGGGCCGGTTCATCCCCGCGCATGCGGGGAACGCGGTCTCGCATACCCTCACCCATGTTCTATCCTCCGGTTCATCCCCGCGCATGCGGGGAACGCGCCGTGACTAGTGGCACTACCGTGCGCACTATAGGTTCATCCCCGCGCATGCGGGGAACGCCTCAAGAGGCTCGCCCGGTGATCAAAAAGCTCCGGTTCATCCCCGCGCATGCGGGGAACGCTCTTTTCCCTTCGTCCACCAGCTTCATCATAGCGGTTCATCCCCGCGCATGCGGGGAACGCGGTTAGTATCATGTCTAACATCTTTGGACATCCGGTTCATCCCCGCGCATGCGGGGAACGCGTGGCACACTCTCATCATACTATCAATACCAGCGGTTCATCCCCGCGCATGCGGGGAACGCTCAAGTGGGTTTGATCGGGCGGATTAGGCTTGCGGTTCATCCCCGCGCATGCGGGGAACGCTCAATTTCGGTGATGGCCCAGATCGCGTAGTCCGGTTCATCCCCGCGCATGCGGGGAACGCATTCGACTTCCGGCTCGTGTACCCCTGCCTGTCGGTTCATCCCCGCGCATGCGGGGAACGCGCTTCCTTTTGACCCTTCCAGTTTCCTACGACCGGTTCATCCCCGCGCATGCGGGGAACGCCGCCAATGCAAGCGTCGTCTTGCCACAACCCGACGGTTCATCCCCGCGCATGCGGGGAACGCGGATGAGGAATATGATACAACGGAACAAAAGGAGGTTCATCCCCGCGCATGCGGGGAACGCACTTAATGTAGACATTTGATCTACCAAGCTTTTTATTGCAAGCAAAAATCTACCAAGAAAAGCCACCCGCCTGACCGCACAGGCAGGTAGCCATAATACCCGAATTGTTACAGAGCTTCGTCGAATGAATTGGGCGGCAGGAAAGACACCAGCCTCAAACCGTCGAAGTCGACGGGGACGCGGCGATTGGCGCCGATGGTTTCGAAGTCATATCCGGATTCGGTATTGGTGGTCCAGGCCATAACGGCATTGCCTTCTTCCACCCCTTGTTGGATCTGATCCCAAATGCATTCGCGAAGTTTCTTCGAAGGATTGCCGATATAGACGCCCGCCCGTATTTCGAGCAACCACACGGCGAGCCGGCCACGCAGCCGCGGCGGCACGTTTTCAGTGACGATGACCAGCATCGCCGATATTCTCGCCTTCGATAATGGCGGGCAAAACGGATTCTTCGGGTGGTTCTGGCGGCTTCATTTCGCCGGCGGCCAGCACTTCTTCAATCATTGGAATAATCCGGCCGAGGATTCTTGTTTCGCGGAAAACATCGCGGCAGGCCAGCCGCACCTTGCGCTCTGGTGCGCTCGGTTCCTGCGCGGCGATACGGAAGGCCACCGGTACAACCGTTTCGAATTTGACGATATCGGCGATGTCGTACACGAAGGAAAGCGGCTTCCCTGTGTGGATAAAACCCACTGCCGGCGCATAACCTGCCGCCAGTACTGCGGCTTCGGTGATGCCGTAAAGGCATGCCGTTGCCGAAGACAGACAGAGATTCGGCAGGTCGCTCGAATCCCAGTCGTTCGGGTCGTAGTTTCTGCCGCGCCACTGCACGCCGTAGCGCTTGGCCAGGTTCTTATAGGTCTCGCGCACCCGCGCGCCTTCGATACCGCGCAGCTGTTCGACGCTGCGTCGTTGCGGCGGCGCCTCTCCGAAGCGCAGTTCATACATCTTGCGCACCACCTTCAACCGCGCCGTATCGTCCAACGCCAGCTTCGCCTGGTAAAGCAAACGATCCGAACGGGCACCGCCGGGCTGGCCCGAAGCGTAGAGCCTCACCCCGGCTTCGCCCACCCACACTAGTAAAGTGCCGACACGGGCCGCCAACGCGGCGGCACGATGGGAAACACGCGTCCCAGGTTCGAGCATGATGCAGGCGACGCTACCTATGGGTATATGGGTACGCACACCACTTTTGTCGATCACGACGAAGGCGCCATCGAGCACATCGATTTCACCGTATCCGATGAAGATCATCGAAACACGTTCTTTCATGACGATAGGTTTGAGCGGTGGCAACATGGATCACTCCTCTCCCGCGACGCGCACATATGGGCCGCCGGTTCCTTTCATTTGCACTCCTCTAGAAGCCCTCAACCACAGGTTTCGAGTTCGCTGACCAACTCGCCCGGTGAGTAACGGACAACCGGAATATTGAGCCGCGCCAGATGCTCCATGAATTCCTGACGCGACATCCCGGCCAGCTTGGCCGCCTTGCCCAGCGAGACATGCTCCTCGTCGAACAGCTTCACCGCCAACGCGACAGCCCCCCCTCGCGTACCAGCACCTCGTCGAAGGGCACGGCCACGAACACCGGCTGCCCATGCTTGGTAACAATGGAGAGCTTCCCCGCCTCCGCATCGCGGATCAGCTCGCCGGTACGTTCGCGTAAGTCGCTGACGGTAAAGGTATCCACAGCGCGTCCTCCGGATTGCGCCATCAAACGATAGCAAAACAATCCTGGTCACGCTCAATGACCAGCTCACTGCCGCGCAACGGGGAACGCAGGAAAAAATCCGCCAGATTCTCCTCCTGCCCCTTGAACCTGCGTTACTCCTCCGCCGACATCATCACAGTGGCCTCCTTGCCATGCACGTTTATCACTGCGGCCCCGAGGTACGGGCCTCCTTCACCAACTCACTCAGCCGGTTCTTCGCCTCTTGCAGTTGCCAATCATGGCAACACCTCTTTAATTCCGGCCAGACTATCCAGTCTTGTAGCAGTAGTTGCGCACGCTGCGCTATATCTGCCCTCCGAGCTTCAACCACCAAGTTTGTTATAGGCCAGTTCGATGAACGGCTTGACCTCCTGCAGATCCCCCGCCGATGAAACGGTGAACTCCGTGTCGCCGGTGCCGTAGTGGCCAACGTGTGTCACATCCCGATAACTTGGCGGCGGATTCTCCACATCCTTTGCGCTTAGCTTCAGAAAGAGCTTCACGCCCTTCGTCTGCGGCTCGACACAGACAATGTTTTGGGATGTCTTGTAGGCGATATAAAACTTCTTTGGAACCTCCTCGATTGCATCATCCAAGGTTAGAATGGCCTCTCGGACGCTCTGCAACAAAGACTGTATTTGTTCGCTCCTCCCGTCCAGATGCTCATCGAAGGTATAACTCGCCGTCGCCCTCACCAATGCGGCCTTTTTTCCCGCCTCGACCATGATCGGGTTCTTGCCGCCATCAGCCACCGCTGCTTGTACCTTATTGGCAAGAAAAACCTCCTCCAGATGCAGCACGCGGTTTTCGAAGAGTTGATATCGCCACAACTCGATATTCGCCCCCATGACCTGCACCGCGTGCAGATCGTATTTTTTGTAGTTCGGCGCCAGGCAGATAACCCGTACGTCAGACCAGTCCACCTCGACACCATCACCTAATCGTCTTCGCACGACCATTTCGAAATCGCCTCGGTGGTCTCGAATCCAGTAGAGATAGAATAGACTCTGGTTGATAAGCTCCGACGATTCCACCTTCTTGTATTCGATAATGACCGGATTATTGTCCTCAGATAACGCCAGGGTATCTATCCGTCCTGAATGAAGCGTACCCGTGGAAAACTCACTGGCCACGAATCTCGAATTAAAGACAACGGCAAGATTCTTTTCGACCAGTGACTGCAACTCCTTTTCCAGGTTGAAATTTGTCTTTTCCATCGACAGCAACGTACCACCTTCAATTTCAAACAGGGGCATGAACCACCTCCAACATTGCATTCGCAACAACTCTCATACACGCCGCACCATCAGAAGGCCACATCCCATACCCTTTGCGGGTCCGATACCACTGAACAAGGTTTTGGAAAATACTGCGCTATCGGTAACCGTCAGCACACCACCGCAGTCCAGGGTGCTGAAACTTATCGGTTTTCCACCCTCCTTCTTCAGACTCTGGTGTTGCTCATAGGCATCGACCGTCACCAGACCATCATCAAACGAAAAGCCGTGTCTGGCAGCACGGCCGCGCAGCCATTCCAGACCGGCCTCCCGCATAATCTGCGGCAATGAGGGCCGCTCGGAACGGGGCAGGTTTCCGAAGCCAATCTTCCTCTTGTGGTCCATCACTACGTCGTGACGATGCTGCCGGCCGCTATCGTCTTTGCGAGTGACCACTGGATTCACGCGCAGGCTGAATGCGAGGTTCATACCGCCCGCCAGTTTCGGTGCATAGGGCTTGGTCTCGATGGTCCACAGCCCGTCGTGATCCGTCGGTTCCCGGCACGAGACCGTGTAGTAGCGCGGCCAATTACCGGCATCCTCCCGGCGATAGAGGAAATCGCGTTCTTCGACGCCTTTGAACAACTGCCAGACGAATTGGTGGTGGCGATAATCGTCGGCCGACATCATCTTCAACAACCGCGCCACCCCAGTTCCGGATCGGTTGAGTTCGATTCGACTGAAAAACATCAGGTATCCCTCCCTGTGGCCAAATGACGCGGTTCGCTGCGGTAGTATTCGTCGCGTTCCCCGAACTGCCAACGCTTGCGGCTGGTCGGTTCGTCCCGACGCGGTCCGACATGCAGCGCTTCCATCCCGCTTCGCGGCATGTTTTCCCAGACAAAGATCCGCTCATCGGCCAACCTCAAACCAGACAGCAACGCTTCGTCGGGGAACGCTACCTGGGCAAACGCATCGCGGAGACTTTCCGCCCGGACGAGTTGCGGCGCCAATGGCAGCGCAACCGGGCACGACTTGCGGCCAAGATAGAGCGCAAAGACCGGCTTCGTAAGTGCGTCCGCCAACTGTTGCAAGGTTTCAGTCGTACCGTCACCCCTGCGCCAGAGCGTGACCGTATACAGCGCATCGCTGCGGTAGTCACGCTGCGAGAGAATGGTATTCAGACTGTCCGCGCTGAGTTCGTCACGGCGCGTATGGTGGCGCACGCCGCGCCGCTCCGGCGGCACCTGCGTGGTGTGGTAGTCCCGCAGCAGTTCCCCTGCGTTTTCGACACAAACCGCCACGCCATAGCTCGAAGCCAACGACCGCAGCCGCTCCTCTTCGTCACGACGTACGCCCAACGCCGCCGCCAGCAGGCCGATGATGGCGGAACGACCGGGCCAGGCGGCGCTCGGCCGCATCTCGCCGACGGCCGTTTCGCCCCAGGCGGCGAGCGGCCCGTAGAGACGGAACAAAAGATATTCGTCCATCGTCCTACTCCGTGATGCCGTCGATGATTTCCTTCAGGCTCCCCGTGCCATCGGCCAGATTCATTGTGAAACGTTTGTCGGCACAGCTACCGTAAGCCTGATCCATGCTCTTCACACCGTGTTCAATGGCGCCAACCGCTTTGACCAGCATTTCGTCGCCGGATACCGGCTTGAGAAAGGCCACGGAGAGAGAGCGCGGTTGCTGCGCGCCCACTTCGGCCATGATGTAGGACGCGCGGGCACGGGAGGCAAAACTGTTCTGCTTGCCCGTTGGGGCGATCGTAGCCGCCGCCTCGGTCAGGGCTGTCAGCGCCTTGTTGGCCAAGACACCATCCCCACCGAGGTTTTCTTTCAGCAATTCCCGATCGATGCAGAGGTATTGGTAGAACAGCCCGGCGGCGAATTCGGTTTCTCCCATGTGGCCGGCACCGACGTCCTCCTCGCCAGTGTTGAGATCATCCACCGCAGTGAAGAAGTCGTCTTCTACCGTCACCTTGTGAACCGTAATGGCATGGGCAACCTGGGCCGCCGCCTCGGTATTGTAGGCTGGGCTATTGGCCAGCATGCGACCGAACAGCGCGATATCCGCCGCGCTATGCCGCTTGCGCAACAGGGCCAGTTCATCCTTCTCCGGCCCGCTGCCGCGCTGGGCCAACGTATCGCACAGGCCGTCGATGGCCTGGCGCTCCTCGGGGCTGAAATGGGCCAACTGCTCGATGTCGAGTACATGCAATGGATCGGTGTTCTTTTTGTCTTCGGATTTGACCTTGCCGAACACACCGGCGATCTCGATGGCCCAGGTCTTGGCATCCTTTTCCTTGGCGCCTTGTTCGAGCAAGCGCTTGTATGCCTGGCGTCCCATCTCCTTGGTACGTACCCCGACATGTCCCGCCAATGCCTCCTGGAACAACTCCGAGGTGCGCCACGCGCGCTTGAGACTCTGGGAGGAAATACGCAGGCGCTGTGCTCCGCCCATGGTCGCGGTTTTCGGACGACCCAGATCATCGCGGTTGAGGTTGGCGGGCGGGTAAGAGGTCAGCAGGTGAAGTTGTACGAAACGGGTCATGACGTGCTCCTTGTGTCGTTTAAAGCCTGGATTGTTATTCAGTTACTTTGGGGAAATAGGCGAGCGCCCAATCTCTGCGTACCTTGTCGCCCCAATAGAAAACCGAGTTGGCCAGGTCGCTGAGACTGGCGGTCTTGTCGAGTTGGCGGATGACGCGAATCATCGCCGGATAGAGGTCGTCGAACGGCTCCTTCATCAGCCGGCGAAAGCGCAGCGAACTGAAGCGCGGACGGCCGCCTTGCGGATCGGCCATCCGTTCGGCAAGCGGTTTGTCGTTACGGACCTTTACATGGGAGAGGAGTCCGGCCACGGCGGCCAGCCTGCGATAGGACTCCTCCTCCGACAAACGGCTTTCGCTCTCCAACAAGCCCCGCATCCGGTTGAGCAGGCGTTGGAACGTAGGCTCCAGCATCACCTCTTCCGGACTCTTGCAGCGCCGCAGTTGCGCCCGGCCGCCATTGTCGCGCTGCAACTCTTCCCACCAACCGGCGACAATATCCCCGGCCGGCTTTCCGGTGTTGAAACTGATGCTCATGGTGTCACTCCTTCTTTTTTTCCTTTTTCCTTTGCCGGCTTCGACAGATTGAGAATCTCGTAAAGCTTGTTGCCCCGCAGCTTCTTGCGCAGATCGATATGCGCCCTGGCGATACGGGCCAAATCACCTTCATCTAAAGCGCCGTTTTCGGCCCGTTCCACAAACAGGGTTTCCGCCTCCCTACGCAACAACCAAAGCCACTGTTCGCGCAACGCCGTCTCGTCCACGCCTTTCCTGACGACAGCATGGCTTTCCCGCAACAGACCGTAGAATGCCGCTTCGGTACGTTCGAAGAAGGCTCCGCGCAGATAGCCGGTATCGCCCCGCACGTCGCCTGGACGTCGGAACCAGGCATCCTTGATGGCACCTTGCACATAGACGGCGGTCTGCACGGCGGCCTCGATCAGGTTGTTGACCTGTATGACAAAACGTTCGCGCTGGTCGCCCGACGGCATGAGATAGAGAGGCACGGTGGTTTCGTACCAGGCACGAGCCTTCATGTTGTCCATGTCGTAACCAAAGGCCCAGATGCGAAGCTGCGCATCCCCAAGCCGGTTATGGTTGTCAAAATAGGTGACGACACGGGCCGGCTTGCGTGTATCACTGGATACGACCCAATTGCTCCAGTGGCGGTAGCTGAAACCGCCGGGCTGGGCGTGGGTGGGCATCGGCGCACCGGTCTTCTCGTCCAAGTAGTGAGGGCTTAGCGGGTGTTCCCACGCGCCGCCATAGTTCACCCCGTAGTTCTTGGTCACATAACCGGTCACCAGCGGCACACCCTGAGCCGAACAAATATCGCATTGGCCTTCGGCCAGTTCGTCCAGTTCCAGACGGATACGGCGCGGCATCCCCCAGTACATCTGCAACGGGTGGGCGTCCTGCGGAAGCGTGTCCGGCTCCCCTTTGCCGCTGGTACGTGTGGGCGCCAGCCAGGGGAAGACCGCCTCGGGCTTGGTCAGTTTGATATTGCCGGTCAGTTGCGACACCTCCTCCGCCGGCAGCACGTTGAGCCAAAGATCGCGCCACAGAGTCGCCTCCAGGTCCTCGGCCTTCGGGTCCAACATCACCAGCGTGGTGAGCGGCCCGCCACCTCGCAGGGAGGTACGATGACCGACGCCGCCACTGGGAGCATTGGTTTGCAGCGTAAACAGGGCAGTTGCGGCGCAGGCAGGACAGAGACCCTCGATTCCGCCACGTTTAATGAAGTGATCGGTATTGTTGCGCAGCGAATTGGCACCGGGAATCTCTATCAGCAGTGCCGAGACGGGTTTTGCCTCATCACCCAGCGATTCCAAGTCCTGTAGGAAGCGGGGTCCGTCACCGCCCAGATTGAAGTAATCGCTAAAGGGAGCGAACAGGTCGCGCAACTGTTCCGGCGCCGGCGGTTCGGACAACCACGCCTGCCATTCGATTCTCTTGTCGTCGTCCGGGGCGGCGGCGGTCTGGAGCAGGCCGATGAGGAACTGGGCCAACGCCCCCTTGAAGTCAGCGCGGGGAGAATCCAGGGCGACTATCGGATCGGTGTCGTGTCTATCGGTCAGCGACCAGGGGGCGATCAGTTCACGACCGCCATGTTTTCGTCTTATCGGAATCCATGGTTCATCAATCAAGTTGAGTATTGTCATTATCGTCCCTCTTCAATCCTGAGCGCCGTTCTTCCGTCAGTGTTCCATGCGCTATACAGGCACGTTCACACACTCGTCCCCAATCAGCAAGCCTTCTTTCCCACTGTAAAAAATAGCGACCGAATTCCCGCGACCATCAATGGCGTTCCCCCGAATCTCTCCACCCAGCACCAGCAACACACCCCACTTCCCCTTGGCCGGCAGTTGGCCCAATGTCCGGTCCCATTCCGTCTCCGGAACGAAGGCAGGCCGTTCGGCCGAACGTATGCGGTTGGCCATCACCGACACCGACGACTCCTGCCAGGGGAAATCCCCGTCGCTGCGCAACGGCGCCAGCCGCTCACCATCCCAGCGGGCCAGATAAACGACAGTGCTGTCGCCGAGCCGGGTTGGTGCCTTCTCCTCCGCCCACCAGCGGCCGGCACCAGTGTCGCCGTAATAGGCGCCGATATTGAGCGCGTTGTAGTTGGCGAGGCTGCCGTCACCCAACGCTTCGCCATGGGAATCCCAATAGCTTTTCTCCAAACCCGTCGGCGGATCGACATCACCGTAGACGCCTTCAATCAGGCAACGTGCATCGTCTGGCATGGTGAAAGAACCGCGTTGCGTCAACAGACGCAAACCGAGCCATAACTGGGCGTGGTTGTCATAGACATAGGCCGCCTTCGGCAGGAACGACGCGAACCACTCCTCGTCCGGCTCGTCCACCGGCTCGGGCGCGAAGAGATGAAGCGTCGGCTGGCCGCGCTGATCCGGACCGTCGATCACGTTGCCTCGTGTATCCCGGCGATGACGCTGCAGGCGGCCGGCACGCTGGATAATGAGGTCCATGGGCGCCAGATCGCTGATCATTTCGTCGAAGTCGATGTCGAGTGACTGCTCCACCACCGGCGTAGCGATAAGGATATGACCTGTGCGCTCATTTGCGCCGGCCGCTTTACCGAATCGGTTCACTACACGCGTCTCGATATCCAACCGATCGCCCAGGGCATAACGGGCGTGAAAGAGATCGATATTCCAGCCAGGATGGCGCTCCCTCAATTCGCGATAAGCTTTGCGTGCATCGTGAACGGTATTGCGTATCCAACAGACGCACTTCCCCCCATCCAGAGCATCAACCATGAGGGCTTCGACCTGCTCAACGGCATCGACGCGCTTTACATGGACAGTCCGGCAAACCTCCTTACGGGATGCGACGACGTGTTCCTCCTGTGCATTCGCCGAAGCGTGAGTGACCAGCGGATAGTCTTTTTCCCCAGTGCGCGTCAGTTCCCGAGGCGATTGTCCTATTCCTTCGTAAAATGCATCAAAAAGGTCGCGCCGTTGCTTCAACGGCAGGGTTGCCGACAACAGAATGATGCTACCGCCGGAGGCGGCATGGAAGGTAATCAGCGCAGCAAGAAGTCTAAACAGGTAGGCCTCGTAGGCGTGGACCTCATCGATAATGAGAACCTTGCCAAACAGACCGAATAGACGCAAACACTGATGCCGTGAAGGCAAAATACCGAGTACCGCCTGGTCCACTGTTCCCACACCCACTTCCGCCAACAGGGATTTCTTGGGACTGTCCGCCAACCAGGCAGCGCAACGAAATTGTGCCGGTTCAGTGTCATCACCGTAGCTCTCATCCGCTGACGCAGGATAACGATCGATTGCGCCACGAAAGCCTTCGTGCAGTCGCCTGGCACCGTGGGCAAGCACCAATGATGGATTGCTGTCGTCCGTATAAAAGCGTCGATAGACACGTCCCATCCGTTCGAACATCGCATTGGCCGTGGCCATCGTCGGCAATGCAAAGTACAACCCACGTTGCGCGCCACTCGCCATCAGGCGATGGGCCAGAATCAAGGCCGCCTCGGTCTTGCCCGCGCCGGTTATGTCTTCCAGTAAATAGAAGCCGGCACCGGGTTCGAGAGGCGATGCCAGGCAGTGTGCCTGCAACGGCGTCGGACTACTGAACGAATCGCCAAACAGTTCGGTCAGTTCATGTGTTGGCGCCGGTAGTGCCGGCACCATTCCGGCTTCGGCAATCGCCGTCTCCGCCTTATTCAACGCGTGTTGCCAATACTCGGCCAACGGCATCGCCTGCGGGGTCATGGCAAAATAGTCCTGATTGGAACCGAGCCAATCGCAAAGAACCGTCAGGCCTGCAAGCCACCACGATGCTGCTTTCACCTGCTTCGGCGAAGGCAATTTAATTCCAGAAGCAGGCAAGCAGATGCAGTACCACTGGTCAAAGAATACTTCCACCGCTTGCTGTTCCAATGCGGGGAAATACTCCGTGGCGACCGCGCGCCCAGCGTCCTTGGCATTGACAGGTCTTCCATGATGGCCAAGTGCCGTGTGCATCCAATAGTCCGCAGCGCTGTCGGCACACGAGCGACGCCCCTTTTGCGCGGCTATTCCCAGCAAACCGCGCTCAGCACAATAGGGATGAAGAAACGCCTTCCACAGCAATTCACCCAAGGCGTCGTGGCGAACGTAGGGCAGTTCCACTTCCTCGCCCTGCAATTCCCGCATCAGCGCAGGCTGCAACGCCTGAAAATGGCGCGCGAACTTGCCGATGTCGTGTAACCCGAGGAAAAAAACGATCAGCCAAACCAGTTCGTCTTCATCAAGCCCCAGCATCTGCGCAAGCCTTTTCCTGACGTAAGCGTTGTTGCGCAAGCACGCATAACCCACCGCCGCCACATCCAAACAGTGATAAACCAGCGGGTGCCATACCGACTCACCGACGTCATTCTTGCCGGCCTTGCCCCAATAGCGGAACAGCACGTTGTCCGACGCGTCATTCACCGCAGTTGCCCCAGATCCTCATTCACCGCCGCCAAATCGAACGCCTCCGGACCAAAGTCCCCGCCCAGCCATTTCACTATCTCTTCATGTTCCTGATCCTTGGGGTCTGCGATGATCTCCAACATCCATGCGTAGCCCGGCACGCCGCCGCAATCTTCCGGCGGGCAGGCGCGTTTGCCGGCGAGGCAGCGGGGGTAGTGCGCGCCGGGTTCGGGCGGGAGCACCTTTTCGATCTTGAGGTCGTGGCGCCAGCCGTCGCCGAAGTCGTATTCGTAATGGAGGGTGTCGCCCTCCTTGGCGATCTTGTCGAGGCGGACGTTGCGCTCCTGGCGCGTGTCGTCCGGGAAGCCGGGATCGGGCTGACCGTAGCGGATGCCGCCGGCTTCGAATTCGTGCAGGTGTTCGTCCCACCAGCCCATGGCGATTTGGAGCACGGCATGCAGCTTGCCCAGCTTGGTGTCGCCGCGCACCTGGAGGCGGCGCCAGATGGGCGGCTTGCGCCATTTCCGGGTGACCTTGATATGATAGACGGCGGTTTCGGCCATGGTTGACGTCCCTGTTCGATGATGACGTTTTATCACAATGGGTGTCTCACTGAGTGAGACAGGGTTATCCGATAGCGCGATGCGCCATCGCACCTATGTTTGATTGGCATCTGCGTCCAATCCGCCAACGTATTTGGCCTCCATGGTGGATGCCATGTAGTTCGGGACCTGTTCCAGTCCCCCATCTTCACACCGGAAACCACGATTTCCGATTCCGGAGCGTAGTATTCGAAGTAGCAGCCGTCATCCAGCAGGAGAAAGAGCTGGACATGGGCTGGCGGCCGTTTTTGGCCACCTTGTCGACGGCCCCGACGACCCGTTTGCCGAACAGCATAGTGATATCGCTCTTCACGCGTCCCCTCCTTGCAATGATGTTTGCCTCCGAACCGGTATACCAGAACGGCGGGCTTACCCGTTGAGCCAGGGCGGCTCATTGGTATCGGGCGCCGGTCTCCCGCACCCGCTGCGCCACCGCTTCGCGCAGTTCCGGCGGCGCGACGACCTCCACGTCGGGACCGAATTTGAGGATGTCCATGATCAGTTCGCGCGGATCGGAATAGGGGATCTGCAGCTCGTAGTTGCCGTCTCGCCACTGGCCGATCTGGTCGGGGTGCCAATGCTCGTCGGCGACCCAGCGGGCGGCGCTCGCGTTGAATCGCAGCACGGCCCAATCGCCCGCCTCGCCGGTGAAAATTCCGAAGGTGGCACCGAAGTGCCGACTCAGTCGTTCGGGGTCCACGCTACGCGCCGCTTCGTCGAGGACCTCCATCTTCCGTATCCGTTCGAGGGCGAAAGTGCGCAGATCGACGGCCTGTTCGCACCAGGCGATCAGATACCAGTTGCCGCGGTAGTGCAGCAGCCTCTGAGGGTGGACGCGTCGCTGGGTAGCGGCGCCGCGTCCACGGCCGTGATACTCCAGCGACAATACGTGGCCAGCCAAAGTGGCTCCGGCGACCATACCGAAGCGCTGCGGTTCCGCCTGGCGCTGTGCCACGGCCTGCAATTGGATGCGTGTGGTAACGGTGTCGGCGTTGTGACCGCTCTGCTCCAGCAGCTTGCGAATGCGGGCACGCAGCGGGCCGATGTAGGGCGTGAGCAGACCGGGCTGGACGGTTTCGAGCAGCTGTTCACTGGCGAGCAGCGCATAGAGTTCAGAAGGATTGAACCAGAGGCCAGGCAGCTCGAACTCGGCGGCCTGCGGGTCATAGCGGTAACCATTGCGCTCCCGATCGTAGAGGATCGGAGCATCCATGAAATCGCGCATATACTCAATCTCGCGCCGCACGGTGGCACGGGACATGCCCAGTTCCTGCTTGAGATGGGCGAACGAAACCGGTTTGCACCCTTTGAGCAAGTAATGCAGTCGAAAAATCCGTTCCGCGCGATTCAATGCTCCCCATCCTCTGGCTTGGTTTGACTATACCAGAAACGAATAACCCTAACAGTGGCGTTTCGCTTGTCCACGTCTTACGAACGGCCTGATACATGTATCAAAAGCAATGTATAGAGAATGCAAAGGCCCTGCGCAACAGAACAACACGCGGTGTTGTGCTAGAAAGTCACCGCCATATATATACCCGTTTTACACCAGTGGCGCTCTGTCTCGCGCCAATATACCGTAAGCGATCGGGGAACTACAGGCTTGCTTAATTGACGGCTTCGTTTTTGATTTTAGGAAGAGGTACTGGCAACACCATCGGTACCTGGTCCGGCAGGATGGCCCCCGGCAGCAGCGCCTCCAGGTCTTCGAGGGTCTGGGCCTTGGGGAGGTCGGTGAAGATCTTGCGCAGATAGGCGTAAGGCTCAAGGCCGTTCGCCTTTGATGTTTATGCCGCACACCGAACTATGCCGAACGGACCACGTGCGCCGTACCTGTTTGTGCAGGCTCACAGCCAGTTGAGCGGACAGCGCCCCCGGTTCCATTCGGCATAGTATGCCCCTACAGCGCCTCAAGAAAGGCGAGCAAGCGATCGTTTGGCCGGAAGCGGGTCCGCTTGCCACGCTCGTACGGTTTGAGCTTGGCCAGAGCTGCTTCCTTGAGTGCGAGATGGGCATGCAGGTAGCTCTGCGTCGTTTCGATCGACTCATGACCGAGCCACAGGGCGATCACGGAGCAATCAACGCCTGCTTGCAGCAGCTCCATCGCAGCGCTGTGCCTCAGCACGTGCGGCGACACCCGTTTGGACGCCAATGATGGACATTTCTTGCTGGCGGCCCGCACATGCTTGGCCATGAGCGACTGGACGCTGTCGGCGCTGAGCCGGCCTCCGTGCACATTGGGGAACAACGGTAAGCGATCGGGGAACTACAGGCTTGCTGAATTGACGGCTTCGTTTTTGATTTTAGGAAGAGGCACTGGCAACACCATCGGTACCTGATCCGGCAGGATGGCCCCCGGCAGCAGCGCTTCCA
>Ga0307375_10002256_pt1 | contig 19962 bp, 11 predicted proteins | sample TR1MG_FD_202531 | JGI IMG/M metagenome (GOLD analysis project Ga0307375, IMG submission 202531) | Soil microbial communities from Risofladan, Vaasa, Finland - TR-1 | ecosystem: Environmental > Terrestrial > Soil > Coastal area > Acid sulfate soil | place: Finland: Risofladan, Vaasa | collected...
GGTCCAGTGAGTCCGTCGAGGTCTCGCGCATCATTCGCTGGGCCTCCTCCAGCGGCAGTTCGACGAACAAGCGATCGGTCTCGAAGTTGTAGAACTTCGGGGAATCCATCGACTCGAAGCGGGCCGCATGGATGCCGACCTCCTCACAGAAGGTCTCCGCAAACTCCTTCGCATAAGCGCGGTGGACCGCTGACCACTGGCAGGCACTGCACACGCGTTCTGTGAGGCCAGGGTTCGGGTCACCTTGGTCATTGGAGAACATCGCCTCCATGGCGTAGTCCAGCTCAGCATCATGCTGCGAACCGTAGAACCCCGCGAACGGGAGGGTGGTGATCAGCGTCTGCATCACAGCAGCCCTCGATGGGCCATGCTGACGCACTCAGCGCCCACAACGATGTGATCCAGAATCCGCACACCGATCAACCGCAGCGCGTCACGGAGCTCGTTGGTAATATTTCGGTCGGCAGCACTGGGTTCGGCGATCCCGCTGGGGTGGTTGTGGGCGAAAATGGCGGCACTGGCATTGACGCTCAATGCAGCCCGTACGACCTCTCGGGGATAGATGTTGGCGCCATCGACGGTGCCGGTGAAGAGCTTCTGGCATTCGAGGATGCGGTGGCGGTTGTCCAGCCACAGGACGTGAAATTCCTCATGCTGCAGTGCCCCCAGGCGCATGCGCAGGAAGTCCGTGGCATCGGTCGGATTGTTGAGGCTGCCCTGGCGTTCGAGTCGTCCTTTGAGAATGCCTTCGGCCGCGGCGAGCACGTCTTGCTCCGTCGTGTCGCTGCCGAGCTTGTAACGGGTGTAGGCCATTGATCGAACAATGTTCATGACTAGCTCCTTGTGAGCGACACAAACGCATAGAGCCCGGCCGTAAGGCCGGGCTCTATGCGTAGTCGCGAGGGAAGTTGAGGAAAACGAAGGGGTTCGAGCCGGGGTGGCTCGGTGCACCGGGTCCGAATGGCGCTACGTCACAGACGGATCAACGCGGTTGGCGTCAAAGACATGACCGCAGGCCTGGCAACGAAAGTTGTTGGGCAAAGTTTGGTCAATCGGTGCACCGATCGCCGAACCAGCCGCACAGCCTGCGGCACCGCCGAGCAGGCCACCAAGGATGGCGCCAGCGATGACGCCCAGCGGATGGCTGGAACCCTGGGCGTCAGTCTCGGCGAGGGCGGTCGAGGCACCCTGGATCGCCCCCGCGACGCCACCGAGGGCGGCCGCCGTGGTTTGAGCGCGACGGCGCGGTACAACGAACGCGGTGTGGCAACGTGGGCACGCGATGGTCATGTGCGCACCACGGCCTGCTGTACGGAAACGGCTCTGCTGTTGCTTTTGCTTCTGGCCGATAGGAAGCCGATCAGAAACACGATGGCAAACGCCACCAGACATTCGAGTACGGGGTAGTGGGAAATCACGATATGCTCCATGGGTTGAACAGCGAGACCGACAACGTCGGCCCCTGCGTGGGAGCTACCTGCTGCTCTCCAGAGGGTGATATGGAGCTGAAATTATTTTCGATCGTCTGATGGGAACTACAATGGAGGCCATGGCCTGCGGCAAGCCATAGTCTCAAATGAGTCTCAACCAAGATGGAAGAAGGGGGCAGGAGTGGATGTTTTTTCGCTTCGACAGAGGCTGATCAGCGACTACAGCGCGTTCGCGCGCTCGTTCACTGATATTCATGCAATCGACATCAAGGAAGGCGTCGAAGCTGAATACGCCAGCGGGCGCTACTGGCCCGAGCCGCTGATCCAGATCAACCCCCGTTACGCCGCGGGTCGACATACCAGCGAGCTTGTCGTCAGCAATGAGCTACTCGCGCAGACCGGCAAGTGCTTCAACATTCCGCTCTATCAGCATCAGGAACAGGCCATCGCACATGCTGCGAAGGGCGATAGCTTCGTGGTCACCACAGGCACCGGCTCCGGCAAGTCCCTGTGTTTTTTCTTGCCCATTGCTGACTCGATCTTGCGAGCTCGGCAACACGACTCAGCGCCACGTACCAGGGCCATCGTCATCTACCCGATGAACGCATTGGCGAACAGCCAGCGCGAGGAGCTCGACAAATTCATCGGTAAATCCGGCCCCGTCAGTTTTGCTCGCTACACCGGTCAGGAGTCTGCTGAGGAGCGCGAGCGAATCCAGCAAAGCCCACCGGATATCCTTCTGACCAACTTCATGATGCTCGAACTGCTGATGACCCGGCAGGGCGATCTTGACCGCAAGGTCATCGAGAATTGCGAGGGTCTGCAATTCCTTGTTCTGGATGAGCTCCACACCTATCGTGGACGTCAAGGAGCAGACGTTGCCATGCTGGTTCGGCGCGTGCGAGAGCGTCTTGCACCAGAGGGACTCCAGTGCATCGGTACCTCGGCGACAATGGCAAGCGGTGGCACTTCGCAGGAACGAAACGCAAAGGTGGCTGAGGTCGCGTCCACACTGTTTGCGACCGACATACCTGCGTTCAACGTCATTACCGAGGACCTGGAGCGCGCAACCGACCCGAGTCGCACCGCCGATTCAGTGCGTGCACAGTTGCCGGCTGCCGTGGACACACCTGTGCCCGAGAGAATCAGTGATGCCGAACTACGCATGCACCCTCTCGCAATCTGGGTAGAAACGCGTCTGGGGATTGCCCGTACTGGCAGTGGAAAGTGGGAGCGCGCGCGGCCATTGACCGAACAACGGGCAAGCGAGCTGCTTCAGGAGGAGTCTGGGCGGCCTCTGGCGGCCTGCCGGCACGCGCTACAACAGCTCTTGTTGATTGCCGCTATTCCGGAAAGCCAGCGCCCGGGTCGCGAAGGTGGCAGTAACAAGGCGTTCTTCGCCTTCCGTCTTCATCAGTTCATCAGCGGTGCGGGTACGGTTTACACCACGCTTGAAAGTCCTGGACACCGCCCAGTTGAACTGGAGGGCCAGCAGTTCTTGCCGGCGGAGCCAACCAAGCGGCTCTATTCAGCTTATTTTTGCCGAAACTGTGGGCAGGAGTATCACCCAGTACGTTGGCAGCACGATGCTGCAAACCCGATGCTGTTGTCACGCGACATCGATGACATGCCTGTACGCCAGCAACTCGGTGAGGATGACGTCAGCGACGCCGAAGCCGATTCCAGCGGTGAGCGGCAGGGCTTCGTGACGATGGTGTCTGCGACCTTAAACTTTGGCGGAAACGAAAATGAGCTCCCAGAGTCCTGGTTTGAGCTGACCCGTCGCGGCGAGCTGCGCCTGCGCAAGTCTTATGCTGCTTTGCGCCCCGAACCCATCACCGTGACACCAGATGGTCAACTTGGTGCGGGTGCTCCCGCCTGGTTCTTGCCAGGCAAATTCCGTCTATGCCTGCGTTGCGGAGAAAGTCATGGAGCGCAGGGCAAGGACAACAATCGCCTGGCTGCGTTGTCTGCAGAGGGTCGGAGCTCGGCAACTACGCTGCTGACCTCCAGCATGGTGCGCTGGATGCATGAGCAAGCCGGCAGTATCGCGGCCAATAAACGTAAGTTGCTGGGCTTTACTGATAACCGGCAGGACGCCGCGTTGCAGGTAGGACATTTCAACGATTCCACCTTCGTCAGCGTGTTACGTGGCTCGGTGTACCGGGCTTTACAGTCCGCGGCGGACAAGGGACTTACCGACAGCGATATCGGTGCATGCGTGCGTTCGGCGCTTGGGTTCGATCGCATATTGCCTTCCGGCGTCGACCCAGCAACAACCCATCGTGCTGAATGGCTTCAGGATCCGTCGCTGCAGGGCGTCGATTTGAAGACGGCAGAAGAGACGCTACGTTTCGTCCTGGCTTACCGCACCTGGTACGACCAACGTCGCGGATGGCGTTACACCAATCCCAACTTGGAAGAACTGGGTCTGCTCGCTGTTGAATATCTCGACCTTGAAGCATTCTGCGCCAACGACACACTTTTTCGCGACGCGCCCCCGCTCCTGCACGACGCAACGCCGGAATACCGTCGCAAAGCCTTCGAAGCGCTGTTCGACTACATGCGTCGGGGTTTGGCAGTCGATGCCGCAGCGCTCGATCCGCTGCTGCTTACGAAGCATCGTGATGAGGCGCTGCGCTTCCTGCGTGAGCCTTGGAGCATCGGCCGTGAGGAACGTCTGTTGGGATGGCGCTGGCTGTTCCTCGATCCGCCCAGTCGGCAGAACATCCGTGGCAAGGACGAGGAGCTGATTCTCCGCAGCGGATTGCTGACCTTGCTTGGTAAAACCTTGCGTAAGAGCAGCCTGTGGAACAACCCGGAAGCCGTCACGCTGGGGCGTGATGCATATCGCGAGTTGATCGAAGCCATGGTCCGCGCCGCTCAACGGGGCGGCTTCATCCGTGCTCAAGAGCAGACTCCATTCAATATGCCGGGATTGCGACTCAACGCAGCCCGCATCCGCTTCAGCGCCGGTGTAGGCAAGGCAGAGCCGCGTGCCATTCGGTACAACCCCTATTTTGCCAACCATTATGCGGCGATCGCTCACGTATTGGGTGGTCATGCGAGCAGTCTTTTTTCCCTGGAAGCACGCGAGCACACGGCACAAGTTGAGCAGGATCTCCGTCAGCTGCGCGAGGCGCGTTTCCGGTTCGAGGAAAAGGAGCAGCAATACCTAGAGGGCGAGGGTCGTTTGCGCGCGCGCGAGCTGGGTGAGTCAAGCCGCTTTCTGCCGGTGATGTTCTGTTCGCCGACAATGGAGTTGGGCGTAGACATCGCCGCCCTAAACACCGTGTACTTGCGCAACGTGCCACCCACGCCTGCCAACTACGTGCAACGCGCCGGACGGGCGGGACGGAGCGGTCAGGCAGCGCTTGTGGTCACCTACTGCGCCGCGCGCAGTCCGCACGACCAATATTTCTTCCGCGACCCGCGTGCCATGGTGCATGGCGTAGTGCGTGCACCGATGCTTGATCTGGCCAATCAGGAACTGATCCAAAGTCACCTTCAGGCCATCTGGTTGGCCAGCAGCGGGCAGCATCTGGACTCCTCTATATCCCGCGTGCTTGACGCAAGTATTCCGCGGCGGCCGGTCAGTGCCGAGCTGATGCAAGCCTTGGGCGCGCCGGAAGTGGCCGCGGAAGCACAACGGCGCTCCGAACGCGTCCTCGAACAATTAAAAGATCACCTCACGGCTGAACGTGCTCCTTGGTACCCCGGCGCTGCTGCCATGGCCCAAGTTGCTATCCAAGCTGCGCAGCCCGCCTTTGACGCCGCCTTCAAGCGCTGGCGCGATCTCTTCGAGGCGGCGGAGCGACAGAAGCAGATGGCATCGGCCACGTTGGGCAATTACGCGATCACTGATCACCGAGAGCGCAATGAAGCCAAACGCCGACTGCGCCAGGCCATCGACCAGATCGAGCTGCTATTGCACAACGGTGAAAGCCGCAACAGCGATTTTTACACGTATCGCTATCTCGCGACCCAAGGCTTCCTGCCGGGCTACAACTTTCCACGCTTGCCGTTGATGGCCTATGTACCCGGTCGGGCCGATGGCAAGGGAGGTTCCACCTTCTTGCAGCGCCCTCGCTTCCTGGCGCTTTCCGAGTTCGGTCCGCGCAGCTTGGTTTATCACGAGGGTCGGGCATATCGCGTAGTGCGCGTGCGCATTGCGCCGTCCGGCCACGAAACAGTGGCGGATGCCAATCAGTTGCCGAGCCGCGCGGTTCGCATCTGCACCGTGTGTGGTGCCGCGCATTTCGACCAGCATTCCAACGCCTGCCACGCCTGCGGCGCCACACTGGCTGATGCACAGACCATCAGCTCGCTGTATCGGATTGAAAACGTCGACACTGAGCCAGCAGAGCGCATCACAGCCAATGACGAGGAGCGTCAGCGTCAGGCTTTCGAATTGCAAACCACTTTTCAGTGGAATCTTCGAAACGGCGTGCCGGACGTGCGTACCGTGGGCGCCGCAGACACGGAGGGCGGTGTGCTCAGACTCCACTATGGCCCAGGTGCCACGATCACCCGAATCAATAAGGGCTTGCGCCGGCGGCGAGACCAGTCCGTGTTTGGCTTCTGGGTTAACCCACGCACCGGTTGGTGGCAAAAAAGTCCAGACGAAGATGGTGGTGACCCGGCCCCAGATCAGGTCCAACCACAGCGCATCGTCCCGTATGTAGAGGACCAGAAGAACGCGCTTCTGCTGCAGCCACAGACCGCATTGTCGGAAACCACTCTGGTGACATTGCAACATGCGCTTAAACGCGGCATTGAAGCGCAATTCCAACTGGAAGAGGCTGAACTTCTGGCAGAGCCACTGCCCGACGCTAAACATCGAACCGGCGTGTTGTTTTATGAAGCCACCGAAGGTGGGGCCGGCGTGTTAACCCGTCTGGCCTCGGACCCGGATGTGTTGGCGCAAGTGGCGCGCCGCGCTCTGGCGGTCATGCATTACAACGTCTTGGACGATGATGATCAGTCGCTGCCCACCTTCGACGCCTTGCACGATGTCGAGGGCACCACCTGCGTGGCAGGCTGCTATCGCTGCCTGCTGTCGTACTACAACCAGCCCGATCACCCACTGATCGACCGCCGCGACAGCGAAACGCTCCGCATTCTGTGGCGTCTGGCGCAAATACGCACAGAACTGCTGACGGCTCTTCCCGCACCGCTGATTCCGGAAAAAGAGCCCGAGGTGGCGGGGTGGGGTGCCCAATGGCAGCAACACGCGGCGAGGCTGGCACTGCCAGTGCCCAGTCGCGTCGAGGTGGACAGCATTAGCGTGTTGCACTGGCCTGATCGCTACGCTGCTATCGCATTGCCGGATACCCCGCGCGAGTTGCAGGCAGCGTGGGAAGATCGCGGCTATACCTTTGTCCGTTTTGTGTCCGATACCGGCGCTTGGCCGGCTGCGATGCAGCGCTTGGCCCGGTTGTTGGGTGTGAGTTTGGAATCGTAATGACTGATGTTGCTTCGCAGTTTGGCCCCGGCAGCCTTGTACGTGCCCGTGGCCGAGAATGGATCGTGCAGCCTGGTAGCGTTTCGCCGCTGCTTAGGTTGCGCCCGTTGTCCGGTAGTGAACAAGATGGTGCGCTGATTCACGTTGGCCTAGAGCCGGATGTCACGTCCGCACACTTTCCGCCGCCAGATCCCGCGCTGGAGGGGAACCAGGAAGAGGCCGCTTTGCTGGCCGATGCCTTGCGCATGGCACTGCGCCGCGGCGCGGGTCCGTTCCGTTGTTTTGGCAACCTCGCGGTCGAGCCGCGCACCTATCAGCTAGTTCCGCTCTTGATGGCGCTACGCCAGGATCCCGTGCGTTTGCTGATCGCTGATGACGTCGGCATCGGCAAGACTATCGAGGCGGCGTTGATTGCGCGTGAATTGATAGATCGCGGTGAAATTGAACATCTGACGGTACTGTGCCCACCGCACTTGGTTGAGCAGTGGGTGCAGGAACTCGAACATCGTTTCCATATCCATGCAGTCGCCGTTACCGCAAGTAGCGCCTCGCGCCTGGAACGCGGCCTTCCCGTCGGAGAATCGCTGTTCGAGGTGCACCCATTCACCGTGGTCAGCCTCGACTACATCAAGGGAGATCGCCGCCGCCACGACTTTATTCGCGCGTGCCCCGAGTTGGTCATCGTGGACGAAGCGCATACCTGTACCAATACGGGTCAGACGCGTCACCAGCGCTACGAATTGCTCAAGGCGCTGGCCGCCGACACCGAACGGCATCTCCTCCTGCTAACCGCGACGCCACACAGCGGTGATCAAAATGCCTTCCACAACCTGCTGGCTCTGCTGAAGCCCGAGTTTTCCGGGTTCTCCACTGCCACGGGCGAGCGTTACGAAGCCTTGCGTCAGCAACTTGCCTTGCATTTCGTCCAGCGTCGTCGTCCCGATATCGACGAGTGGCACGACGGCAACATCTTCCCGCGCCGGGATGTTGCCGAGCTCACCTACACGCTCAGCGGCAAGTGGGAGAGCTTCTTCGCTGACGTTCTGGACTACTGCGCCGAGGTCATCGCCGCTGGAGAGGACGAACGCCGGCGGCGCCTGAACTTCTGGGGCACCCTGGCACTCATGCGTTGTGTCTCCAGTAGCCCAGCCGCCGCCGTGCAGGCGCTTCGTACGCGTCTGTCGGGTGAAACATCCGGTCCCGAAGCCGATGCGATGGTCGAGCAACTGTTCGACGGTTCAGACGAAAATTTGATCGAGGACGATGTTGTCCCTGCCGCCAACACCGGTGATCCCGTGCTCAAGGCACTCTTGATTCAGGCCGAGGCACTCGTTGGTGAAAAGGATGATCCGAAGCTGCACCTGCTGACCCGGCACTTAAAGAAGCTGCTGGAGGATGGCTTCAATCCGGTAGTGTTCTGTCGCTACATCGCCACCGCGCACTATTTGAAAGATCAGTTGGAAGGAAAATTCAAAGGTACCGTCGTGGAAGTGGTTACCGGCGAATTTCCCTCCGATGAACGTGAACGTCGTATCGAGGCGATGGGTGATCCCCAGCGTCGTCTATTGATTGCTACTGACTGCCTCGCTGAAGGCGTCAATCTGCAGCAATACTTCGACGCTGTCGTGCATTACGACCTGTCTTGGAATCCCACTCGACACGAACAGCGCGAAGGTCGCGTGGACCGTTTCGGCCAGCCCAGCCCGGTGGTGCGTGCGGCGCTGATTTACGGCGCGAACAATCCCGTCGACGGCGCAGTACTTCAGGTGATTTTGCGCAAAGCCGAGAGCATCAGAAAGGAATTGGGGGTCTCTGTGCCGTTGCCTGACGACGAGCACACGCTCACTCAAGCGCTGATGCAGGCAGTCATGTTGCGTCGCGGCGGTCAACACCACACCGGAGAGCTGTTCGATTTTACGCAGCTCGACGAGGGGAAGGCGCTGGATGTGAAATGGACCGACTTGGCTGAGAAGGCAAAGAAGAACCGTACCGTGTTTGCCCAACGCCGCCTGCGCCCGGCCGATGTAGTTCCGGAGTGGGAGCGCATGAGGGCCGTATTGGGCGACAGTGAGGACGTGCAGCGTTTTACGCGCCGTGCGTTGGCGCGTCTCGGCGCGGGTCTTGATCCGCGACCGCGCGGGGGGTTCAACGCGCCGCTTGGTTCGTTGCCCGAAGTTTTGAGGGAACGTCTGGCGTCGGTGCATCTGGAATCCGTTCTGCGTGTCGACTTCAAGCAACCTCCCGCCGCCAGCTGCCGCTATATCCAGCGCAGCCATCCGCTGGTAACCGTGCTGGCCGATGAGCTATTGGAACGAGCACTCAGTGATATAGCTGTCGACAACAACGCGATGGCGCGTTTGGGACGTATCGGCGTATGGTGCAGTGCGGCGGTTACTGCTGTCACGACGATCGTGATGTTGCGCTTGCGGCATCAGCTCACCATCAGTCGTTCGGGCAAGAGCCGCGTGCTGTTGGTCGAGGAGGTCCTTCCGGTGGCTTGGCAGGGGCGTCACGAACCTACTGAACTTACGGGTGAACAATTGTTAGAGTGGTTGGCGGCCCCACCGCAGGGCAATCTGCCCGGATCGGTGCGTCAGCGCGAAATGGACGGTGCACTCGCCGCGATCGCCGAAAGCGGCGAAACCCTGAAACGACTGGCCGATGCACAGGCCGAGCGACTGCTGGCGGATCATCGGCGTGTACGCGATGCCGCTGAAGCCAGGGGCGCCTATGCCGTAAAGGCATTGCAACCGGTTGATGTGGTAGCCGTCTATGTTCTTCTGCCGGCAGGCGCAGCATGAGCCGCCGTTCCGCCGCATTGCTGGAGTTCGATGCCATTGCGATCGAGGGTGGCTTGCTACCCGCCGAGTGGTTGGGCAAGGTTGCGTTGCTTGACGCCGGGCAGCAGAAGCCCGAGGCGTACGGGGTGCTCAAGGGCCTCAACCTGCGCGACGAGCTGGGCCGTTATTGGCGCGTCGCGATGGCGCATTGGGGTGAGTTCGACAGCGCCAGGCAGGCATCTTCATCGACTGATGTGGTAATCAACCGCACCGCGACGGTCCGTTTTGTAGGCGCGCTGCTACGTGAGGTCTTCGGTTTCACCGACCTCGCTGCTCACAGTGCACCTCTGATCTTCGACGAGCGCCATTACCCAATAACCGCAAGCGCACTTGATGGCCGCCTCCCCGTGGTCGTCGCGGCATACGATCAACGTCTCGATGAGCGCGATCCGCGCTTCGGTGGCGATGGCCGTCAGCGCAGCGCCTTCGGTCTGCTGCAGGATTACTTGAATGCTGCTGACCCCGTGCTGTGGGGCCTTGCTAGCAACGGTCTGGCCCTGCGTCTGGCCCGTGACAACGCCAGCTTCACCCGGCCAGCGTGGATCGAGGCCGACCTAGAGCGCATCTTCACCGAAGATCGCTTTGCCGATTTTTCGCTATTGTGGTTGTTAATCCATGCTAGCCGATTCGGCAAACCCGGTGATCTGCCGCAGCTCTGTGTGCTTGAAACCTGGCGCGAAGCCAGTCGCGAAGAAGGGACGCGTGCCCGCGAACAATTGCGGGGCGCCGTGGAAGACGCCTTGCAGTCGTTAGGTCAGGGTTTTGTGTCGTCGCCTGAAAATCAGACTCTACGTAATCGTTTCGCTGATGGTTCACTGACACCCACGGTCTACTTCCAGCAACTATTACGCCTGGTTTATCGCCTGATCTTCCTGCTCACCATCGAAGAGCGCGGCGTACTGCATGTGGAAGGCAGCCAGTCTGATGCCGTTGACCTGTACCGCACGGGCTATTCTCTACAGCGTCTGCGCGAGCTTTCTCGCCGCCGCCGAGCCTTCGACCGCCACCACGATCTGTGGCAAAGCCTGAAGCCGGTATTCACGGGACTGGCGCACGGTCAGCCATTTCTGGCGTTGCCGGCTCTGGGTGGTTTATTTGCCGACGATCAATGCCTCGATCTAGATACGGCCGACCTCGGCAACGCAGCCCTGCTGGCCGCAGTGTTCAAACTCTCATGGATACGCAGCGATGGTGCGTTGCTGCGTATCAACTGGCGAGACATGGGCCCGGAAGAGTTCGGCAGTGTCTACGAAAGCCTGCTGGAATTGGTACCTGAGATCGCCGAAGGCGGTCGTCATTTCCGTTTCGCGGGTGCCGAGCAGAGTCGCGGCAATGCGCGCAAAACCAGCGGCAGCTACTACACCCCCGATGCGTTGGTGCAGGAGTTGCTCGATTCCGCGCTGGAGCCAGTCATTGCGCAACGCATCGCCGGTGCTGCTGACCAACAGGACGCTTTGCTAAAGATCACCATCTGCGACCCGGCTTGCGGCAGCGGCCACTTTTTGCTCGCCGCTGCGCGCCGCCTGGCCAATCATCTGGCGCGCCTGCGTGCTGGTGGTACGCCGTCCGGCGAGGACTATCGTCACGCACTGCGCGATGTCATCAATCACTGCATCTACGGTGTCGACCTGAACCCGTTGGCATTGGAACTGGCGCGCATGTCGTTGTGGCTGGAAGCGATGACACCCGACAAACCACTGGGTTTTATCGATCATCATCTGCAATGCGGTGATGCGCTACTCGGTGTTCTCGACCCCACGGTCCTTGATTACGGCCTCCCTGACGATGCCTTCGGTGCATTGTCAGGCGACGATAAGAGCGTCGCTACGTCGTTGAAGAAACGCAATAAGGCTGAACGCCAGAGCTGGCAACGTGCCTTGTCCGTAGGAGATCTATTCCGCAGCGAGCACTTGGCCGATCGCACCGACGCAGTGGAACGCATTGCCAACGATGACCTCGGCGCCATCGCCGCCAAGCAAACGGCGTGGCAACGTGCCGAAGCTGCGGCGCACGATAGTCGCATGGCGCGGCTTGCAGATCTGTTTGTTGGTACTTTCCTGTTACCCAAGACCAAGTCCAGCGAGTTGTTGGTACCGACCTCGTTGCGTATGTGGGCCATAGCGAACGGTGAAACGCAGGACGACCAAGCCCGCGCGAGCGAAGACGCGGCACGGGATGTCTGTGCGCAAAACCGAGTGTTGCATTGGTGGGTGGCTTTTCCTCAGATCGCCGAGGCTGGCGGTTTCGCTGTGATGCTGGGCAACCCGCCGTGGGAGCGCATCAAACTGCAGGAAGAGGAGTTCTTCGCCGCGCGCAGTCCGCAGATCGCGAATGCGATAAACAAAGCTGAGCGCGGACGCCGCATTGAGTTGCTGCGGGAGGGCCGCCTGTTGCAAACCCTTGAAGGCGACCAGTCACACGACTTGCTGCCGAGTAGCGGTGAACAGGCGTTGCACAAGTCGTTTCTTGCCGCCCGCCGCAGCGCGGAAGCCGCCAGTGCATTCGTGCATTCCGGTAGCGCAAAGCATCCTGCGCGTTACCCTCTCACGGGCGTTGGCGACGTGAACACCTATGCCTTGTTCGCCGAAACGTTCGTGCAGCTTATGGCAGCGAGCGGCCGCGCAGGGATCATCGTGCCGACCGGTATTGCCACGGACGATTCGACAAAGGCCTTCTTCGGTGATGTCGCCAAATCTGGTCGTTTGGCCAGCCTCCTCGACTTAGAGAATCGTGAGGGTGTATTCCCAGCAGTTGATAGTCGCCAGAAATTTTGCCTGATGACCCTCGGTCATGCCGAGGCAAGCCGCTTCGTCTACTTCGCCACCAATATTTCTCAGCTCGCCGATGCACGCCGTGAGTTCCGCTTGACGCCCGCCGATTTCGCTCTGATCAATCCCAACACTCTCACTTGTCCTGTATTCCGCAGCAAACACGACGCCGAGCTGACCAAAAAGCTCTATAGCAACGCGCCGGTACTGATTCGTGAAGCGGTGACTCGCATGGGCAGCGACGGTAATCCAGAGATTGTCACGCCCGAGATCAATCCATGGGGGATCCATTTTTCGACGATGTTCCATATGTCCAACGATAGCGGCATGTTCTCGGCCGAGCCGTCTGAGAGCGTTGATACGCTGCCGTTGTACGAAGCCAAAATGATTCATCAGTTCGATCATCGTTGGGCTACGTATGTCGATGCGCCGGACAAGAAGGATGGCGTGGACACCGTGGATGTGAGTGACGTGCAGAAGACCAATCCAGCATTTTCTGTACGTCCGCGCTACTGGGTGGATGAACGCGAAGTGCTGGTGCGCATCGCTCGCGTGCCGCGCACAGTGGCCAAGGGTTGGTTTGCCACACATGTAGCGCGCGATGTGCGTGAACGCCGTGAAGCGAACGAAATGTTGCAGCTTGCACTGGCGCAGTGGACTGCGGGCGAATTGTTTCGACGTGAAGCCGGTGCACTGGAAGGGGGAGACGACTTCAGTGACTCGCAGCGTCTACGTGCGGGTCCACGCGCGGAACGTGAGCTTGCTGCAAGATTCTCGGTATTTGCCAAAGCGATTCAATCCACTGGGCTGTCCTCTCGCAAGTTCATCACCGACTGCGCCAAATGGGCACATCAGGACCGTGACACGCCCCTGGATGACGCTGAACTCACCTCGCTCGCTGCCTTAGCCGGAACGGCACCAGGTCAAGACGATTATTACGGGCTACGTGACCAACTGGACACGTGGATGGATCGTCGCAGTCCGCGCTGGCTGATGGGCTGGCGCGACATCTGTCGTAGTACCGACGAACGCTCAGTCATCGCGTCGGTGATACCACGGATGGGAGTGGGCAACAAGATCCCGCTGATCTTGATGCCACCAACTATCTCTGCGCAACATGTGGCCGCGCTGCTGGGTAATTTGTCCAGTCTGACACTGGACTTTGCGGCGCGACAAAAGATCGGCGGCACAACACTCAACTACTTCTACATGAAGCAGTTTCCGATCCTACCGCCCGATAGTTACACCGCCGCCGATCTTGCTTTCATCGTTCCGCGAGTGCTGGAGTTGACCTATACCGGGCATGATCTTGCGCCGTGGGCTGCCGATCTCAATCACACTGGTTTGCCTTTCGCTTGGAATCCCGAACGCCGGGCTGAGCTGCGTGCCGAACTTGACGCTTACTACGCGCGTCTCTACGAGTTGTCCCGGGACGACTTGCGGTATGTCCTTGACCCCGCCGACGTCATAGGTGCTGACTACCCCAGCGAGACCTTCCGCGTTCTCAAGAAAAACGAAATCAACGCCTACGGTGAGTACCGCACACAGCGTCTGGTGTTGCATGCGTTCGACCGCATGACCTTGGCCGATGAAGCCGGCAAGCCGTACGAAACCTTGTTGGTGCCGGCGCCTGGTGTTCAACCGGAAGCTACTTACTCGGACCAAGGAACTGTTCAGAACCCGGATGAAGCACAGTACGCAGGGTTTGTACTAGCGCTGATACGTGAAGCCAAAGGCCCATTGCCGCGCCAGCAATTGATTCAAGCTTTGAACTGGCTAAAGTCGCCGCTGCTGGTGAAGCAGCGTTTGCCGGAGTCTTCCACTGCACGTCTGGACGAGCTGCTTGGACTGCTGCCCCAAATGGCTGCAGTCGACCTGGGCACGCGCGTGGGCGATGTTCTACGCGCACTGGAGAGTGCTGGTTGCGTCAGGGTTGAGTCTCAGGGATCTGCGTTCCGTGCCGGCTCCATCGCGCATACGCCCGCATGGGTCGTCATGGCTCCCGATGCCGTGGAGCTGGCGCGTTTGTTTGATACGGCTCTGCAGGCAGAAGACCCTGCCCAGGCAATATTGGTCGCGGATCCTATCAACGAGCAAAGGAAGGCCTGAGCATGAACGCATCAGCACGCCGCAAACCAAGACTCTGGGTCGAGCGGCTGCTGATCACACAGTCGATCGGTCCACTAGATGCGATCCGCGATATCCCGTTGCGACCCGGTCTCAATGTCGTGTGGGCGAAGGAGCCCGAGAGTCACGAAGGACTCGGTCCGCTTCAGCGAGCTGGGCACGGCGTAGGGAAAAGCACGTTTTGTCTGATGCTCCGCTGCATATTGGGAGACAGCGGTAAAGCAGTCAGGACCATGCGCGATCAGCTGGCTTCGGAGTTTCCGCATGGTGGCGTTGGTGCAGTGATCCATTTTGGCGACAACGTTTATTCGGTTTACCGTCCCTTCGCTTCGGAGGGATATGCAGCCCCGCAGAGTGACCTGGAGAGCTTGCTGGCCGGGGCCGACCACGTTCCGTTCAAGGAGTATGTCGACACTTTGTCGGAGGCGATGCTCGCCAACCTGCAGCAACGGTTAATTCCTGGTTCGGAGCAGGCGATCGAGTGGTCGCATGTACTGAGCTGGATCACGAGGGATCAAGGCACGCGACTTCGCAACTACTACGATTGGCGATCCACCGAAGGCACTGGCGTGAAGCGATCCCGTCAGGATCCGCCATGGATACTTCGTTGTGTGTTGGGTTTGACCGACGCACAGGAGATGGAGGCGGCTCGTACTGCGGATAGATTGACGCGAAAGATCAGCAAGGTTGAAACGGAAATCAAGGCGTTTGAAAGCGCCCCGCAATTGATCCGTGCGCGTATCGAAGCAAATCTTCGGCAATGGGTCGGAGCTGACTCCGATCTGGAGCTTCGATCCGAAGATCTGTTCAAGACCTCCGTCATGAATAAGGTGGAAAAGCACGAGGAGAAGATCGCTGCCTCAGTTGCAGGGATCGAGGTAGAGATTGCCCAGGTCGAGACGCAAGTGCACGAGCTCACCAATACAGCCGATGAGGCACGAGGACGCGCCGATTTGGCACTGGCCATCTTTGAAGAGGCCGAAGCGATGCGCGATGGAGACGAGGCCAAGCTGAAATCACTGAGTGAGCAGCTTTCAAAGCTTCAGTCGCTTGCCGGCCCCTGTCTGTACGGTGCGGTGGAGTTCCAAGCGTGTGAGCACATCAAGAAGCGCCTGGACACTCGCTCCTTCATCGACGGTCGTGACAAACGGGCGATCGGGAAAGATGTTGCACACTGGACAGCTGAGGCCGTGAAACGACTGCCTGCCAAGGTAGCGGCTTTTGATCGTTTGAAAGAATCCCAATTGTCGTTGAATACCGTGTTGGCCGAAGTGCGGAAGCTTCGAATGAAACGCGATTCAGAGCTGGCGAAGCTCTTTCTTCCAAAGTTTCTGAGAGAGGAAATGTCGAGCTGGGAAGACGCATCCGGTGCAGCATCTTCCGCGGTACTTGCAGGCAAACGCGCAGAGCTTCAGTTACTCAAAGAAAACCTTGAATCGGCTGCGACTAGCATTCGTGTCGCACGAACCGGACAGGTCGTGCGCGAGTCAAAAATGACCCGAAGGATTGATGCGCTTGCGCAGGTATTTGGCCTTCATGGTCGGTTTCTTCTCAACGACGACGAGCGCCCCTTTGAGCTCGTCGGTTCCGCTGGTGAAGCCTACACCGTGCTGGTGATACTACTGGGCGACTTTGCTTGCGCGCTGGACGCTGCCGATAGCCCCGATAGCAGTTTTCCCGCTTTCCTCGTCCATGATTGTCCTCGTGAAGCAGACCTCAGCAATGGCCTGTACTGCGACTATCTTGCGGCCGTCGCAAGCGCCGAGTCAGAGTCCACGACGTGGCAGGTCATTGTGACGACGACAACGCCACCACCGAATAGTCTTCGGCGACTGCCTCATTTGGCGCTGGAACTTCATCCAGAGGACGACGAAGGACTGCTCTTGCGTTCAAGGTTTGGCTTACAGGCACATGCTATTGCAGACGAGGCGCCAGCATGAACGCCGGGCGACTCCCTGTACTTATTGAGAAAGCTGTGCGTGATGCCGGCCTGGATCTGATCGAGCCACTGCCAGATGGTGCTTTCTATGCGCGCGTCAGCGGTAGTGACACTTGCGCATGGATTCGGGTCGACCGCAGCGAAATATGGGCTGCATTTCCTATCCCGGATGGCGGGCGCCTGGGTCTAACGGATGTCGGCGCGTGGCCACTGCCGTCAGGTATGGGCACGATTGGATGCATAGCTTCAGCGCACGCGTTGTACTTGGCGCTACACGCTGCTTGCGTGCTGCAGCTGAACACTCCGACCCAGCTTAGTGCAAGAGTAAAAGCACGCTTGGCCGCGATTGCAGAAACAGAGAGAACGGCCGAGGTGCGTCAACGCATAGGCCAGGATGTATTCCGTGAAGCACTCTTCGATCTATGGGATGGCTGTTGTGCCGTGACCGGGATCAAACTACCGCCTGCTTTGCTACGTGCCAGTCACGCAAAGCCTTGGGCCAAAGCCAGCGATGTGGAGCGCTTGGACCCATTCAACGGACTATTGCTTGCCGTGCAATTCGATGCACTCTTTGATGCCGGACTGATTGCCTTCGATGATGACGGTTCGATATTGATGAGCTCTACTCTCACCGCGGAGATGCGGCACGTTCTCGGGCTAGCTGGCGACCTTCATCTGCGCGGTGTCTCTCCGGGGCACTTGCCATATCTCCGCTATCACCGCCAACACGTGGCGAATTTCAATGCTAAGGAGAATGCCGCGCCAGTTTCCTGAAGAGCAGTTTGCGAAACCTCCCCACGCCGCTGCTGTCGAAATTAGGTGGCCTGCTTGGAGCTTGCCGGATGACCTCTCGCTCACTGGGATTGTTTGATCAGGGGACCCGACAGCGCGACCTGCAAGCGTTGCGCGATTCGCTGGTGGCGCTGAACACCATCGTGCCCTGGGGAGTCTTCCGTGTAACGCTGGAATCAATGCGCAATGAAGGCCGTTCCCCGCGCAAGGGTGGTCGTCCACCCCATGATGCGTTGCGGACGCTCAAGGTGCTGGTGCTGCGCGACATGTACGCACTGTCGGACGAGCAGGTCAACGGCGACGCGCTCATCAGCGACGGAGTCGTCGGACAGGACAGGACTCGACACCGACGGACGCCTGTGGGAGACTAATGAGTGAATTTAAGGTGTCCGCAGGCGCCTATCCACTCACCGTCCCGAGAAGCAAGCTGCACTGCGAGCGACAATCCGACAATCATCCTCGCGGTTTGGGGGCGGTAGGTGAGTGACGCGCCTGGAATCGCAGGGGAACTTGTCTTGGACACTCATAATTTCGAGCCGACTTCGATTGTTGGCATTCAGCGTATCGCAAAGCTGATAAAACGCGAACTTGGCTGTAAACACACCGAAGCGCTAGACGAAGCCTGCCAGCGCGTGGGCTTCACGAACTATGTGCATGCGAGGCGCATTTTCGACTTGGCAAAGATCGAATGCACGCCCAACGTAGGCGTCATGCGTGGCTCGATAGATCTACCGTCGGTCAGCCCCGGAATGATGCGGTGGTACGTCGTCACTGAAGATTTTGAATCGATCGACTACGTGGGCGAATTTCGCTTTCAAGATTACGACCCGCTCGTACAAAAACGTAACGAATTCAGGAACGTAGCGCGGTGCCTTAACGAATACCAGGCCCGGGCATGGCTGCAATGCGTTGCAAGGCATGGTGCACCGGGGGCCTGGTTCGTTGTCGACACAGAACTTCTCGTATATCTGGGGCAGTTCTCCAGCCGCGCAGAAGCTGAGTTGGCCCGGATGGAGCAGGAGCAGGGCGGCTTCGAAGTACTTGTTTCCCACAGCGTCGCTAGGCACTGGCGGATTTGACAGAAGAGTCTGCGCGCAGGATCCGCTAAGAGGCCTAGGCAGTTGCCTAGGCCTCTTAGGCAGTACCGTATTCCGTTCTTCTCCGGAATGGGTAGCAACGGATTAAGCCGCTGACCTACAGTGTCGATCCCAGTCGTTCATCAACTTGGCGCGCCGAATTAGTAGGTCACCACGCTGATATGCCGCTTCTGACTTGTCCTTGAGCCGGTGCGCCATCGCTGCCTCGATCACTTCACGCGGGTGCTTCGTGGTTTCCGCAGCCCAGTCGCGGAAAGTCGATCGAAATCCATGCGCAGTGATGTCGGGCTGCAGCTCTTTGAGCAGCTTCATAGCCGCGGCAGTGGTAATCGGACGCCCATTCACTCCGGGAAAAATTGACGGGGAGACATGCGGTAGCGATTGCAGGATGGACAGTGCCGTCGCCGAAAGTGGCACACGATGCTCTTTGTCAGCTTTCATGCGCTCGGCGGGGATGATCCAAATGGCAGCAGCCAAGTCGACTTCATCCCACTGTGCTCCCGCCGTTTCACCTGGCCGCGTCGCGGTCAGAATCTGCAACTCAAGCACGCGCGCCGATAACCCTTCGCGCAGGCGCAACTTGGTCATGAACTCTGGCATGTCGGCGTAGGGAAGGGCTGCGCGGTGTTCCACCTTCTGAACCTTGCTGCGTTTCGGCAGCAATTGATCGAGATGATTGCGCCACGAGGCTGGATTGTCACCGGTGCGGAATTTGCGGACAGTTGCCCAAGCCAGCACGGACTCAATGCGTCCCCGCACGCGGCTCGCGGTCTCAGTCTTAGCTGTCCAGATCGGCTCCAGGCACTTCATCACCAGCGCTGTATCGATCGTGGCCACGTCCAAAGGCCACAGCAGGGTGCAGTAAGTACGCAATGTGGCATCCCACTGGCCAGCATGCTTGGCGTTCTTCCAGCCGCTGCGATGCGCCTCAATGTACTTTCCGCAGCATTGGCCAAAGGTCATCACACGTGCATCGGCGAGCTGCTTCTTCTGCTGTGCGGCGTTTCGCTGGTCAATCGGATCGACCCCGTCGGCCAGTAGCTTTCGGCAATTGGTCGCGCGGTCGCGCGCGTCACGTAACCCAAAGGTGTTGAAGCTACCCAGGCCCATTTCCCTGCTGCGACCATCGATCTGATAGCGAAACACCCATGACTTTGAGAGGGAGGGGGACACCTGCAGGTAGAGCCCGCCGCCATCACCCAGGTAGCCCGGCGTTTTCACCTTGCGGACCTTCAAATCAGACAATTTTTCAAATGCGCGTGCCATAATCTACCCATTATTCTACCCATGATCATACGCTGGATTTCTCTGTGCGGCTATGGACAGATTTGGACACGTATCGGCCACAAGTGGCGTGGTTAAGCCATTTGTATGGATTCCTTTGGACACAGTTGGACTCGGGGGACACGGACTCTCTCTCCGCCAGATACGCAAAGCGCCCCAAACGGGGCGCTTTGCGTATCTGGCGGAGAGAGGCGGTGGACGAACGCACGGTTCGACAAATT
>Ga0307375_10002257_pt1 | contig 19958 bp, 25 predicted proteins | sample TR1MG_FD_202531 | JGI IMG/M metagenome (GOLD analysis project Ga0307375, IMG submission 202531) | Soil microbial communities from Risofladan, Vaasa, Finland - TR-1 | ecosystem: Environmental > Terrestrial > Soil > Coastal area > Acid sulfate soil | place: Finland: Risofladan, Vaasa | collected...
CAAGTCCGACGGCGTAAGAGATGGGTGTGTTGTTCACGACACCGCCGTCCATGTACCAACGCCCTGCGATCTCCACGGGTGGCAAGAGCCCGGGAATCGACGCGCTGGCGACGATGGCGTCGACGGCCGGACCTGACGAGAGTAGGACGTCGCTCCCGGACAATACGTCGACGGCCACCACGTGCAGTGGGATTGCTGAATCCTCCAAGAGCTCGAACGAAAGATGGCGTGATAGCAGCGAGCGCAATCCTTTGTCAGAGGCGATGGACGATCGTCGTCCACGAATCGCGGCGAGGCTGTGGCGTGGGTTGAGAGGAAAGACGTCGCGGCGCCGAAGACTCTTCCACACGTCGACCAATCCGTCGATCCCACCGGGTCCAGGGTGATCGGCCAGCCAAGCGGCGTTGAACGCCCCCACACTGGTACCCACCACGAGGTCGATCGGGGTGCCGGCCTCGACGATGGCACGTAGCATCCCGACCTGCGCCGCACCCAGACTGGCTCCGCCCGACAGCACGACCGCGCTGGGGCCATTCATTGCGCTTTGCTCGACTGAACTCATGTGACCCTCCATTTCGTGGAACCCGATGCGGTGCGCGGATATTCACTGAAATGTTTCCTGGACCATCCCTCCGAATTCCCATGGCTGCTGACATCGCATCTTCCTCGGGGTTCGTGCGAGGGTCCTGCGTCGCAGAGTTCGAGGTCAATGGCGCGACAGGGCGTTCAACCCTTTGACGCCCCCGCAACCAATCGACAGAGGGGCAGTGGCTCAGTTGGAAATCGCGTTATCGAAGAGGCGAACCAAATCGGATGTGAGTCCCGTCGGGATCGGCATGTGAGCCTTCACGTTTGCCGTAATCCTCGTCCTTCGGGCCAATCACCTCCAGGCCAGCCTTGCGCCACTCATCGGCGACTTGATCAGCGTCCTCACAATGGATATAGAGCGAGCCGCCCCCAGGCTGGATGTCGCCTTCGCGCTTGGTGAGATGAATGGTCAAATCTCGGTCACGGTGGGCGAACGCGTACGTCCCGTCGTGAAAGCTAATTTCAAAACCCATCTTGGCGTTGTGGTCCACTGATCGCGCGACGTCCACCACCGTGAAGATTGGCTCAAATCCGCCTACCTTCCATCCGCCATCGTGCGCCATCATTTGCTGGTCGCGTTTCGCGTTCATCCAGCCGAGGCAGTCATGACAGATTTGGATCTCGCGATGATCGTGCAACTGGACGGTTGGTTTGCCCTGCTTGCTACAACATGAACTATTGACCGCTGCCATGACTCAAAGTTAGTCCAGGAGTCCTGCAATCTCCCACGTGGCCCCGTTGGAATAAATCTCGAGGTGGGCGGGTTGATTCAAGGGTGGCACATGAACTTGTCGTTATCGGCGGCGGAGCTGCTGGTCTCGCTGCGGCCCGGGCCGCGCGTCGCCGGGGCGCGAACGTGACGTTGGTGAGTGAAGGTCCGCTAGGCGGGGACTGTACGTTCCTAGGGTGCGTCCCCTCGAAGACCCTTCTCCATGGCGCTCGTCAGGGGCTCAGTTTCGACGCCGCCATGTCGGAGGTGCGCCGGGTCGTGGCATCGATTGCGGCCGATGAGGATGCGGACCAATTGCGCAGCGAAGGCGTCGAGGTGCTTCGCGGTCGCGGTGTCTTCGTCGACGATGAGACCCTCGACGTCAGCGGCACGACGCTTCGCTCGAGGCGTTTCATAATTGCGACGGGCGCGGGGCCATTAGTGCCGCCGATTCGAGGACTTGAGGCTGGCAGGTACTTGACCAATGAGAACGTCTTCAGCCAGTCCTCCCTGCCCGCACGCATGGCGATTCTCGGTGGCGGCCCAATCGGCGTCGAGATGGCCGAGGCCTTCGCACGACTCGGCACCCTCGTCACCGTCGTTGAGGCGGCACCGCACCTGCTACCGCGCGAGGAGCTCGAGGCGAGCGCGGTGATCGACGATTATCTGCATGGGTTAGGGGTGAGCGTGCGCGTCGCCACGACGTGCACGACCGTTGAGACGGCGGGACCGTCGACGCGACTCGGATTCGATGTGGCCCCCGACTTCGAGGTCGACGCCCTGTTGGTGGCGGTGGGACGGCGACCCACCTCCTCAGGCCTGGGCTTGGATGCCACTGGCGTGAAGGTCGACCCGCGGGGCTTCATCGAGGTCGACGCGAGGATGCGCACCTCATCGCCGCGGATCTACGCCGTCGGCGACGTCGCCCAACCACTGCAGTTCACGCACGTCGCCGACGAGACCGGACGTATCGCTGCCGGCAACGCGCTCTCGCGACTGGCGGTTCGGCGTTTTCACCCCGAATGGATTCCCATGGTGACGTACACCGGCTTAGAGGTCGCCCGCGTCGGGGTCACCGAGGATCAGGCCCCGAGCGGATCGCGCGTGGCTTACCTGCCAATGGCCGAGTTTGACCGCGCTCGAATGTCGGGCGACGACCGAGGATTCGTGAAGTTGATCGTCGGTCCGCGTCGAATTACCCGGAACCTCGCCGGTGGCTCGATCATTGGAGCGACCATCGTGGCGCCGCGCGCCGGTGAGATGATCCAGGAGATCGTGCTGGCTATGCGCGCGGGCTTGTGGACAGCTCGACTGGCGACCTCGACCCATGCTTATCCCTCGTGGTCGATGGCGGTGCAGATGGCCGCAGCTCAGTTCTTCGGCGAATTTGGTGGTCGAACCGCGCGCCCCTCGAATTCAATGGAATAGTCATTGGAATGACGGTGTTTCCCCAGTGATGGAACAGGAGCCAATTCTCGATCGCGGTGGCGAGCAGTCTGCGGATGCGGCCTTTCAGCGCTACGTGGTGCCTGAACTGCCGGCTCTGCTCCGGGTGGCCCGAACGCTCACCCGCAATCCCCACGACGCAGAGGACCTGGTCCAGGACACGATCATTCGCGCGTACAGGTCGATCGCCACGTTCGACGGAGCCTATCCTCGAGCGTGGCTGTTCACAATCCTTCGCAACACCCACATCAACCGCAATCGTCGCCGGCGACCGGACCTTTTCGACGACCCGAACGATGTGGAGACCATTGCAGATGCTGGACGCTCGGATCCGGCGGAACTGGTAGAACAGACGGCCTTTCGTGACGCGGTCGTTGCAGCGATCGCGATCCTGCCCGAGAAGATGCGCGTCGTCGTCAAGTTGGTGGATCTGGAGTCGTGCACCTACGCCGAAGTGGCGACGGCCCTCGGTATCCCAATCGGCACGGTGATGAGTCGCCTTCACCGTGGCCGCAAGCACATCAAGGACCAGCTCGTCGCCAAGGGCTTGGTGAACAAGAAAGTGAGTTCAACGTGAGGATGCTTCGAGGCATGAGAGACAATCTGCGCGAGATGCGCAACTGCCATGAGCTCGGTCAGTGGCTGCAGCACTATCTGGACGGGGAGCTCGATCCGACGCTGAGCGCCCAGGTCGACGAGCACCTCGAGACCTGCGTGCGTTGCGGACTCGAGTTCGACACCTATTCCAGGATTAAGAGCGCCTTGCACGATGCGTCGGGCCAATCGCCGGAGCTCGTCGAAGACCAAGTCGCCCTGCGGCGGTTACGTCGCTTCGCCGATGAGCTTGTCGGTCACTCAAGCTCGGGCGAATAGGGGCCGGTGATGGTCTTCTCCACCGCTGTGAACGGCGACGCCGATCACCCGCGGCGTTGGCGCGACGTCTGGGAACCGGTGGACGCGAAGACCCGCGCGGCGCTCGATCAACGCTGGAACGAGCTGCCTGAGTCCGTGCGCACGCCGGGCCAGGTCCTCGGCCGGTTCGGAATCGGCTGCGAGGGGACCCACGGCGTCTTTCCTAAGTGCGACTTCGCCTGCACGCCGTGCTACCACTCTGCCGACGCGAACAAGGTGCGTGTCGACGGTGAACACACATTGCGTGAGGTCGAGGCGCAGATGGCCTTTCTGGAGCGGACCCGGGCGCCGCACGCCCACGCCCAGCTGATCGGCGGGGAGGTGTCGTTGCTGAAAGCCGAGGATCACGCCGCGGCCATCGAGATTATGCGCCGTCACGGACGCGAACCAATGAGCTTCAGCCACGGTGACTTCGACTACGACTACCTGAAGAGGTTGGCCGTGACCGAAGAGGGCAAGCGCCGATTCGGACGAATCTCCTTCGCCGTGCACATTGACTCGACCATGAAGGGACGCCGGGGGATGCGCCGCGCCCCCGATGAGGAGTCGCTGGACCCGTATCGACAAAGGGTGGTCGAGATGTTCCGGCGCCTGCGGCGCGATCACGGTGTTCGCTTCTACTTGGCGCACAACGTGACCGTCACCCCGGCGAACGTGGACCAGATACCCGGAGTCATTCAGCGGTCGCGCCAACTGGGGTTCGGCATGTTCTCGTTCCAACCCGCAGCATTCATCGGCGACGACCGACGGTGGCGCGACGACTACGCCAGCCTCGAGCCGGACCGGGTGTGGGCGAAGATTGAAGAGGGAGCCGGATCGCGTCTGCCGTATGAGGTATTCCAGGTCGGCGACACGCGGTGTAACCGCACTGCGTGGGGTTTCTACGTTGGTGACCAGTGGCACGGTTTCGTCAATGATCAAGACCCGAAGGACTTGGCCGCGCGTGACGCACTGCTGGCGCACCTTGGCGGTGTCCACTTCAGGGCCCCGCCGCTGCTCCTGGCGATCCGTCTCGCGCGCGTGACCGCGGCGCACCCGCGTCTCGTGCCTATTGCGGCGGGCTGGCTCGTGCGAACCGTGCGTCGGGCCGGGGGGATTCGGCACCTCAGGCGCGAGCATCCGGTGCCGACAACCTTCGTCATGCACCGGTTCATGCACGCGGCCGACGTGAAACCGGCTTGGGCGCTATTGCAACGCGGCGAGATGAGTGACGATCCGCGAATCCTCGAGACTCAGGAGCGCTTGCTCGCCTGCTCGTACGCTATGGCCCACCCCGAGACGGGCGAGTTGGTACCGGCCTGCGTGCAGCACGGCGTGCTCGACCCTCAGGAGAACTCCAGCCTCGCCGCGTTGCTGCCGATTCCGCGCCGGCGCGGCTTGGGACTCCTCGAGGATGAGGTGACCGACCTCGAGGACGCGAACTGACGTGTTCGACCGGCGCGCCCGCGAACTCTGTCGACCGGTACTGGACACGGCCAGCGAGCAACTGGCGCACCTCGGCGTGCGGGCCAATCCGCTGACGGGACTGGGCTGGACAATCGGGGTCGTTGCGTGCGTGGCGGTGGGGCTCAAGTGGTGGCCGCTGGCCCTCGTCGCCTGGTTGGTCAATCGTTTGATCGACGGGCTCGACGGAGCGCTGGCGCGCAGAGTCGGCGCCACAGATTTCGGCGGCTATCTCGATCTGGTAGCGGACTTCAGCGTCTACGCGGGTTTCGTCGTCGCCCTGGCCATCGCCGAACCAAATGCTCGACTCGCGTCGGTCGTCCTGCTGTTCGCCTACTACCTCTCGGGCACGGCCCTGCTCGCGGCGTCGGCGCTGTTCGAGCGCCGCGGGATCGAGCGTGGCGACGAACGGTCCGTCCGCTTGCTCGGGGGGTTGGCCGAGGGCCTCGAGACGTTGCTCGCCTACGTGGTCATCGTGGTGGTGCCGTCCATTGCGGTGTGGGTGGAATGGATTTTCGCGGTCATGGTCCTCATCACCGCCGCTCAGCGGGTCATTTGGTCTCGACGCGCTCTGTCGGGCGCAACGCCCGCATCGGGCCGGGACCCGAACATCCAATCTGACGCGACGTGAAGGGGTTTTGATGAGTCACGAATCCTTCGAGCAGTGGTCCGACTACGTGTCGAAGTTCCACCGCGAACACCCTGGCATCACCGAGGACATCCTTTCGCGCGCCACCAGCGCTCACGGCCTTAACCCCTACCAGTGGATCGTCGCGCCGATCCCATTGGGATCACGCACGCTGGACCTCGCGTGCGGCAGCGGGCCAAGCCTGCGGCAGCGTCCCGGGGAACGGTGGATTGGTATCGACCGATCGATCAGTGAACTGACGCGCTCGCACTTTTCGGGGACTGACAACATCCTCCAGGGTGACGCTACGGCGTTGCCGTTCGACGACGCCACCTTCGACGCCGTGGTGTGCTCGATGGCGGTCATGGTCATCCAGCCTTTGGGTGCAGCACTCGATGAGGTGTATCGGGTATTGCGCCCGGGTGGGATGTTCGTCGTGACGATGCCGGGGCGGCGACCCGTTTCCATCCGCGACGTCGCGCGTTACGCGCGACTCGTCGCGCACTTGCGCCGTCATCGCTTGACCTATCCCAACGAGCACGTCTTGCGTCGAGACCGGACAACCTTCGAGTCACGGGGCTTCGAGCTCATCGAAGACACGAGGCTCGGCTTCCGATTGGCCATCGACACGCCGGAGACCGCAATGAGATTCGTCGAGTCGCTCTACGTGCCCGGGGCCACCAGCGCCAACGTGTCCAGAGCCCAGAGACTGGCCGCGATGTGGGTCGGTAGCGATATCGGGATACCGCTGCGACGAATCACCACGCGTCGAGGGTTGGCGGCGTGAATCCGCGCGCACCACGGATTGTCTGCTCCGATGCAGCGCCGGCGGATCGGATAGCCGACTGTCTTCGAGACCGCACCTACGACGAACCCCAGGAGATGACGTGATCGATTCGACGAGTGGAGATAGTTTCGACGGAGGATCGTCATCCGATCAGCAGAGAGACGTGCAACGCGCGTACGCCGCGGATGCGCGGACGGGCCATCTGAAGCTCGACCGACTGCGCTTCTTCCGGGTGATCGCCGAGTCGATCGGCATCCAAGGACCGACCGGCGGCGTCGTCATCACTGCGGCGATCCTGGCGAGCATCGTCGGCGGTGGTACCGCGCTGGTCCAGGTCATCGCGGCGATCGCCATGGGCTTCGTCGCGTACGCCTTCGTGATCTTCACGCGGACCTTCAACAGCGCCGGCTCGGTGTACGGGTTCACCGGCGCGGTCGCCGGTCCCTACGTCGGGTTCCTCTCGGCCTGGGCGCTCACGCTCGTCTACGTGAATTTCGCCGGCGGCGTCTACGCGAGCACGGCGGACGAGGCACAACCGGCGCTGGCCTCGATAGGAGTCAACTGGCCGTGGCCGGTGTACGCGGTCATAGTCTTCGCTCTCGTCACAGTGCTGGCGTTCCTCGACATCAGGGTCTCCTCCAGCATCATCCTGATCGTGGAGGGACTGTCGATCCTGTTGGTGATCATTGCGTGCGTCATCATCACCGCGAAGGGCGGCTACCACCACCACGCCTTCAGTACCGCCCCCTTTAGGGCCACCGGACTCTCCGGGGCGGCGCTCGGGCTGGGCACCGTGTACGCCTTCTCGGTCTTCTCCGGCTTCGAAGGCGCGGCGACGCTCGGCGAGGAGGCGCATCAGCCCCGGCGCAACATACCCCGAGCGATCTGGATCTCGCTGGCCGCGGTCGCGACGTACGAGATACTGGTGTCGGCGGTCATCCAGAACGCCTTTCCCAGCGTCAAGGCGCTGTCGCTCTCCGCGGTGCCCCTGGTCACCGCGACCAATCAGTTCGTGACGCCGTGGTTCGGCGACCTCATCAATTGGGGTGCGGTCTTGAGTTCGTTCGGGGCGGCGCTGGCCCTCATGGTCGGGGCGAGTCGGATCATCTTCGCCCTGGCCCGCGACGGCTTCGGCCCGAAGGTACTGAGACGTACGAGCCCGACTACCGGGGCACCGACCGGGGCGGTCGGGCTTGTCGCCGTCGTGAGTTTCGCTCTGCTCGTGAGCTTCCTGTGGGAGCGACAGGCGACGACCGCCGTGGCGGTCATCCTCACCTACGGCGCCGACCTGATCATCGCTGCGTACACCCTCGCGGTGGGAGCCGCGCTGGTCTTGGTGATCCGAGCGAGGATGCCGTGGTATCGCGGAACCATCTTGGGCGTCGGGCTGGTGGTCCTCGGTTACGTGGCTAAGGAGACGTTCGTTCCGCTGCCGTCGGGGCCGTACCGTTGGGACTTCCTCGCGGCGGCGGCGTCGTTGGTCGTCGGCATCGCGCTGCCGATCTTCTCACGACGACTCCGGGCGGGGATCACGACCTCGCCGCTGCTGCGAGTCGGCACTCGCGCCCTGCTCGGCGAGACGTCGACGTTCGACGCCGAGCGGAATCGATCGCGATACCTACGTCGAGTGGAATAGACCGGAGGCGTGGAGGATCGATGGACACACCGCCGGTAGGAGCCGTGAAGGAGATCGTCGGGGTCTACGACGCCGACTCCTCGCTGATGGGTGAGTTCTCGTACTGGGTCGGCTCACGTCTCGGTAGACGGCACTGTGGTCTCTGTGTCATCACCCACGGTGCGTTTGGACCCCGTCGCGGGTGGGCTCAGTGCGCAACTCGGTTGCCCGTGCCGTTCGTGACCTATCACCGCGACGACGTGCCCGTTGACGTCAAGGCTCTCAATCTCAGGCAGCTGCCTGCGGTGATCTTTCGGATGGACAATGGGGTTCGAGTCGCGATGGACCGACCCGCCATTGACGCCTGTGGTGGATCAGCCGAAGAACTGATGTACATCCTGTTGTCGCGACTGGCGCGGCCGGAGGATCTTTGCCTCTCGTGACGACCGTGCATCATCAGTCGTCGTCGCGTACGGACGCCGAGTCAGGAACGGCGTTGGCGAAAGGGGGCCAGGTAGCCAATGCTCGAAACGAAGAACGGAACGAAGTAATTGGTAATGATGCGCAGCCAACTCGCCAGTCCGGCGTGGCCCGACCAGATGACTGAACCTTGGTTGACCAGGGACAGCAGGGTACCGACGACTGCGGACACGGTGACGCCGGTGCGCAGCGTGTAGCCGCGAAGGACCAGGCGCAGACCCTCACTCGGTGACCTCCATGACGGCACGTGACGCCGTTCTCGTGAAGTGATTGATCGGTCGCGAGGACCTTCGCCTTGACGTTCGCGCATCATGAGCCCACTCGTTGGAAGATTGTCGTGATCAACGCGAGACGGTCGCTCACGAGCAGGAAGCCCATGATCCCGAGTGCGCTGGCGCTCACGACCGTCACCAATCGGCCGTGACGGCGCAGCCACGCGAGCGGGCCACGAACTCGCTCGAAGAAGATGGCCACGAGCAGAAACGGGGCACCGAGACCGAGTGAGTACACACTGAGCAAGATCGCTGCAGAGCCGACGTGACCCTGTTGCGCGGACAACGCCAAGACTGACGCAAGGATCGGTCCGACGCAGGGCGTCCAGCCGAAGGCGAACGCCGCACCTGCCACGGGCGCCGCGAAGGGTCCAAGTCGAGCCAAGCGCGAGTGGGGACGCCATTCACGGAAGAGACTGGGAGAGCGAGACAGAAGGGTGGCGAACATGAATAGCGACATCGCCACGATGAGCAGACCAGAGACCCGCGTAAGGAGACCCTGTTGGTGGATGACCGCGCGTCCGACCGCACTGGTGGACAGACCGAGCAGGACGAAGACCGTACCGAATCCGGCGACGAAGAGAGCGGTGTCGCGAGTCACGCGACCCAGGCCGTGGGGGCGAGACGTATGAACCTGGGTCGACGTACCCGGAGCGGGGTTCGGTAGGGCCTCGGGACGGGTCACGTCGAGTCCTGCGACGATGGAGAGGTACGCCGGCACCAGGGGCAGAACACACGGTGAGGAGAACGAGGCGACGCCACCGGCGAAGGCGGCCAGCACGCTGACGCTGCTGACGCTCACGGGTCAACGCGGCACGATCACGCCGTAGAGTTGGCTCAACTCGGTGGCGAGCGTCGTACTGTCGAATCCACCGACGTGCGTGGTGAGCAAGTGGCCGTGCGCGTCGTAGAAGGCGGTCATCGGCATCGTGCCGGTGCCCCCGAGGGCTTGGTACAGACCGTCACCTTGTGATCCACCGACGTCGCTCAGTACGGCGGTTACCGATTGGTCGAGACGATACTGCTGGGCGAACGATTGACCGTTTCCGGTCTCGAGGGCGTTGACCTCAACGACGTCGACGTGACCCTCGAGCAGCGCACCGTCGTGGGCGAACACCGGGAGCTCCGATGCGCACACCGTGCACCAGGAGGCGAAGAAGTTCACGACCACCGGGTGGCCCCGGAACTGGGCGAGCGAGACCTTCCCCGATGCCCCAAGCCGGGGCAGCGACCACCCCGCGATGGTGGTTCGGTAACCACCACTCGATGCATGGTTGGAGAACGCCAGCCCGACGGCGGCCGCAAAGATCATGGTGCCCGCCGTGGTGGCCGCAATGGTCCGGCGCCGGCGCTTGCGCGTAGTCGCCGAGCGACTGGCGGCGACTCGGGCGTTGGTCAATGATTGGCGCTCACCCGATTGCACCGACGGCACGGCCTTCGCGGTTTTCGGACGGGCCTTAGGTCCCTGTTTCTTGCCCACGTGCCTTCTCCTCAACGTTAGTATTGACTGCGCCGCGACAACTGAGAGCGCTCGTGTCACGTTCGCCTTCTCTGATGACTGCGTCGCAGTGGGAAACGCAATCCGAATCTCGACTATTCCAATTACTTTCGAGAAATCGATCTTCGTGCGCTCGCAACGCCTTTCAGATGACTGCCGTCACGCGGCGAGAGGCGTTCACGCCGCTGAATGAACAAAATGACCGTTCCACGGAATAGGCACCACGTCAACGGGGTTCCCAGTTCGTACGGCACTCAATTCGCAGTGCCGAAAGAAGTTGGCGCACGAGCGTCGCACATCACGAGAGAAGAGACTCCATGAGCACACAGGTATCCCAACAGCGAACGATCGGGCAGAGCCAGCCGGGCTCTGCGTCGGCGGTGGCGAAAAAATTAGCCGGACCCGCGATTGTCGCGGGGATGCTCGGCGGCATGTTTCTCGCCCTCATCATGATGATCGTGATGGGTGCTGCGGGCATGGGCTTCGCGAGCGCCATCAATCTCGGCATGCCCGCCTTCGTGTACACGATTACGCCGCCCTTGCAGATGCTGCCGAGCCTGATGGCCGGTATGGGCATCAACCTGCCCTCGGCGGCGATGGCGCAGCTGAACATGGCCGTTCACAGTGGTCACATCAGTACTGCGATGGCCCACCAACTTGGCAACATGTTGCTCTCCATGCACATCCCCATGGCGAAGGTGCAGATGATGGGTTCGATCATGACCGGGCACGCGACGAACGCGACCGTCACAACGTTGTTGTCGCAGATGACGCCGTCGGCCCGTGCCGCCGTGATGTCGGCGATGCCGCTCAACGCCGGGCACATGGTCGTCGGCTTGATCCTGCACTTCATGTTCGCCGCCTTCCTCGGACTTGCCTTCTTCGCCGTACTGGGCGCGTTCGCGAGGTTCGGTCCGGCTGCCTGGCGAACGAGGAGTGCCTTCATGTCCTTTGGCATGACCGGCGGCGCGATCGTCTACGCGGTCATGCGCTTCGGGCTTTTGCCGTCGACCAACCCGATGATGGGCTTCGTGCCCCAGATCGCCTTCTTCATCGCGCACCTGGTCTTCGGACTGGTCGTCGGGGCGGGATTCGCCATGGCGTACGAACGTCGTGCGGTCGCCAAGAGCCTGCCGTCAGCCCAATAATCTTCGCGCCGCACCCGCTCCCTTCGTCCACCCCACGAGGGGAGCCGGTGCGGCCGATCCAGTTTCCACTCTGATTGGATGGAAGCACCTCGACCGAATGGAGTTTCCTATGGCGACCAAGCAGTACGACCTTGTGATCATCGGCGCCGGCAGCGGCAACATGCTCATCACCGAAGAATTCGACCAGTGGCGCGTCGCGGTCGTGGACGCCGACCGCTTCGGCGGAACGTGCCTCAATCGCGGCTGCATCCCGTCCAAGATGCTCGTCTACAGTGCCGACGTCGCTCAGGCGGTTCGCCACGCCGACCGCTACGGCGTTCGTGCGACGCTGGACGGCGCCGACTGGCCGGCGATTCGTGAGCGGGTGTTTGGGCGCATCGACCCGATCCACGACAGTGCCGTGCGCTATCGCCGCGAAAACGGCATCGACGTGTATCTCGAGCGAGCCCACTTCGTGGGACCCAAGCGACTCCAGGTCGGCGAGGACGTCCTCGAATCCGAGAGATTCGTCCTCGCGGCCGGTGCGAGGCCTTTCATCCCGCCGATCTCGGGACTCGACGGCGTCGACTACTACACGTCGGACGATCTGATGCGAATCGAATCGCTGCCCGCATCGCTCGCGGTGGTGGGAGGCGGTTTCATCGCCGCTGAGATGAGCCACGTGTTCGGCTCCCTCGGTTCGTCCGTGACTGTCATAGAGCGGGGCGAACACCTGCTCGCGCGTCACGACCACGACATTCGCGAACGCTTTACCAGGGAGTTCCGGTCACGCTTTGACGTGCGGCTGCACACGCAGGTCGAGCGCGTCGAGCGTATCGAGTCGGGAGTTCGACTGCACCTCGTGGACGATACTGGGCACCAGTCTCTCGATGTCGAGGCACTCCTCGTCGCCACGGGTCGTCGTCCCAACAGTGATCTGCTGGACGTGGGCGCTGCGGGTGTGGAGACGGACGTCCACGGCCATGTCCGCACCGACGCGACGTACCAGACCAACGTGCCCGGGATCTGGGCGTTCGGCGACCTCGCGAATCACTTCCAGCTCAAGCACATGGCCAACATCGAGTCGCGGATCGTGGGCCACAATCTGCTTCACCCCGAGGATCCGCAGCGGGCAGACTTTACGGTGGTCCCGTCGGCGGTGTTCGCCGACCCTCAAGTGGCCTCCGTCGGCTCGACCGAAGAGGACCTGCGTGCGCTGCGACGCGATTACGTCACAGCCACTCGCTCCTACGGCGACACCGCCTACGGTTGGGCGCTCGAAGACACGTCGAGTTTCGTCAAGGTACTCGCCGACCCGGTCACCCGGTTGGTGCTCGGCGCGCACCTCATCGGGCCGCAGGCCTCCACGCTCATCCAGCCGTTGATCCAAGCCATGTGTCTCGGAAATACGGTGGATCAGTTGGCGCGCGAAGTCATCTATATCCATCCGGCGCTGACCGAGGTGGTCGAGCAGGTTCTGCTGGCGCTGTGAGCAGCTGCCGGCCTCGACCTCAGGCGCGGCCGCGGAAGATATCGAAGGTCTCCCTGAAGACCCAGGTGGCCCGACCAAACGGTCCGGTCGAGCACGAGGGTGGTTCCCGACCATCGACCGGGTAACCACGGTCGTCGTCCGTGCCAGTGGCCGCCTTGAGGCGGCGTCGTTCAAACGCCATTGAGTTCACCACAAAAGCGTAGACCGTGCTGCGCGTGAGGGGTAGCCGATCGGCGCTTTGGATCACCATTGAGTGGATCGCTCATTGCGCGGCGCAACTCGCGGCGATGAAGAAGCGACACCTACTTCGTGTCAGCGCAAAGGCACCCCATGTTGTTGGACCAATTCGGCGTGTCTCACCAAGTTCTGTCATCGGGCGAAAACTCGTCACCGGCGAGGACCGTTCGAGATGTTGCACCGATCGGGACCAATGACCACGGGTGGCCAGAGGCTCTCCGGTTGTCGGCAGTTCGGGTTGGGGAATAGACATTCTTGAATCCCCTCCGTGGTGGTGGCGTCAATGAGTGCAACTGAGCAATCTACGACGTAGAAGCCGATCGAAATTGGACGGACTCGTTCTGGCGAGTGGGCGAACGCCGAGCGGTCGACGTTGGCTAACCCGTGGGCACGTCACACGATCCATGTCGTTGGCCCCTCGCCAGATCGAACCCGTATCTAGAAGAACCCGCTCATCAGTCTTGCTATTCCATAGAACACGGCAGCGTCGGAAATAGGGGGGGCGACTCACGGATGATTGCTCGATTCGGCGGTAAAAGTCGCGAGGGAATAGTTTGGTCGTTGTCGGGTTCCTCAGGTATGACTAATCAGTTCATTCCCATCACGGTCTATTGGCGACCCGGTTGCCCTTTCTGCGATCGGCTTCGCCACGGACTACAGGTCGCCGGTGTGCGGACCGAAGAGATCAACATCTGGGACGACCCGTCGGCGGCCGCCGCGGTACGAATGGTGGCGAACGGGAACGAGACGGTGCCCACCGTCACCGTGGGGACCATGGTCATGGTGAACCCGTCGGTCAAGGCGGTCTTGGGGGAGATTCAGAGTCAGTCCCCGGACATGATTCCAGTTGTATCCAGTCAAGCTGTAGATGTAGGAGAGTCCGGTCGTACGACGTTAGAGATCGTGCAGCGGCTGACCATTGTCACTTTGATCGCCCTGAGCTTCCTCGCGGAAGGTCTTGGTTATGGGGCCCTCAGTTGGGGAATCGACGGGCTGAACGTCGCTCTCTACTTCGTACTCAAAGGATTTCGTCGACGCAGTCTCGATAACATGAGTATGTACGAACACTGATTTACTGCCAGCGAATTGAGGAAATGAGTGTCTGAGATCGATGCGGCGATCTGGCAAACGGGTCCCCGGCGAGCCCGAAGTTGCCGACTAGAGCTTGTACGCGCAGCCGTCCCAATACGCGGCCAGGCGAGGTCGTTTCTTCCCTCGTAGCTCGATGACCAATTTCTGGGGCTGCCCGCTGGCTCCGCCCGCGTACCTCACCTCGATGCCATCAGCACTCTCGCGAGCGGACTCGGCAAAGTCCATGGGGCGCACCGTGTCGATGCCCAGCGTCGTCAACGTGCCCGAGCAGCACCGGCTTCGTTTGGCCTGCACGAATACCACGCCACCGCGAGACGTGACAAAGTTCCCAGCGAGCTCGGTCACCTGCACTTCCACGCAGTTCAGCATAGGTGACTGGTCAGTGGATTTGCGTGTCCCATTGAGCTGGGAGAGTCACCGGCGGACTCGCTTACGCGCCCAGGGAGACGACGCCGGCAGTCAATCGTGCAGCGGATCACCTCGCGCCGAGATATCATCACTGGCCGGTCGCTACCTCGCGTGGTACCGACATAAGGCCCCCGGTGCTTTCGCGCACCCAACTGATTTCCAGGTCCACTTTCGCGTCGAGCAGGAGATTCATGACCGGGCAGCGGGCTTCGGTCTCCGCGATGACGGCGGCGAGTGCCTCGAGCGAAGAGTCGGTAGCGACGATGGCGCGGACGCGAACTGTCTGAAAATGTGGTCGAACGGTGCGATTCCCGAGTCGACCGCGAATGTCGATGGTGAAGGCGGCGTCGAAGCGGATGGACTCGTAGTCCAGATCCATGTCCGTTGCGGTCCGCCGGAAGGTGACTGACTCACAACCACAGAGTGCGCCCAGTACCGACTGCAGTGGGGACGGACCCTCACCTGAGCCTCCTGCGTTCACTGGTTCGTCGAGGACCGAGACGCCGTACTCGCTGTAATCGACAACGGTTCGCATACTGGCGGGGTTCTCTGCCGTCAGCGTCTTTCTTCGAAGCCACTTGTGGGCGTCGGGGTCGTAGGGCTCGTTCATTGGCATCCTTATCGCTAGAGGTACTCATTGTCGGTGTCGAAACTAGGCGACTTGACGCGGCTAGTCGATCGGCTGAAGTGGTCGCAGCCGAGTTCATTGTCGCCGGAGTCGTTGAGGAGCGAGGTGCTGGCTGGGTGCGGCGCGAGAGTGCAGTTGACGCGACGAGACCATCGATGTGATGAGACAGAGGAATTCGTCATTCGACGGACCGTAACAGGTGCTCAATGAGATCGACGAGATTGATTGCTGCAAAGTTTGGGGGATGAAAGACGTCGGGGAAGACTCGCTCGTTGCGGTTCACCCAAGCTGTGATGAAGCCTGCAGACGATGCCCCGTGCAGATCCCAAGGGTGCGCCGCAACCATGGCAAGATCCCGTGGCTCGACGCCGACCTCGTCTGCGATATAGCGGTAGGCCTCGACACGGGGCTTCCACAGTTGCACGGCTTCGACGGAGTAGACGTGGCTCACGAATGATGTCAGTGCGGCGCGCTCGAGGAGGTCTCGTGTGATGAATTCGCTACCGTTCGTCAGCGCCAGAATTGGCAGGCCTACCTTGGCGAGTCGCTGGAACGCGGGAGTCACGTCGGGGTGCACGTCAAGTTCGGCGAATTGCGCCAGGATGCGCGCGCTGGCACCCGGTGGGGTATCGCGGCCACTCGCGGACATGATCTCATCGAGCGCGACGCCGGCGAGCGAAGCGAATGAGCCGTAATCTCCGCTCGCCGCCAGAGCCATGCCGTCGCGCAAGAGAATGGCGAACCACCACTCGAGGCTGTGAGGGGGCATCTTCAGATCGTCAAAGATCAGCCGCAGGCGTGAAAGGTCCACCAGCGTTTCGTTGACGTCAAAGACAATTGCTTGAGGTCCACTCGTCAGCATCTATTGAGCATTCTTACAGCACCCAACGCAGTGGCGTAGCGACAACGTCGCAAACGGTGGACGTGATCGCTGTGGTTGTCGAAGGGGAACGCGTGACCAGTCTCGTCGACCAGCGAGGGTGAACGAGAGAGGTATCGCGACGCGAGTCTTCATTGTCGGTGGGCTGTGAATCACGTGCGAACAACGCCATGGGAAAAAGCCCCTTCCCAGATGACGGTTCGATTGAGTACGTCCGTCGCAGCGGTGCTTCGACCGTTTGGTATTCCCGGTCGCTCGTCATCTCAGTGACATGGAGTTCTGCTTTAGCGAGCGCCTGGGTAGCCATAGCTAGAGAGCCTCGAGGATGGCGATCACGTCATCAGGCTCGGCTCGCTTGGTGTAGTCAGCGTCCGCGAAGCGCCACGCGACGATGCCGTCAGCACCAATGACGTAGGTCGCCGGCAGCGGTAGGCGGAACGTGGTGTCGCCGTTGGCCGCCGGCAGATCGATGCCGAAGCCCTGATAGACCTCGCGAAGTGATTCGGGTAGTTCGAACACGAGTCCGAAGGACTCGGCTACGTGATTGCCCTCGTCGGAGAGAACGGTGAAGGCGAGGCCGAGTATTTCCGCGGTCGACAGCGAGTTGTCGGGTGTCTGAGGCGAGATCGCCACGAGTGTGGCGCCCGCCGCCATGATCTCAGGGAGTTTGGCCTGGAGGGCGCGTAACTCGGTTGAGCAGTAGGGGCACCAGCCACCACGATAGAAAGCGAGTACGACGGGCCCCTTGGTCAACAATGCGGACAGGGAGACCATAGCCCCGGTCGCCACTGGAAGTGAGAAGTCAGGCACGGTGGCTCCCACGCCGAGACTCGACTCGGCGAGACCCGACGCAGCTATTTGTGCGGTCGCTTGATCCATCACGGACAAATTCTCTTCACCTATGTGAGCCCGCCCCGCCCTATTTTGCTCTTTCAACTGCTGGCCCAAAGTGGTCATGCCTGATTCCTCCTCGTACGCCCGACAGCAATTCTGTAGAGACATAGTGGCAAACACGCCACAACAGTCAGTTATTCCCTCCGGGCGTCCTTGACGACCGGATTCGTGAGTTCCGTCGTAGTGGTGATGAGGTGACAAACACTCGATGGGGTGCAGTCTCTTGTTTCCAGACCCTGAGCTCGAGCGACCAGGTGATCAATGGTGTCTCGCGCTCGACGCAGATCCACGGTCTGTTGGTCGATTTCTTCGCCCCGCCGTATCAGGAGCGCGAGCACGTGAGCACACGGAGATTCGTTGCGGTCACGAAGAGCCACGATGCCGCGGATCTCACCAAGGCGAAGCCCCGACGATTGGCTGGCTCGAATGAAACGCAATCGTTCGACCACATCTGACTCATAGTCTCTGTATCCCGACGCCAGGCGACGTGGTTCGTCGAGCACGCCGATTCGTTCGTAGTAACGAATCGTCTTCACCGAGACCCCAGCGCGCTTGGCGACTTCTCCTATGTGCACGTCTGGATGGTAGCGCTTGACTCTCCCCTGGAGGGGAGGGTTTAGGCTCGACTGAACAGACGTGTCGACGATCGTCAACGACACTCATTGCGGTTCGCCCGAGCGAGTCGCTCCAGAGAGGAACGACATGCCTAGTGCAATCACGTTTGATTTGGCGATTGTGGGTTCCGGTAGCGCCGCGTTCGCGACCGCCATCGAAGCTCGACGCCACAAGGCGTCTGTCGTGATGATCGAGCAGGGAGCCGTCGGTGGCACCTGCGTGAACGTGGGGTGCGTACCCTCCAAGGCCCTGCTGGCCGCGGCCGACGCCCGTCACGTGGCCCTCGCTCAACACTTTCCCGGCATCACGACGTCGGCTGGCCACGTCGATATGACGTCGCTCGTCGCCGGTAAGGACGAGATCGTGTCCGAACTGCGCCGCGAGAAGTATGTGGGGCTTGCCGAACTCTATGGCTTTCGTATCCTCACCGGCGTCGCGCGATTCATCGAAGGTCCCGCGCTTGAAGTGAACGGCGAGCGCATCGAGGCCACGCACTACGTCATCGCGACCGGAGCCGCTCCGTGGGCTCCGCCCATCGTCGGTCTGGACGAGGTTGACTATCTCACGTCCACCACGGCCATGGAGCTCGATCGCGTGCCCGCGTCGCTCGTCGTGATCGGCGCCAATGCCGTTGGTCTTGAACAGGGCCAGCTCTTCGCCCGACTGGGCGCTGAGGTCACCATCGTAGAGGCGCTCGCGCGTATAGCGCCCTTTGAGGAGCCTGAGATCTCCGAGTCGTTGACCACCATCCTCGGCAGCGAGGGGATCGCCGTTCGAACCGGAGAGACGGTCCGAGAGGTCCAGCGCGAGGGAGAGAAGATCGTTATCTCGCTGGACACGTCGTTGGGTTCCGAGGAGCTGCGCGCCGAGGCCGTACTGGTCGCGACGGGCCGGCGTCCGAGGACCGCAAATCTCGGACTTGAATCTGTCGGGGTGACGCTCGGCGCGCGCGGCGAAGTGGTCGTCGACGAGGAGTTGCGCACGACCAACCCGCGCATCTTCGCGGCGGGCGACGCAACCGGACACCCACAGTTCGTATACGTCGCGGGCCGTCACGGGACCGTCGTGGCGAATAACGCCCTCACCGCGGCGCACCTCACCGTCGACTACCGGAACCTTCCGCGGGTGACCTTCACGTCACCGGCCATAGCGTCAGTGGGAATGACCGACGAGCAGGCCAATGATCTGGGTATCGACTGCGAGTGTCGCGTGCTCCCCTTCGCCTACGTGCCGCGCGCCATTGTCAACCTGGATACCCGTGGGGTCGCCAAGGTCGTCGCCGAACGGAGCACAGGTCGGGTTCTGGGTGTGCACCTGCTGGCCGAAGGCGCAGGTGACGCCATCCTCGCCGCGGTCTACGCCCTCGACGCGGGCTTCACTGTTGAACAGTTGGCCAACGCGTGGACCCCCTACCTGACCATGGCCGAGGCAATAAAGCTGACCGCCCAGTCGTTTACTCGCGACGTAGCGGCGTTGTCGTGTTGCGCATCATGAATGAACTGATGGCGAGGGCGATCCGTGATCACGTCAACGATGCAATCAGGTGTTACTTCAAGAAGTGGATGACAATTTTAGTTCGTTCGTGGTGTTCACAATTCGTTCTTGTTCTTCGCGACTGGTAACCCTTCAGCGATTGCCAGGGCTCCGGCGTAGAAAGTTGCCGCTGGAGCTGCCGTGACCCAGTTCGCGGTGAGTTAGTTCAGCGCATTGTTTGAGAGTCGCAGATTGAGAGAGAAGGAAATCATGGAATCTTCACGAGACTGCGTCGAGAATGAGATCACGGTGTTCACTCAACAGAAAAAGGTTGACGGAAAGATCCAAGGCATTCACAACATTGTCGAGGACGATTGCTGCCGCGTTCATCTGCTCCAGCAGAGATCGGCCGCCACTCGAGCACTGCAGGCCGAAGCGCTGCACATACTTGATGACCGCATGGAACATTGCGTCATCAACACGGTGAAGGCGGACGCCGATGAGAAGGACGCCAAACTTTGCGAGGCGTCCATGGCCGTTGCCCGATTGGTGAAGTCATGAACACGCTCGCCAGCGTGTCGTCGATCGGCCTGGACCTTCTGAGAGCGCTGCGTGAGGGTTTCTTCATGTTTTGGGAGACCCTGTGGGCCCTGGTGCTGGGCTTCACCCTGTCGGGTGCGGTGCAGGCATTCATCTCCAAGGACCAAATGCGCGCCAAGCTCGGCACGCACAAT
>Ga0307375_10002259_pt1 | contig 19942 bp, 21 predicted proteins | sample TR1MG_FD_202531 | JGI IMG/M metagenome (GOLD analysis project Ga0307375, IMG submission 202531) | Soil microbial communities from Risofladan, Vaasa, Finland - TR-1 | ecosystem: Environmental > Terrestrial > Soil > Coastal area > Acid sulfate soil | place: Finland: Risofladan, Vaasa | collected...
AATGGGCAACTCAGTGGTCGTAACAGATCCAGATGGCACTCGCGTAGACGATGGCTCGGTTCAACCCAGCGGATCAACCGCCCTGGTTGGCGTCAAGGCGCTCACCACAACCGGGATCTATACCGTCGCCTACCAGTTGTTTCTTGCAGACGGACAGAACCTATCCGGTACCTATACCTTTAATTTCACCGGATCTACCGCCCCAACATCCACGCCAACGTCCGCATCGCCAACGCCGACAAAAACATTTCCACCGCTCCAACAACACAGCACTTTTTTTGATCGGCTAAAGGGCGGTGGCATTGGCCTCCTCCTGATTGCTCTGGTTCTTATCGTGATAGGTAGCCGGTTCGCTGCTTCGCGCAGCAATCGCGATTGATTAGCCCAGTGAGTGATCGACACGTGATTGACCGGCATCAGATTGACTCAAGCTTTAGGTTAAGAAATATTTTTCTAGCTATCGCGCTGGGTTTTGTTGTACTCGTCATTGCACTTCTCGTCGGTGGTGGTGCTCCGACGAGATCAGCTCCTGGCTTGCCAGACGCAGGGTTGACCGTGGGCTGGCTGGTACCGCTTCTTTTAATGGCTAATTTTCTAATTGAATTCGCACTCGTCGGCTACTCGCTCGCTGCAGTTCTCTTTTTTCCCGATGAGGACGGCGCACTTGGCAGTTCCGCTTTCCGTTTTATTCGCAAAGTCCCGATGGTCGCCTTTGCTTGGCTCGTACTCAATTCTGTTTTATTGGCGGTGAAGGCTTCTTACGAAATCGGGATTCCATTCCGCGAAGTGCTTAATTTTGCGACTCTTTCCTCATATGCAACAGCGATACCTCAAGGCAACGCGATGCTCTGGCAAATCTTTATCGCTGCTTTAATTTTAGGTATCAGTGCGCTCACGTTTCGAGTACGAGGTGCAGCAGTCACTTTGGTTCTTGCATTATTGATCTTTCTGCCGCCTGCGATTCAATCGCACTCCTCAGCATCTGGTAATCACGAACTTGCGATCGGCGGGCTTTTCATACACATCGGTGCCAGCGCCCTCTGGGTTAGCGGTGTCTTTGCGCTCATAGCTATGCGTCGTGAATCTCTCTCGCTAGAAATAGCGCTTCCCCGCTTCAGCACTTTGGCGCTTTGGTGCGTGAGTGCAATTGCGATATCGGGCGTAATAGTCTCGGCGCTACACATCGGCTCATTTCACGGGCTTGCATCCAAGTACGCCCTGCTGTTGCTGGTCAAAGTGCTGGCGCTGGCCTTTCTTGTCTTGATCGGCGTTCGCCATCGAGCTGCCATGAAGTCCCGCGTGCTGGATGGGAGTAGCGCTGCATTCATTCGACTGATCTCAGCCGAAGTATTAATCATGTTTGTAGCGGTGGGTACGGCGGTTGCTTTAGCTCAGACGCAGCCACCTGTGCCACGCGTTCCAATTGCTTACCCAAGCGCCGAGTTGATCGCCGGAACGCCGATGCCGCCCGCGCCAACGCTTGCCCACGTTTTATTCCGCTCTGATCTCGACGGTTTCGCACTCTCGTTCATTCTGATCTCCACAATCCTTTACCTAAAGGGTGTTCGTAAACTGACGCGACGAGGGGATCATTGGCCGATTGGCCGCACAATTGGATTTCTACTTGGGCTTTCAGTCTTTGGTTATTCGACAAGTGGTGGCCTAGGCGATTACGCACATTTTGCCTTCTCATTTCACATGGTTGCGCACATGATCATTGTTTCCTTGGTGCCGATCGGACTAGTTCTTGGCGCACCAGTCACTCTTGCGTTGCGCGCATTGCCAGCGGGAAAACACCCTGGCGAACGCGGCGCCCGCGGAATACTGAATTCGGCTATTCATTCGAAAGTGGCGCGTTTTTACGCGCACCCAGTTGTAGCTCTAATTATTTTCGATGGATCGCTCTTCGTTCTCTATCTCACGCCGGCGTTTGGCCACTTGATGGTTTCGCATATCGGCCACGTTTTCATGAATTTTCATTTCTTAGGTGCTGGAATAATTTTTTTCTATCTCATCATCGGGGTAGACCCGTCGCCGCGTCGCATCCCGCATCTGGTTCGGATAGTTCTGCTATTTGCAGCAATGAGCATCCATGCTTTCTTCTCCATCGCCATTATGTCTTCGAGTGGTGCGCTGGACGGCGGATACTTTGCCTCTCTCCATAGGCCCTGGTGGATCGATCTACTTAACGATCAACGCACTGGTGGCGAGCTTGGTTGGTCTTTGGGTGAAGTACCAATCGTCATCGCGTTAGTTGCACTTTTCACACAATGGATCAAGGACGACGCTCGCGAAGCCAAGCGACTAGACAGAGCTGCAGACCGGGCTGTGTCAAAGGGCGAAGACGATGAACTTGCAAAGTACAACGCACACCTGTCCAAACTCGCGAGTAAAGATGCGCTGGTGGCAAAAAACTCAGTAGCTAACCCTGATGAGAGTCAAAACGAATAATGCCGTTCGGGGTTGCAACCGCATCCACCCGACGATCATGAGACTCTTCTGGCAGGAGTTCTTCACTTATCTCTCCATCGTGTAGGAGCAGTACAACCCAGGCCGCAGGGGAGGCCAGCGAAAGCGCGCGGTCGTAGCAGCCAGCACCTTGACCAAGCCGGACTCCATTTCGATCAACTCGTAATCCGGGGACGATTAACACCTGAGCCTCGGCGATCTTGTGGGTACCCAGTGAAGTTTTTGGCTCCCAGAGCCCACGCTTTTTCACCAACGACTCTTCGCCGTCGAAACGCCCCCAATCAAGAGACCAGTCTCTATTAACGATTGGTAGAAGGATCTCGGTGCCTTGATTCAACAGGTCGCGGAAAATGCTTTGTGGTGCTGGCTCTTGATCGATTCCCCAATAGGCGCTGACTGTTTTGGCTGCCATCACCTCTGGAGTTTTGAGTAATTGGCTGGCGCCTCGGTGATCTGCAACTGGCTGGAGCGCTCGATTGGCGCGCCACATGGCTCTTAGATCTGACTTCTGGCTCATAGGGGAGATCGTTTCACGTTTCCGGGCTAAGGTGCAGAGATGAGCGCAAATCTGGTGACCAAAGCCGTAATCCCGGCCGCCGGGCTCGGAACTCGTTTCCTTCCGGCCACCAAGGCAACACCCAAAGAAATGCTTCCGATCGTCGACAAGCCAGCAATTCAGTATGTCGTTGAAGAGGCGGCAGCGGCCGGGCTCACCGACATCCTCATGATCACCGGACGGAACAAGCGTGCCCTTGAAGATCATTTTGATCGAGCCACCGAGTTGGAAGATTTCTTAACCGCTCGTGGCGATCTCGTTGGCCTGGAGAAAGTTCGAGAGGCGACAAAACTGGCCGCTGTCCACTTCGTCCGGCAGGGCGATCCGCAAGGTCTTGGTCACGCAATTCTAACCGCCGCGCGTTTTGTTGGACGTGAATCGTTCGCGGTGCTTCTTGGTGATGATCTCATTGATTCCCGCGATTCCGTGTTGCCAAGGATGATTGAGGCTCAGAAACAACTTGGAGGTAGCGTCATTGCGCTAATGGAAGTGTCTCCTGAGGAAATCTCAAGTTATGGCGCGGCAGCAGTCAAGCCTGGGCCCGCATCGGATCTTGTTCGGGTGACGAATCTTGTCGAGAAGCCCGCGCCTGGAGAGGCTCCGAGCAATTATGCGGTTATTGGGCGGTACGTGCTCAGCCCAGATATTTTTGAGGTGCTGGCTAACACGTCTCCGGGCCGGGGCGGCGAAATACAATTGACCGACGCTCTTCAGGTTCTTGCTCAACGTGACGATTTCGGTGGACCGGTGCACGGAGTTATATTCTCTGGGCGCAGGTACGACACAGGTAATCGGCTGAGCTACCTGAAAACTGTCGTTCAACTCGCATCGGAACGCGAAGACGTAGGTCCGGAATTCTTAGAATGGTTGAAGGAATTTACTCGTGAAAAGCGTTGATCAACACCTGGCCGATCTGCTAGCGCTAGCTGGCCCATTACGTCCGTTCGAGATGCACTTATTGGATGCCCACGAAGCGACTCTGGCTCAGGATGTCTACTCACCGGTGAACTTGCCGCCTTGGGATAATTCGGCAATGGATGGATATGCCGTCCGAAGAGATGACCTTATAAATGCCAGCGAGGCAACTCCGGTCACGTTGTTCGTCGACGGAGATATCGCGGCTGGCGCCGACACGCTCCCGATGATCGAAAAAGGTCGATGCTTTCGAATCATGACGGGGGCGCCGATCCCGCCGGGGTGCGATGCCGTGGTGCCGATCGAATGGACAGATGGCGGTACCGAGATTGTGTTCGTCACGAGAACGCCAAATCTAGGACACCATATTCGAGTTAGAGGTAGCGATATCGTCAGGGACTCACTGATTCTGGGTGAGGGTATGCGCATCAAAGCTGCACAGATTGGGCTTGCTGCTGCAGTGGGATTTGATCGCCTTCCAACCCATCCACATCCGCGGGTTGTAGTGCTCTCCACTGGCGATGAATTGGTTGAGCCTGGCTACGTTCTGAGACCAGGACAGATCCACGAATCGAATTCTTGGATGCTGGTCGGAGCCGCAAAGGAAGCTGGCGCCCGCTCGTTTCGGGCCGAGACCATCCTGGACAATGCGGGACAGTTCATGCGCGTTTTGGAGGATCAACTTGTGCGAGCCGACCTCGTCGTGACCAGTGGTGGCGTCAGCAAGGGGTCTTACGACACGGTCAAAGAGGTTCTGCAAAGACTTGGCACCATGCAATTTGAGTCTGTAGCAATGCAGCCTGGAATGCCCCAAGGCTTTGGCACTGTGGGTCCTGACAGCACTCCAATTGTGACCCTGCCAGGCAATCCGGTTAGCGCTTACGTCAGCTTTGAGATTTTTATCAGACCGATGATCAGACAGATGCTTGGGCTTAAGGAGATATTCCGGCCCACGGTGAGAGCAATCCTTAAAGGTGAGGCTAATTCGCCTAAAGGGAAGCGCTCCTTTCTGCGCGGAGTGATCGAAGTCTTAGATGGCCGATATGTCGTGACGCCGGTCGACGGACAGGGCTCGCATATGCTTGGCGCCCTGGCCCGCGCGAATGCCCTAATCGTTATTCCGGAGGAAGTCGAATACGTCAGTACCGATGAGGGCGTCGCCGTAATGATGTTGGACGAGGATTAAGATGAGTTTTTCGCACCTGAATTCATCGGGCGAAGCCCACATGGTCGATGTGAGCGGTAAGGAAATCGGCGTCCGTACGGCTATTGCCAGTGGAAGCGTTCGGGTCTCGAAAGAAGTGATCACTGCGCTGAGAGATGGTTCGGTACCGAAGGGCGACGCGCTCTCGGTGGCAAGAATTGCCGGGATTCAAGGAGCTAAGCGGACTCCGGATTTAATTCCGCTCTGTCACCCGATCGCACTTCATAGCGTGAGTGTTGATCTCGAGGTTGCCGATGACGCAGTACACATCAAAGCCACGGTTAAGAACGCCGACCGAACTGGTGTCGAGATGGAGGCGCTCACTGCGGTCAGTGTGGCTGCCCTAACTCTGATCGATATGGTGAAGTCGATGGATCCGTCGGCGACCATCATCGAGGTGAAGGTCGACGAGAAGATTGGCGGCAAAAGCGGGCACTGGCGTCGGCCATGAGGGCGCTAGTGATTGTCTCTTCGCACCGAGCTTCAACTGGCGTTTACGAAGATCGAAGTGGTCCGATTCTGGTCGCGGGATTATCAGCACTTGGGTTTGAAGTTGGACCTGCTGAAGTTGTAGATGACGGAACACCGTTTGCGGCAGCGTTGTTGGCTGGAGTTGGCGCTGATTATCAACTCATTGTCACTGCCGGCGGCACCGGGCTGACCCCAACGGATGTAACGCCGGAATTGACGGTGCCATTGCTGACTCGTCAGATACCTGGAATACCCGAAGCGATCAGGCTCTATGGGTTGAACCATGGCGTAAAAAACGCAGCACTATCCCGGGGCGTTGCTGGGTTGGCTGGCTCAACTTTGGTAATCAACATTGCCGGATCGCCTGGTGCAGCTCGAGATGCGCTCGAAGTCTTGGCTGATTTCCTTCCGCACGCCCTGGCCCAAATTTCTGGCGGAGACCATTGAAACCACCAACGGGTTGGCCGCTGACTCTGACCGAAGGCGAAATTACACTTCGGCCGCTTAGAAGGCGTGATCGAAGTTCGTGGAAGGAAGTGCGATCGAGAAACCGAAGCTGGCTGGCCAAGTGGGAAGCGGGAGCTCCACCGGAATCAAACGCGGAAGAAGTGCCATCTTTTGGTGCCATGGTCCGATTCTTTGATGATCAGGCTCGAAGCGGGACTGCCGCCCCGCTGGTCATTTGGTACGACGGAGTTCTGGTCGGACAGATTACCTTGGGGGGCATTTCCTACGGCGCCCTCAGGTCTGCATATATTGGTTACTGGATAGACGAGCGCTACGCGGGGCGTGAGATTGTGCCGCGCGCGGTCAACATGGTCGTGGCATATGCCTTTGACCGACTCAAATTGCATCGGTTAGAGATTAATTTCCGCCCGGAGAACCAGCCGTCTCGTCGAGTGGCCGAAAAATGCGGCTTCGTATTTGAAGGAGAGCGGCAGAGTTACCTCTACATCGATCACGGTTGGCGCGACCACATCTCCTACGTTCTGTTTGAGTGAACATTTTTTCCTAACGCGACAATTCCGACACACCGACACCAATGCACGTATTGCTATTGATTTCCACGTATCTTGAGCAATCGTGGGGTCTGGAATCATTTATGCCGTCGTGGCCGTGATCTGGATTGCCTATTTCGTCCCAGCCTGGCTCCGTCGTCACGACGAGGTGAGTGAGTCTAAGTCGGTCGAGCGATACCGGGACGCGATGCGCGTGGTCGCTCGAGGTACCGGCGCGGAGGTAAGCGTGACGGTGTCAGAACGCGTCGAGGCTCGAAAGACCATGCTTCGTCGACGCCAGCAAATTTTCACCGGCATCATTGGGATGCTCATTCTTACGGTGGGGTTGTCTATGTTTAGTCTTGTTACTCCTTGGATAGTTGCTCTGCCCGTTATTACCTTCGCGCTATATCTGGCATATGTGCGTAGAGCCAAGGTGGCCGAAGAGTTAGTCATGCGTCGTGAGGTTATCCGCGCCGCGCATAACCTCGAGGTCACAGTGCGCCCCTCGACTCTCTCCTTCGCGAAAACAATTCAAGAACCGACGCTTACCCTGCCAGCAGTTTCGACTGGCGTGCATGTAATCGAACGTCGAGAAAGCGCCTGGGAGCCAGCGAAGGTGCCTGTGCCAACGTATGTAACTGCACCAAAAGCAGTTCGCGCTCACCGGGTTATCGATCTCACCAAACCGGGGTCTTGGACTGCGGAGCAGCAGGCCGAAGAGGCTTCCCGTCTCTCAGCGATTGCACCTTCCCGCGATGAGGTCTTTGATCAAGTCGCAGCAGATGCAGCGGCGACCGAGATGTCTGCCAGAGCGGCCAACCAGTGAGCCTGACAACCCGCTTTCACCCTTGCGCTAGGTAAGTGATAACCTCGCGAACGTCCTGTTAGGGGCTGTAGCGCAGCTGGTAGCGCACCTCGTTCGCAATGAGGGGGTCAGGGGTTCGAATCCCCTCAGCTCCACTTTGTGCAACTGACGTTCATCCTTAACAACGGTGTCTGGGTTGGTTGAGTTGGTTTTCTCTTTCAATCGCTCGTAGGGGGTCGCTCCTGCCAGTCCTCCATGAGGGCGATGGTAGTTGTAGTAATCCTCCCATTCTTGAAGTTTGTCATTGAACAGATTCGTGTCATCGATGATGACACCATCGAGTAGCCGGTAGAACTCCTCGGCATCGATGCGGTGTGAGCGTTCCACCTTGCCGTTGAGCCTTGGGGTGCGTGGGCGGATGTAGTGATGTTCAACGCCTTGATCCAACAGGTGCAGATGGAACGCTGTTTGGAACTCGGAGCCGTTATCGGTCTGCACCCGTTCGATCTTGAAAGGTAATCGAGAGGCCGTGTAGTCATAGAACTGGATGGCAGTTTTCATATCGCAGTGGGGGTAGAGGCGCAGCACTCTCAAGCGGGTGCAATCATCGATAGCGGTGAACTGGTAGAACTTTCTACGCCTACCAGAGCCCTGTATGGCATCGACAAACTTCACATCAATTTGGATCTGATGACCGGGTAGCTGCTTCTCATAACGCTTCCACTTGCGATCATGGCGCTTATAGCGCTGGGAGGTAGGCAGGCGATTGAGTTCGAACTTCTTGAGTATCCGCCAGACTCCCGAGTCGGAGATGGTGAGATCGTGATAGCGCTTCAAATACATCGCAATCTTCTGTGGACCAAAGTGGTAGTTCTGGCGCAGGTAGATGATCTTTCCCACCACCTCAGAGCTGGTGGCGTTCGGCGAGTTCTTCGGCGCCCGGGAGCGCTCACGCAACCCCTCAGGGCCTTCGGCCTTAAAACGACGCTCCCATTTATAAAAAGTGGGGCGGCTGATGCCGTAGTGGCGACAGGTCGCCGCTACGTTCATCGAGACTTCATCGGCGTGGCGAAGGACGGTTAATCGGTGGCGGATCTGGCGTTCATAGGCTTGTGAGTTCATGGCAATTCCTAGTTTTTAGGGACCCCAACTGTCAAGCATCTCCGTCAGTTTTATACCCTCAGCTCCACTTTTTTTCGGAGAATTCCGCCGAGCGGCGGCTCCCCTCCCGTGAGCGGCGGCTTGCCTCCCGTGAGCGGCGGCTCCCCTCCCTTGAGTACTAAGTTCAGACTTAGGTGGCATCGATCTCGCTAAGTGCCTTTTTGGAAATGATTTTCGAAAAGTAGCCAGCACCTGCCCATAAGCACTGGATGATGTACCAAGCGTCTTCGGCACCATTCATCTTCGACGGGCCTGCTTCGCTTAAAGCTTTTTTACGATGACTTTTGCCAGGTATCCGTAGCCGAATGCGAGGCATCGTATGACATACCAAAAAGTCTCAGCAGCTGTAAGTTCCGTCTTTCCAATTGCAAACCCAGCTATCGAAACTCCTATTCCGTGTCCCGTTGATACAGGGTTGCAGATTAACATCCGCGGCACTACGGGAGGCAAGCCGCCGCTCACGGGAGGGGAGCCGCCGCTCAAGGGAGGCAAGCCGCCGCTCACGGGAGGCAAGCCGCCGCTCACGGGAGGGGAACGCTAGATCCAGGAGGAGAACCACATCTTTGAATGCCATTGCGAATATGGAATTACCTGTCCGTCAAGCACGGGCAAGAAGTAGAAGAAGAGGGCAATCGTCGCTATCAGGAAAGCGGACACAAATCCGATGCGCAATCGCCGTTTAGAACTCTCAGGTGTCCCCAGAATCTCGCCGAGGCAATATGTGACGGCAAGCACCAGCCAAGGAAGAAAGACGATTCCATAGAACGAAAAGACGGTGCGATGGAGAAAGGCGAACCAAGGCAGATATCCAGCTGCAAAGCCGGTAAGTATCGCCCCGGCCTGCCAAGTAGGTTTCCTAAACACAACATATAGAAGATAAAGCAGAGCCAGGATCGCCGACCACCAGATAAGCGGATTTCCGAGTGCAGTCACTTCTTGTGAACAGACCTTGGCCATGCAGCCATTCGTTCCAGTCGGAGGCGTGAAGTAGTAGAAGGCCGTCGGGCGGCGAAGGATCAGCCAGCCGAACGGATTCGCTTGATACGGGTGGGGAGTATGTAGATGAGTATGAAAGAAGAGCATTTCATAGTGGTAATGCCAAAGACTTCTGAGTGATCTAGGGATAAAGCTCCATGAACTAGTTTGAGTATCGGCCCAATGACGATCCCAACCAAGAGATGATCGAAACCAGCCAATCCAAGTCGCGAGGTAGGTGATTATCGGAAGTACTCCAAGCGCGAAGCCCGCGCTCAAGATATTTCTATTCGTTAGCGGTCGCGAAATTCGGCGCTTGGCTGATAAGTCCCAATAAAGTGAGAGTAAGGCAAACGCGGCGGTGATGTAGAGACCGCTCCATTTCGTTCCGGATGCAAGACCAAGACAAACCCCAGCGAGTAACCGGAATGGACGCCGTCCAAATTCGCCCCACATCGCAACGTAGGCACGAGATTCGTCGCGATCGATCAACAGAAGTGCGAAGGCGCAGAGGGACCAGAACATGAGGATTGGGTCGAGAAGCGATACCCGCGAGTGGACGAAATGCATGCCGTCGAAAGTGAGCAGAATGCCCGCAATGACGCCGAGTGTCGTCGACTGAAACATCCTTTTCGCGGCTCGTGCCAGGATGAGGATCGATAAGGACCCGAGAGTTGCCACCGCAAAGCGCCAGCCGAATTCATTGTCACCGAAAAGTTTGATACCGGCGGCGATAATCCATTTCCCCACAGGCGGATGGACAACAAAAACGGTTTGATGCTTTATGTAGTCGTATTCGACTCCATGCCTAAGAAGTTGGCGGGCTCCGGTGACGTAGTACACCTCGTCGAAGATGAACCCTTTGGGTCTGGCCAGATTGGCGAAACGCTGCCAGGCACCAATAACCATAACCAGAATCGGCAATGCCCAGCCGAGTATGCGTGCTGAGCGGGATTCGATCACCTCAGCACTTTATTGCCTCCGGGTTAAATCACGGCAAATTAAATGAGAGAGTTCTCCTGTGACTGGTGTCTTGATTCTGGCGGGTGCGCCAATTGGCGATTGGCGCGACGCCTCTGCTCGCTTGATTGAGGAGTTGGCTCTGGCCGAATTGATCGCGGCCGAAGACACGCGCCGTTTCAGCCGACTGGCTAAAGATTTGGGCGCCACTTATACGGCTCGGCTCGTTTCGTATTTCGAAGGTAACGAGAACGCCAAGACCGCCGATCTCGTAGCAGAGATGCTGGCTGGTCGTCGCCTCTTGCTCATCACAGACGCCGGCATGCCGAGTGTGAGCGATCCCGGTTATCGCTTGGTACGAGCGGCCCTGGATGCTGGCGTGAAAGTCACTGCCGTTCCCGGGCCAAGTGCGGTACTTACTGCAGTGGCTCTCTCAGGATTGCCTAGTGACCGGTTTGTCTTTGACGGTTTCGTGCCGAGATCTAAAGGGGCGCGCTTGAGTTTCTATCGCGGCCTCACCCAAGAAAGGCGAACCATCGTGCTCTTTGAAGCGCCACATCGGCTCGAGGAGTCACTTGACGATGCGGTGGCTGAGTTTGGGCCGGATCGCCAGGCAGCCATATGTCGGGAAATGACTAAGACCTATGAAGAGATTGTCCGCGGCTCGTTGGCGGAATTGTCCGCCTGGAGTAAGTCAAAGGACATTCTCGGCGAAATTACACTCGTGATAGCTGGCGTTAGCTCAAGTGTCGGCCATGTCGATCCCACCGAGATGGTTCATCTGGTGTTGGTACGCGAAGAAGCCGGGATGTCGCGGAAGGAGGCGATCGCTGCTGTGGCCGAGGCGCTCTCGGTGCCAAAGCGAGTGGTCTTCGATGCGGTCGTCGCGGAGAAGGAGAGCAAGCGTGTCGCGTCTGGCAAGATAGGCAAGTGACCGACGCAAAGAGTTTCTATCTGACGACGCCTATTTACTACGTGAATGATGCGCCGCACCTTGGTCACGCCTATACGACAGTTGCTGGCGATGTACTCACTCGCTGGCATCGCCAACGCGGTGAGAGCGTCTGGTACCTGACCGGGACCGATGAGCACGGCCAGAAGGTGATGCTTGCCGCGCAAGCTAATGGGGTCACGCCGCAAGCCTGGGTCGACAAACTCGTGGATGAGGCCTGGCGCCCGCTCTGGAAATCACTCAATATCGCAAACGATGATTTCATCAGAACAACCGAAGAACGCCACTCAACTCGAGTGCAAAAGTTCTTACAAGGACTTAAGGATGCCGGCTACATCTACGAAGGATCTTACGAAGGTCTCTACTGCATCGGCTGTGAGGAGTTCAAACTCGCGGCAGATTTAGTCGGCGAACAACAACTCTGCCCAGTTCACTCGCGTCCGGTTGAAATGGTGAGCGAGACCAACTGGTTTTTCAAACTCAGCGCTTTCGCGGATCAACTTCTTGAGCACTACCGCAAGGATCCGTCTGCTTGCGAACCAGAGAGCGCTCGCAACGAAGTAGTTTCGTTCCTTGAAAGTGGCGTAACGGATGTTTCGATCTCTCGCTCGTCATTCGACTGGGGAATTCCAGTCCCGTGGGATCCAAAGCAAGTTTTCTACGTCTGGTTTGATGCGCTTCTGAATTACGCAACGGCTGTTGGTCTCGGAGATGCCCCAAACACGCCAGGCGGCGAGATGTTTGCGCGCACTTGGCCGGCCGATGTTCACCTTGTTGGCAAGGACATTCTCCGTTTTCATGCCGTAATTTGGCCCGCGATGTTGATGGCCGCCGGAGTGGCCTTGCCTCGCAAAGTATTTGCGCACGGCTGGCTCCTTGTTGGCGGCGAGAAAATGAGCAAGAGCAAGTTAACTGGCATCGCACCCGGACAAATCACTTCTCATTTCGGCGTCGACGCATTCCGCTACTACTTCCTGCGTGCAATTCCATTTGGCTCCGACGGCTCGTTCTCATGGGAAGATATGGCTGCTCGCTATACGAGCGAATTAGCGAACGACTTCGGAAATCTGGCATCACGTCTTGCTGCGATGGTCGAAAAATACTGCGACGGAATTCTTCCGGCTCCGGCCCCCGAACCTGCCTTACAGGCGGGCCTTGTCGCCGCAGTCGCTGCCGCCGATGAGTGCATAACGGCGCTTGATTTTCAGGGCGGAATTGTCGCGATCATGGAATTTTGCAAGCAGGTGAACGGCTACGTCACTGAACAGGCGCCGTGGGTTCTAGCCAAAGATCCAGCAAAGATTGATGGCCTAAATCGGGTCCTCTACGCAACTGCCGAATCGCTCCGCGCACTAGCCATTCTGCTTCACCCGGTGATGCCGGCAACCACGGAACTTCTATGGGAATCGCTCGGAGCTAACACAAGCATGGGCGATATCGCTGCCCAGAAAATCAGCAACGTTTCCACGTGGGGTCAATTGCCAAAAGGATCGATCGTCACGAAGGGTGCAGTGCTTTTCCCCCGACTGGAAGAAAAGTCAGAGTGAAGCCTCCCCTTCCTGAACCGTTAAGAACCAGAACGGTCGATGCGCACTGCCATTTAGATATTTTTACTGAGGGTGGACCCGGCGGTGTGGGAGTAGCCGCCGTGCTCGCTGAGGCCGCTTCGGTTGGCATAGATCGAGTCGTACAAGTCGGTTGTGACGTTGAATCATCTCGTTTTGCCGTTGACTGCGCCAATGCCTGGCCTGGACAAGTTTTAGCCGCAATCGCGATTCATCCGAATGACGCCCCAAGGCTTGACGATCTAGCCAAAGCACTTGCCATCATTGATGATTTGGCCGGTGAATCTCGAGTACGGGCGATTGGTGAGACCGGCCTTGATTACTTTCGGACCGCCGAGCCGGGGCGAGATGTGCAAGCGCATTCATTTAGAGAGCACATCGCAATCGCGAAGCGTCATAACAAGGTTCTAATGATTCACGATCGTGATGCGCACGATGATGTTCTTCGGATACTGCGTGAAGAGGGCGCACCAGAAAAAGTGATTTTCCATTGTTTTTCTGGGGATGAAGGCATGGCCAGAGAGTGTGTTGCCGCAGGATATATTCTTTCGTTTGCTGGAACCGTAACTTTTTCCAATGCGCCGCAATTGCGCGAAGCCTTGTTACAGGTTCCACTTGATCAATTGCTCGTAGAAACCGATGCGCCTTTTTTGACGCCGGTGCCATATCGCGGATGCCCTAACGCGCCTTACTTAATTCCAGTAACAATTAGGGCGATTGCGCAGGTTCGGAAAGAAGATCCAGAAATTGTCGCAGAGGCAATCAGCCAGACCGCAACGCGGGTATTTGGACCCTTCTGACCTTTTTGCACCATGATTCACAGGATCTTGCGTCGGATTCATTCTGTATTAGGCGTGTAACGATTGGCTCAATGGCGTCTTGCTGGATAGGTTCCAAAGGTGATCGCGTCTCGCGTTGCAATTTTGACGCTTGTAATGCCACTTACTATCTCGCTGGCTTCCCCGGCAAGCGCAACAGAAGGCGTTTCGCCAAAGAGGTCAGTCAGTGCATTAACGAGCGTTTCTAACTCGTTCTCGATCCTTCCTGTTCAAATTCGATTACCAGAGCGAGTGCGAGTAATCGCCGATGGTCGAAGCCAGAGTCTTAAAACCACCGCACTTACGGTGGGGGATGTCATCAAGGAGTTACACATTTCCTTGGGCCCACTCGACTTGATAAGCAGACCTCTGCCCGCCGAAATCGTTTCTGACTTACGCATCCGAATAACTCGAATCAAGCAGGTCGGATTCACAAAACAAGTAAAAATACCGTTTGTACTCAAGAAGACTCTAGATAAGAAGATGATGGTCGGAAAGAGAATCGTTAAATCTCGAGGCGCAAACGGTCTTGCGGTCGTTCACGCAATCGAGTCGATCTCCGACGGAAAAGTTGTTGGTGTCAGAACGCTAAGCAAAATAACCCTCAAGCCTGCTCATGCCCGGGAGGTCATAGTCGGGATCAGACCACGCACTATCGATGAATTGAATTGGACGGCTGTGGCATTTTGTGAGTCGCGCGGAAATCCAAGATCCAGCAATAGTAAGTATGGATATTTTGGAATGTTTCAATTCTCATTAACTGCCTGGAAAACAGCGGGCGGTGTTGGTAACCCGATGGATTATTCAGCTGCAGTTCAGTTGATGCGGGCTAAGCGCTTGTTCAAGATTCGCGGCTGGCGTGCCTGGCCGGTCTGCGGGAAACTCTTCTGGTCCTGATCGCCTACGCTGTCCCTCATGGCTGGGGAACAGGTGGCGCTGCGCCCAAGCGAGATTCGTGCACTGGCTCAATCATTGGGCATTAGACCGACCAAGCGCCTCGGGCAGAACTTTGTGATCGATGCCAATGTCTGCCGAAAGATCGTTCGGGTTGCTGGGGTCGAAGAGCGAGATTTAGTTCTCGAAATAGGGCCAGGGCTTGGGTCCCTGACAATCGTGCTGCTCCAAGCCGCTGGCGAAGTTGTCGCCATTGAAATTGATCCTGTTTTAGCCGGAGCGCTGTCACAGACGATCACCGAGCGCCTGCCTGAGCAAGCTGAACACTTGACGGTTATAAATGCAGATGCGATGCAAATAAAGAGTCTTGACGGCAAAGAGCCGACGATTCTCGTTGCAAATTTGCCGTACAACATTTCCGTGCCAGTCTTACTTTTGATGCTCGAGCGTTTTCCTTCGCTTAGATCTGGGCTGGTGATGGTTCAGTCCGAGGTGGCTGACCGGTTGGCGGCAAAACCAGGAGATAAGTCGTACGGCATTCCGAGCGTTAAAGCAGCCTGGTGGGCCAAAATCTCCCTTGCCGGCGCGGTGAGCCGTAGCGTTTTCTGGCCAGTGCCCAATGTGGATTCCGGCTTGGTGGCCTTTGTTCGACAAGAGCCTCCGGCCACGTCGGTGAGCAGGCAGCAAGTCTTTGCAGTGATCGATGCGGCCTTCGCGACCAGGCGCAAGATGCTCAGGCCATCCCTAGCCCACTGGGCTGGGTCTACAGCCAAGTCCGAAGCACTTCTCGTTGCTGCAGGCGTCCCGCCTACTGCTCGCGGTGAAGAGTTGGCCCTGGCTGACTTTGTCGCAATCGCATCGGCCAAGGCTCGCATAGGGTGAGTGGCATGAAGTCTCCACGGGTTGTTGTTCGCGTTCCAGCGAAGATCAACCTCAACTTGTCGGTTGGGCCGCTGCGTAAAGACGGCTACCACGATGTTGCTACCGTCTATCAGGCCATCTCTTTGAGTGATGAAGTGACAGCTCAATTCGGCCAGGCAGGAACTGGAATTACCATTTCCCTCAGTGGCGATTTCATCTCTGGCGTTCCGGTCGATGAGCGAAATTTGGCCTATCGTGCGGCACTTCTAATTGCCCAGGAAATGCGCCTCTCGCCAGATATCGCCTTACACATTCTCAAATCCATTCCAGTCGCGGCAGGGTTGGCCGGTGGCAGCGCAGATGCCGCAGCGACTTTAATCGCTGTTGAACAACTTCTCGGCGGAAGCATCGGACGCACCAAACTCAATGAATTTGCGGCAGAACTTGGAAGCGATGTTCCCTTTGCGCTCGCGGGTGGAACCGCAATCGGCTCTGGTCGCGGCGAAGCGCTTTCGCCAGCGCTGGCTCGTGGGGACTACCACTGGGTACTTGTCATCTCCCATCAAGGACTTTCGACTCAGGCCGTATATGCAGAGTGCGATCGTCTCCGCCAAGGACGAGAGATTTCTGCGCCGCGGGTCACTGATGCGCTCATGCACGCTCTTCGAAATGGCGATGCGCAAGCGCTTGGCAAGGCTTTGATGAATGATCTGCAACCAGCTGCTTGTTCGTTGCGCCCGGCACTTCGACTGCTTCTTGACGTCGGCGAGGAGTACGGCGCCCTTGGCAGTATCGTCTCTGGCTCGGGACCCACAGTGGCATTTCTCGCAAGAGACTCCGATCACGCACTAGATCTCACAGTTGCCCTCAGCGCCAGTGGAGTCGCTGGCCAAATCCTTCGAGCAGTCGGGCCGATGCCCGGAGCTCGAGTTACCGAAAGTCGTTGATGTGCCGCCTCGCAATCTGATAAATCTTGAGTCCGTCTCCAAGTCCTACGGAAAAGATCCGGTACTCCAGGACATTTCGCTTGGGATTGGCGAGGGTGAACGCATCGGCATCGTTGGTCGCAATGGCGGTGGGAAAAGCACGTTGCTTCGCGTGATGGCCGGGGTCGAGAAGGCAGATAGCGGTCGAGTAACCAGCGGCGGTGGCGTGCGGATCGGAATTCTCGCCCAGGAAGACCAGAGCGGCAAGTACGAGACGGTCCGGGATTTTGTCCTCGGCGATCGTGCAACGCACGAATGGGCCACTGATTCCAGAATTCGGGAAGTATTCACTGCACTCTTTGGCAGCCACGATCAATCCGTTTTTGAACGGAAGATTGCCCCTCTTTCAGGTGGCGAGAAGCGTCGTGCGAGTCTGGCTAGATTGCTAATCGCCGATCTAGATCTCCTACTTCTTGATGAACCGACGAATCATCTAGACGTCGAAGCGGTCGCTTGGCTGGCGGCACATCTTCAGAGCCGACGAGGCTTGGCTGTCGCTGTGATCACTCACGATCGCTGGTTCCTCGATGAGGTGAGCGATCGCACGTGGGAAGTTATTCGTGGCGGAGTCGAAGAGTACGACGGTGGGTATTCGGCCTACGTATTGGCAAAGGCGGAGCGGATGCGTCAAGCCGCGGCCGAGGATGCCCGGCGAAAAAACTTGATCCGGAAAGAGCTGGCTTGGTTAAGGCGCGGGCCGCCAGCTCGGACGACCAAACCGAAGTTTCGGATAGATGCGGCAAATCAACTGATCAATGACGAACCACCGCCGCGCAATGAGAGTGAACTCCTAAGTTTCGCTGGCGCTCGTCTTGGCAAAACCGTCTACGAAACTCACGATGCAGCACTCAATTTGGGTGGTCATGAGTTGATCGATCATCTGACTTGGAATGTTGGTCCTGGAGATCGAATCGGAATTGTCGGCGTCAACGGTTCTGGAAAAACTTCACTCCTTCGAATGCTGATGGGCGAAGTTAAGCCGAACGCCGGACGAATAGTTACCGGCGTTACCGTCAAAATTGGCTACCTTTCGCAGCATCTTGATGAGTTGAATCCGAAGTGGCGACTGCTTGAAGCTGTTGAAGATGTCGCGATGCGAGTCGACATGGGTCGTGGCCGCGAATTGTCTGCCTCGCAACTCTGTGAGCGACTCGGCTTCGGAGCCGACGCGCAATGGACGCCCGTTGCTGATCTTTCCGGTGGCGAGCGTCGGAGACTCCAGTTGACCCGAATTTTTATGAATGGCCCGAATGTGCTTCTACTTGACGAACCTACGAACGATTTCGATGTTGAAACTCTTGGTGCGCTAGAGGATTTGCTTGACGATTTTGTTGGCACACTGCTTGTGGTTTCCCACGATCGCTACTTCTTGGAACGCGTTTGCGATCGATTTGTTGGACTCCTTGGCGACGGTGCACTAAGGGATTTGCCACGTGGAGTTGAGGAATACCTTGAATTGCGGGCTAGTGCGCCGCTTCAACCGGTTGGCGGATCCATGTCAGCAAAGACCACTTCTGCTGCCGAACTCCGTTTACTGCGCAAGGAGATTGCCCGTCTTGAGCGAGCGATGGAGAGGGTGGACGAGAAAGAGCGAACTCTGCACGAGCGCCTAGTGGTGCATGCCAGCGAATTTGAGAAAGTTGCGAAGTTGGATGCTGAACTGGCGGCCCTGATCGCCTCCAAAGAGGAGTTGGAAGCGGCTTGGTTAGCAGCGGTGGCTCAAGTAGAAGGTTGATCGGCAGAATCAAATGGGGTTAGGACGGTGCAAAGCATTTCCGCCAGTTGGATCCGCTCCTCTTTCAAAAGATTAGACAACAGGTTCTCTTCGCTCGCTAGCAAATCATCAAGAGCGTCGTCGACTAATGTCTTTCCGGCAGGCGTCAAGGAGACGAGTATTCCGCGACCATCATTTGGCTCTGGGCGGCGTTCCACTAATCCGAGTTCTTGTAATCTATCAATGCGGTTTGTCATCGTTCCACTCGTTACCAGGGTCTCCTGTAGTAATTGCCCTGGCGATAATTCATATGGGGCGCCCGCTCGGCGCAAGCCCGCGAGTACGTCAAAACTCCAAGTCTCTAAGTTGTGTTTGGCGAACGCACTCTTACGCGCACGGTCGAGGTGCCTGGCTAACCGGGTTACTCGCGACAGTACTTCGAGCGCCGAAACGTCAAGGTCTGGTCGCTCCTGGCGCCACTCGGCGACAATGCGGTCGACTTCGTCACGCGCTGGCTTCATCGCCCTCCTTTGCCTGGACCGACGGAAACTTGTCGGCAGGTGACGGTGCCGAGGGACCAGCATTGTGCAACGGAAGTCGCTGCAAATCATGCAAGCCATTCCAGGCAAGGTTCACTAAGTGAGTTGCAACTTCTTCAATTGATGGCGAACGAGCTTCAAGCCAGTACATGCCGGTCTGAGCGACCATTCCCACGAGCATATTGGCGTATAGCGGTGCGATCTCTGGTTCGTATCCTCGCTTGGAAAATTCGCGAACAAAGATGTGCTCAACTTGAGAGGCGATGTCGCTGATGAGTGTTGCGAAGGATCCGGTCTGGGTTCCGAGCGGGGATTCGCGAACCAAGATTCGAAAACCATCGCTTCGGGTATCGACGTAAGTCAGAAATGCTCTGGCGGCTCCTTCGGCAAGATCGCGTGGCCCGCCTTTAGAAAGACTTGAAGTAATTAGTTCGAGAAGTGCGCCCATCTCGCGATCGACGACAACCGCGTATAGACCCTCCTTGCCACCAAAGTGCTCATAGACCACTGGTTTAGATACCCCAGCCGCCGCGGCGATTTCCTCAACCGTGGTGCCTTCGAGCCCTTTTTCGGCAAAAAGCCCTCGGCCGACGTTGATCAGCTGGGCTCGACGTTCCGAGCCGCTCATCCTGGTTCTGGGACTTGGAGTGCTCACCCCCCTATTGAACGTCAAATTTGAGTCAGCGCCTAAATACGCCACAATTCAGGTTCCGCCATTGTGTAGTGGCTAGCACGACGGCCTTTGAAGCCGTAAGTCCAGGATCGATACCTGGTGGCGGAGCGAGCGAAGCGAGCGCAGCCACCAGAGGGCCATGTGGAGCGCAATTTGGGGCGAAGCGAGCGCAGCCACCAGAGGGCCATGTGGAGCGCAATTTGGCCCCGTCGGCGGCGACCAAATGAGGTTGATCGAGCCTGGGCGGTGTTCTGAGACAAGGCAATGGCATATTGTTAGGGCGTCAGTGCACGTGACTGCGAATGATCCTGGGAGCCCTTGATGACCCCCTCCGCTGTGATCGTCCTTGCCGCAGGCGAGGGGACCCGGATGCGCTCAAGTAACCCCAAAGTGCTTCATTCGATCGCCGGCCGGACTCTCCTT
>Ga0307375_10002260_pt1 | contig 19936 bp, 22 predicted proteins | sample TR1MG_FD_202531 | JGI IMG/M metagenome (GOLD analysis project Ga0307375, IMG submission 202531) | Soil microbial communities from Risofladan, Vaasa, Finland - TR-1 | ecosystem: Environmental > Terrestrial > Soil > Coastal area > Acid sulfate soil | place: Finland: Risofladan, Vaasa | collected...
GACATACCCGCCGCCGACGAACTGACGACCCACCAAGCGCACTTCGGCGGCCTTGGTCATCGCATCCGCCGCTTCAATTGCGGGCACCAAACCACGCGTCTCGATCATGCCGAGCGCGACACCTGATACATTAGCCATTTCCGTACTCCTTCCGTCAGATGAATGTAAAAACCGCTAGCTACCACTCTGATCTTCCTTACCATCCCATCCGTCTATGATCCCGGCGATGGTAAGGTCGGTCAGGATCTTGTAATCGCCCGCCGCGTAACGCGCCGCCGAGCCGCTTGCCGTAATGACCCATTTTCCTTCCGGAACGCCCACAGGATCACATGCCACATTGAGCTTCCCTTTTGCGTCGGCTACGACCCGAAGCGATAAATTCTGAAGTCCCGGGACCCGGCGCGTCACGACTAAGTCTGAAACGACACGCATGATCTCCATGTCAGGACTCCGTCCAATGGTCAATAATGCCGATGATAGTCAGGTCGCTCGGATAATCCTTACTCCCCGCCGCCTCGCGCGCCGCAGACGAGCCCACGCAAATGACCCAATCACCCGGCACGCAGCCGATCATGTCAACGGCCACCTGACGCGCGCCGCCCACCTTCTCTTGAACGACTAGCAGCGGCCGATGCCCCAGCTCCTTGATGCGGTTGGTCGAAACCAACGTCTTTTCCACCTGGCAAATCTTCATTACTTACTCCAAAGACCGTTTTCGCGGCGCGCTCATCAATGGCTCGCAACATCACCGTTATGTACGAGCCGTTCGATCGGGCTCCCGGGTTGCGTGCTCTGCACGGTCATGCCGCACAGAATCAAACCTTTTTGTACCAGCGTCGCGTAGCGCGACTCAATCGCCCTCTTGATACGCTGGCAACGTTCCACTATTCGTTCCCGACTACCCGGAACGCGGCTGTCGTAGCGAAAATGAATCGCGATTGGTATCGGCAACCCATGCCCTACATTCAGTCTTGTAAAAATCTTGATCCCGACATCCATGTCCGGCGCCCCTTCCTCCACCGTTTGCAGGTGTGCAAAGTAGGCCAAATTGCGCAATTGGAACTCTTCAAACCCATCGCCTACGCTGATAAAGCGTTCCGCGTGACCAATATCGGCGTAACGCCCGCCCCAGTTGCCACACACATATTCGATCTGCGACAGATTGTTGATCAACACCGTCGCGATCAATCGACGCATGCCTTCATGGGGTTCGCCCTGACCTGCCCCCCATCCCGTATTCGCCGTTGCGGCCTGTATGGCCTGATAAACCTTGAGACGCGCTTCATTGGCATTGTAGGAGACCGTCTGTCGATAAAGCTCCAGATTATCCACCACGCGATAGAGGCTGATCTCTCCTTCCGCATCGGGCACGTGCACCTTGATGGCATCGGTATCCGTATCCACACCTATCAGTAAAATGTCGATCGAAGCCCCACAACAAAAACTATTCTCAATCGCTTGCCGAAATTCCTTAAGGCGCCGCAATGCGCTCTCTGCCGCCACACGCTCGTCACTGCCGTGCGCCGCGCACCCCTCATGCGAGGGATCGGAGCTGCTGAAGTGGTACACCGCCATCTTCAGGTAGCGTGTACCGACGTCGGCTGTGACCGGTCGTCCCTCCCGGTAGCGCATCAATTCCGTTTCGACCCAGTGCTTCACGTTCGCATCCACGTCGAACATCGCGCCCGCATACGCCTTGCGGCTCCGTATCGCTGCATTGGGCAGGCGCAAGATGTAACGCACCAAGCCCTTGAGACGGCCATCCGAGCAGGGCGTGATGTCGACCGCGTGGTAGCCACAGTCGAGGAAGAACGACACCGCTTCATCCTCCCCTTGCTGAGTGATGGCGCCGCGCGCTTGTTCCGCCAAGAGATACAGGCTGCGTATCACGCTCTCCCCATACAGAGCGCGCATATCCAGGCTATCAACCCAGGCGTCCTCCAGTATCCCTGCCGGCAACTCGAAACCCAATTGCTCGCGTGCCATCGATTGCGCCCGTTCGATGAAATCCGCGTCATGTTGATGGGACGCAATCCGCTTCAGCACCGGCACCAAGGCATCGAGACGTCCTTTGACCTTCAGCTCATGCGCCAACAACCGCTCGTTTTCCGCCACATTCGTGAGCGGATGACGGCAGGGTCGCCCGGCCTCTGTCGTGCACGCCGGGTTCATGACCGCGGGCTGTCTATCGACGACACCCGCCGGCGCACGCGGCCTTCCAGGCGTCGATAGGGCGACGCGCGCCTGCAAAGATCCCGCTGGCGTCCCTAAACCATAGGGTGGACGCTGTGCGTTAGACAAAGGGCTCCCCATACGCCCTGGACGGTTTCTCGTATTCATCTCTTTACTTCAGTGTGGATCGGACGGTTTTTACTGCCCGCTCATTAACCCCGGGCACCGCCAGAATATGTAATAGCGGAGCCCTTGCTATCGTTCCCGCTGCTGCCTGTGATCTTACTCATGGGAACTTCAGGGCGCTCGCGATCCTTGTTTTGAGAAGCCCCCATGACCGCGGCCCGCGGTCCACCACGTAAGGTGGGATTGCGGTGCGTGGAAAACCCTTCCGTACCCGTAACACTTTCATTGCGTCGCCACGCCGCTCCCGTGATGGCAAAGCCGCCCTCACGCCCGTCGCCCGTGAGGCGGCTGCGGGCGGTCTCCGCGGGCTGAGCTTCCCGCGCCGTCATCGGTACGGCGTTGGCCGTATCGTCCCGATAACGAAATTCCGGCGTGCCCGATACGAGGCCTGCCGCCAAGTTCACCGGGCCCGTGATCCGGCCGATCGCACCATAGGCCGTGCCGGTAATCCGACTTGTCGCGCTCCCTTGCGCGCTACGTGCCGGCGTCGCAATACTGAATTCTCCTTGCGCGCGGGCCGGCTCGGGCGCTTGCGCAGTCTTTGGGCCATCAAGCGGGGCGCGCGTCAGCGGATGCGCGCGATCGTTCATGCCTCGCTGCGAAACCCGCTGTCCGGAACTCGCGTAGGGTGTACCGCTCAATGTCGCGCTCTCACCCCGTTCCGTACCCGTCACCTTTCCGCCGGACGCCACGCGTGTCCCGCTGGGTGGGGCGCTCGCCCGCGCGCCTCGGCTCGCGATCAACGTCCGCGACGCCGCTTGCCGCTCGTCATCGCAAAACGCCTTGTATTGTTCGGGGCCGATATATTCCGTACCCGTGATCGCATGACAACTCCCAAATTCGTCACCCGTGACCTTGTGGCTCCGCTCTACGCTGGTCCCCGAGACCGTTTGATCCTGCCAGGTGCGCATGACGCTCACCTTGTCCGCGCCGACCACAGATGCCCGATTACAGGCCTGATACTGCTCCAACCCCTTATATTCCGTCCCCGTCACGCCGGTACATGCACCCTTTTCCGTGCCGGTTATCTTAGAGTCGCTTGCGACTTCCGTGCCCGTAAGTACCCGCTCCTTGACCGTGCTCATGACGCTCACTTTGCGCAGCCCACCGTTCCCGCACAACTTGGTTTCGGCATATTGGCTACCGGTCAACTTGCCGCAGGCGCCCGCTTCGTCGCCGGTCACCTTCTCGCTGCGTCCGACTTCGCTGCCGCTTACGTTCTGACCCGCTTGCGTGCGCATCACACCGACTTTCGCAGGAGCGCCCGCAGGCTTTGTTTTGCAGATCGACTCAAACTGGTCTGCGCTTAGATATTCGATACCCGTCACGGTCTTACAGGCACCGTGCTCGTCCCCCGTTACCTTAACGCTCCGCCCGACCTCTGTGCCGCTCACGCGCTGGCCCCGGCTCGTGTTGCCAATATGCACCTTGGCGGCGGTCGGTTCCGGTATCGTGGAACACAATTCGCTATACTGCTCCGCGCCGATATATTCCGTGCCGGTGATGGCGCGGCAACTACCCGGCTCGTTTCCCGTTATCTTGCCATTGCGCTCCACTTGCGTGCCGGTCACGGACGTTCCGCGTAATGTCGTCCCGGTCTCCACCTTGATGGGGCTTGCGGGTTTGGGTCGTACCCGACCTGCCGGTCGGCAAGTCGGGTCATTCCCTCTTCCTTGTTGACAAAGCTCTTCGCGACGCAATCGTGCCGCATCACGCCCGCTCAAGTCCCGCGCGAGCCCACGGCCCTTATGATGAGCGCTCCCCGAGGAGGTACCCGCCACAGGTTTCTTGGCCCCGGCGCCTTGGCTTGCACGCGCCTGACGACGATCCCGACATAATTGCCGTACGGCCGAAGCGATGGGCTCGCCTATAGCAGCGGCCCCATCGCTTGCAATCGCGCAAAGCTCTTCTACAGCACGTTCCCGCTCCGCGGGCCCTGCGGTGGCATGTCTTGCCTCGCAACCGCAGTCCTTCGTCGCGGGCGCTTGTTGCGCCTTATATTCGGTCGCAACCGGCGTGGCGGCATGGGTCTGCACAATAGGAGCGGACTGCCCTAGCCCCGATTGAGCCCCTCCTTGAGAGAGCGCTTCCCGGCGGGCGCGCAAGGCTGTCTTGCCTGCCACGTCCGCCGTCACGAAAGATGTCCCCATGACCGACGAACCAGTCGCCGTCCGCGTCCGCGGCGCATCTTTCCTCGCGCCGATCGCAGCCTTGCCGCTGTGCGACAGAGCCCGTCGCCGATCCAACGCCGCGGAGCGGGTGGATCGTGCCGTGGTCGAATTGCTTGTCATAGCGTCACTCATGCTTTCATCCTTTCGTCTGCCACTACATCCCTTACGGATGGCCATTACCCGCCGAACGGGCCTTTATGCTCCGACTTAGCGTCCCCGGAATACGACGAAGGCGCTGCCCAGACATTGGGCGTAGTTGTCGTAGCCGAGCAGCCGTACATGGTGATTGGGATGGGCCCGATGACAGGCCTCCAGCTCCGCCAGAATGGCGTCCACCGATTGTTCGCCAAACATGGGAAGCTTCCACATATACCAGTAGTACGTAGCCGCGCGTGCCGGCTCCACATGCTCAATGCCGGGGTTCCAGCCCTGGCTTACGACATAGGCGATCTGACGGCGAAGCTTTTCCGGCGTCATCGCGGGCAAATACGAAAAGGTTTCGTATTTAGGCGTCGAGTTGTAGTCTTGAATGTCTGCCATTTTCAGTCCTTTCCTCTAATCTAGAAAGTGAGCCGCAGGGGCGCACGTTATGCATATTTTCACTTATGCCATAAGGGCATGAGGGCCCCGGATCAACGGTTCACGACGTCGAGCTTATCGACGGTATCGAACTCGAACTTGATCTCTTTCCAGGTCTCCATCGCGATCTTAAGCTCCGGGCTGTCTTTCGCGGCGTGGGTCAGAATCTCCTTCCCTTCGCGCTCTATCTGACGCCCCTCGTTGCGCGCTTCTACGCAGGCTTCGAGCGCCACCCGATTGGCTGCAGCGCCTGCGGCATTGCCCCAGGGATGGCCCAAGGTACCGCCACCGAACTGCAATACGGAGTCATCGCCAAAAATGCTGACCAAGGCCGGCATGTGCCAGACGTGAATACCACCCGATGCAACCGGGAATACGCCCGGCATGGAGCCCCAATCCTGATCGAAGAAGATACCGCGACTGCGGTCTTCCGGGATGAAGGATTCGCGCATCAAATCAACCCAGCCCAAAGTGGCACCGCGGTCGCCTTCGAGCTTACCCACGACCGTCCCGGAATGCAGATGGTCACCGCCCGACAGGCGAAGCGCCTTCGCTAAGACGCGGAAATGAATTCCGTGGTGCGGGTTACGATCCAACACGGCGTGCATGGCGCGGTGAATATGGAGCAAGATGCCATTCTTGCGGCACCAGTTGGCCAAGCTCGTGTTGGCGGTGAAGCCGCCCGTTAAGAAGTCGTGCATGACGATCGGCATTTTCAGTTCTTTTGCGAACTCGGCACGCTCCATCAAGGACTCGAAAGTCGGTGCCGTGACGTTGAGGTAATGCCCCTTGCGCTCACCCGTCTCGGCCTCAGCCGTATGGATCGCATCGGCCACGAACAAGAAACGGTCGCGCCAACGCATGAAAGGCTGGCTGTTGACGTTCTCGTCGTCCTTGGTGAAATCCAAACCGCCTCTTAAGCACTCGTACACGGCGCGCCCGTAATTCTTGGCGGACAAACCGAGCTTGGGCTTAATGGTGCAACCCAAAAGGGGCCGGCCATACTTGTTCAACTTGTCACGCTCCACCTGAATGCCGCTCGGCGGTCCACCGCAGGTCTTGACGTAAGAGAGCGGGAAACGGACGTCTTCAAGACGCAAGGCGCGGATCGCCTTGAACCCGAATACGTTACCCACAAGCGAGGTGAAGACGTTGACTACAGAACCTTCCTCAAAGAGATCTATGGGGTAGGCGATGAAGGCATAAAAACACGTGTCGTCGCCCGGGACGTCTTCGATGGAATAGGCGCGTCCCTTATAGTAGTCGAGGTCGGTCAGAAGATCGGTCCAGACGGTAGTCCAGGTTCCTGTCGAAGATTCCGCGGCGACTGCGGCAGCCGCTTCTTCCCGATCCACGCCGGGCTGCGGCGTAATCTTAAAACAGGCTAAAATATCCGAATCGAGGGGCGCGTATTCGGGCATCCAATAGGTCTGCCGATACTCTTTAACGCCAGCCTCGTATTTTTTAACAGCCATAACGGTTCTCCTGAGTCAAATATATAGATTGGGGCCACTCTACAAGCCCTGTTCCATTGAGTTAAGTTAAATAATGTTAACGTTACGTTTTATAAACGTAAAACGATAGCTCGCAGTTTCCATCGAGTCCTAGCCCTTGGGTGGCCCGCACCATAAGTCCTGGAGGGGCATCATTGGGTCTATGGTGTCTCGACTGACACGTCCTTAAGGTGTCTTTTGTGTCGTAGCGCAAAATTGCACGATATTTAAGGTAGGGGAGTCATCGCACCGCGATAACACTACCCCGGTAAATGTGATCACATTTACCAAAACCTTCACCGATCGCGACATGGTCTTAAATAGGGTCTTGCCTTGGTTCCGAGCCGCTCTATTACCGGTAGAGTGGACGCTATGTCCTCAAAAATAGGGCGGCTCAATCTATCCTGACCATCCTTCGCAACCCGCGTATGATATAGGCGATCACAGAAAAAGCACAGCCAAACACCCGGCCATATAAAGAGGACGCCATTCCTGCCACCCCAATTAAGCCCGGACCTTGCCTCTCCCAATACGCCCCATTCTTTAAGGGGCGCCCTCATGTCCCGTCATATAAGCCATAACGACCAACCTACCTCGAGCGACATGCCGGACCCACCCTACCGGGCTATCCGGGCTCTTTTAAGAGTGCGGAGGACCTGAAAAACACTCAACGCACCCTTACCCGACCCAGATCTTCCTCTTTCGCCCTCCCCGGCTGAGGGATACGCGGCCGAAGGGGCAACCCCCCCCAGTACACAAGCATCTCGCGATTTTCCTAGACTCCCAAAAGCCAGGGGGCTATATGTGGCGTACTTTACATCCCTACTGTAGTTGAGTTAAGTTAAAGATTATTTACGTTATCTTATAGTACGGTATAACTATGCCCCTGCGTCACGCGACCTTGCACCAGCTCAAGATCTTCATGGCCCTTGCGCGCCACTTAAATATGACGCGAGCCGCGGAGGAGTTGCACATGACCCCCGCCGCCTTATCGATCCAGATCAAGCAATTGGCGGGAGCGGTCGGCGCGCCATTACACGAACAAATCGGTAAACGACTTTTCTTAACCGCCCCGGGGCAATTGGTCGACGAGGCGTGCCGGGATGTATTCGGGCGCCTTGAACGACTATCGGCCGAACTAGCCGGGGCACAGGGTTTAGAGCGAGGCAGCCTCAAGCTCTCGATCATCACCACCGCGAGCTATTTCGCGCCTTATCTTTTGGCCACATTTTGTAAAAAACACCCGGGAATTGAGGTCGCACTTGAGGTCAGCAACCGGGATCACATCTTAGAACGCCTGAAACAAAACCTCGATGATCTCTATATCATGGGGCAAGCGCCCGAAAATGTGAGCGTCATCGCGCAACCCTTTATGGAAAACCCCCTCGTGGTACTCGCCTCCGCCGACCATCCTTTGGCTCACGAGCGCAATATCGATCCGGTACAGCTCGCTTCCGAGCCCTTTATCATGCGCGAACCCGGCTCCGGCACAAGGCTCGCTGCGGAGCGCTTTTTTGAAAAACATGGCGTGCGCCTCAAAGTGCGTATGACGCTCGGCAGTAACGAAGCCGTGAAACAATCCGTGGCCGGGGGCTTGGGCCTTGCGGTCCTGTCTCGGCACACGCTGTCTCTAGACGCCGCATCGGGGGCGTTTGCGCTGCTTGATGTGCGCGGTTTCCCTTTGTTACGCCAATGGTATGCGGTATACCCAATGGGTAAGCAACTTTCGGCCGTAACGCGCGCCTTTCTCGATTATATTGCGACGGAAGGTGCAGCCAAGGTGGACGCCCCTATTTTAGGATCCAGGGTAGTCGCGTAACTCTTCCCCATAAGGTGCGTATCGCACTCATTGTCCAATATCCAGGGTTTGAGGGATCGAACGGATAAGGCTCGCGCAGGCATGCGCTTTGGCTTCATAATACGAACCATTTCCTCATAAGCGTGCTGTGCGTACCCCATGACCCATCATTACACTTTGACCCTTTCCTGCCCTGATCGCGTCGGAGTCGTCGCCGCGGTGAGTGGTTTTGTCGCCGGCCATAGAGGATGGATCACAGAGGCCAACCATCATTCCGATCTTGAATCGGGGCGATTTTTTATGCGCCAGGAGATTCGCGCCGATTCCTTACCTTTTGGGGTCGAGGAGTTCAAGGAAAGATTTGCCCCGGTCGCGAGCACTTTTCAGATGGATTGGCGGATCCTAGACAGTGCCCATAAAAAACGGGTGGTCATTCTTGTCTCGCAACTGGGTCACTGTCTTTATGATCTTCTCGCGCGGTGGCAGACACGCGAATGGGATATTGAGATTCCGTGCGTCATCTCGAACCATGAAACGCACAGAAGTTTTGTGGAATGGCATGGAATCCCGTTTCATTACGTGCCCGTAACCGAAGACCTCAAATCCCTGGCTTTCGCACGTATTACAGAGCTCTTTGATCAAGCCAAGGGAGACGTCATAGTGCTTGCGCGCTATATGCAGATCTTACCCGAGTCGCTGTGTCGGCGTTACGAACAACGCATCATCAACATTCATCACGGTTTTTTGCCAAGTTTCAAGGGCGCCAAACCCTACCATCAAGCCTACGAGCGCGGCGTGAAGTTGGTCGGCGCGACCTGTCATTACGTGACGAGCGATCTAGACGATGGACCCATTATTGAGCAAGACGTCGTGCGCGTGGATCATTCCGACGATCCGGAGGATCTGGTGCGGTATGGCCGCGACATCGAACGGACTGTCTTAGCGCGCGGCCTCGGTTATCATCTGGATGATCGCGTCTTATTGCATGGCAAAAAGACCATCGTGTTTCGGTGATCGTCTACAAAACGGGTCTCCCGCGCCGAAACCAACCATCTGGCGGATCTTAGCTCGCGGACCTCAAGCGGCATCCATCACAAGCAAAGTCGTCTGGATAAACGCCACGCGCCCCACAAGGCAACCGCATCACAGGAGGATATTGACCATAACTAAGACGCCGGCCAGCATAAAAACCACACCCAGAACGCGCAGGGCCGGGGTTCTAACGAAATTAAGGCCGATTATCTCGTCTGACAGAATAGCCAGTACCGAGAACAGGGTCTGACCACTCATACCCCACAATACCGTCTCTTCAAAGCGCCCGGAGAGCAGAAGGTAGATCAAGAATACAGACATCAGCGCCACTAAGACGACCACGCTCCGTTCAAGCCGTGTCAACGGCCGCTCCGTAAAGGACCTAAGTAGGAGCTTCATAGCTATCGATACTCCCGCAACCTTTCGTGCCAAAATCCGATTTGGCCAGACCACACGCCCCTCCGCCAAGGACGAAGATCATCCATGCAGAACGGAACGGCGCGTGGATATTCGGACCAGGACATATGACTGCACCAGCATTCCAATCCTGCCGGCGGCTCACCTCAATACGGTATGCTCTCCCTCGACTCAGCCAGTCACCCATTAATCACCATCGTTATCACCATCACCGTCTTGCGACAGCCGAGAAACAAGGTCGACAACATTAGGGAACGCGGCCAACACTACCGCGATAATTCCCAAGACAATCACGACAACCCCGTCAAAGAAAAGGGCGATAATCGTCACAATACCGGCCAGAAGATTAAACACATCCGTGACAATGGGCCCTAGGGGCGGATCAATACCTCCCGGCAATTCGAGCGCCAGCACAGTCGCTCGCGGCATAAAACTCGCCACAGTCCAAGGGGATTGCTGCCGCAAAAAGCCGACGAAGTTCGGATTTTGTAAAAGAGGGATGAAGGCTTGTTGGATCTGTCCGAAGGCCGACGAATTCAACAGCGCGACATTATCATTCACTACCGCTGAAAGTGGGGGGTTGTTCGGAATGAACAACTGGGGCACCGGCAAGCGGCTGTTAGCGATGACCTGATTGACGTCGGCCTGCAAGACCGCGGGCTGTCCTTTGAGCTGGGCGCCGGCTTGTATTAAACGATGTATGGCCGGGTTCTCAGAGACAGTACCCCGCACCCGATTCATCATGAGACGCTGGGCCTTCGTTAAGGGCTTCCCGGTGATCGTCGCCGCTAATGCGGCCGGATCCGTCGTCATCACAAGCAAGGCTTCCAACACGTCTTTTTGAAAACCCGTGAAACCGGTTCCGACAGTCTGCAAAGTGGTCTTTGCTAACAGAGGAAGTGCCGGGTCTGTCACTATCTGGGCTAATAGTTGGCGCACGCTCGTCCAAGCGGGCATGGCTTGGATGCCCAGAATGTGACTCCTGAGATCCTCAGAAACCGCCGCGGGAGGCAGGTTCCGCGCCCAGGCGGAGGACAGACCGCTGCTCGCCAGCAAACCACCACCTACAATACCAGCCCCGGTCGATAAAAAGCGCCGCCGCGATGCCTGGAAAAGACCTTTTTCCGCATCCATACGTACCTCCATGGCTCCATAGTCACCTTGTAAACAATATACTTCGTGGCCTAACTGGCCAGCTCGGTCTACAGATATTCGCCAAACGGTAGATTGCGTCTGATTACTGGATCATACGCGCCTACCGGCTAGCCCCCTGCGAATCTTCGGCCCTCCCAATAAAACCAGTCAGCCAGATCGAGCCATTTGGAAAGCCCGCGCCATCAGAAGGCAGGGAACGCTTTGAGCCTCTGCGCGAAAGAGCCTTGCGCAACAGAGCAAACACCCCTATCAACAATCCCTTTCGCCGCGACGGCGAGGGTTTCCTAGCGCTGACCGCACTCATCTGAAGTTGCCCCCGCTACCAAACACATTTCCCTAATGATTTAAGTTGTTTTGTCACAAACGCCCTTCCATGTTCTGACTACGCGGCGATACTGTCGATCAAGGCGAAGGCCCGCTCCTGGCTGGGCGTAGGCGTAGGCATCGCCGAGAAACTCGGAGCATCGGGGTCGGCCATCAGGGCGCGACAGGTATTGCGCAACACGGTGGCAAGATCCGCGAGCAAGGTATGGAAGCTGTGCACGGGCGTGCCATCCTCCTGGTAATGTCGTAAGGCCTTGCTCTTAGCCGCAGCGGAGCGCAGAGCGGGGCTATCGGATCGTGCGTCTCTTTGGCCTCCAGATCTTCGTCGGCAAACATCAATTCCCGCCAGGCCGCGCGCCGATGCCACTCGACATAATAGACGAGCATACAGAGAAAGATGGGGGCTTTCACGCGATCGGCTAAGCGATGGTGGAGCGGTCGGATTTTGAGATCGATGGTCTTCACCGACCAGCCATTTGGCCGGCAATAGCGGAAGGCGCGCTCGACCTGGGCGCGTGATTTGTAACGGCGTACACATTCGACCGCCTCCATCCGGACGACCGGAACCGAGGTGCGGATGGGGTCTTGGGCGTAAAGGAGGTGGCGAGCAGCCACTTCTTCTGAATCCGATCCTGGCGCGCCAGAAGCCAGTCCATGGCGGCAGTGCAACCCTGCTCATCGGCGTCTGTGACCCCGAAGCCCAAGGCCAAGGTCAAGCTCGTGGTATGCCACTAGCGGGTCGTGGCCAATTTCGTATGCGGCGCCAGAATGCGCGCGGCCACCATCGCCATGACCAGATCGCGTTCGCGGCAAGGCTTGGAGGCTACGGGCGCGGCGAGCCCCAAACGTTTCATCACCAAGGCCCCTGCCTGCACGTGTCCTTGGGCCCGTGAGGCGGTCACCGTGAAGGCCTCGGCCACAGACACGTATGTCTCGCCCTTCAGGCTGCGACGAATCCTACCGATCAGAGAATCCGGGGGATGCGAGAGGTTGCCTAAGGTCTCAGTGCGGACCCGCGGGCCTTCGCGATAACTACGACGCAAGAGATGCATAGTAGACCCGCCCCTTGTGGTGGCGGGTCGTGGTCACTCCGTAGGCTGCCCCTGTTCGCTTCGGCATACCATTCTTCTAGCTATTATCCGCATACGTATTACTCCATATCACACAGAGCTAGTGACTACATATTTACCGAAAAAACTCCACCCGCTTCCCGAAAACACCAGAGATTATAGGATCTTCTGAGATATTCGGTACTGCCGGTGGGGGGAACTTCGGGCTAATGCGCGCCGTGGGAGAAAGACCATATGACGATCAGAAGCATCACAACGATATAAAACCGCAGCCCCCAGAACACCCATTGCTGCCAAGCCTTTAAGACCTTCGGGGCAACCTCGGGCAAGGCCTTGTCCCATCCTTCTTCGCGCAGAAGACGGGCGAGTTCCACATGGTCTACTCGTTCGGAATGTTTCAAGTGCCACCTCCCAGCAGATGCGGAAAGACCGTTGCGACTCCGTAGAGGCCATTGCAGACGATTAAGAGAACCATAATGATGATCGCTAACATATTGCGTCTACGGCTGTTCGTGTAGTCCCCCATGAGCTCTTTGTCGTTGACGAGCATAAGCAAAAAAAGCATGGCAGCCGGCATGAAGATCGTTGCGATGACCTGGACTGTGATATTTAGAAAGCCCAAGGGCGCGTGCGGAAACATGACGACTCCGGCGGCCACCGCCGACCCGACGACCGCCGGCGCATAGAAAGGCCAAGCGCGTCTCGGCCCGTCGTTAAGGGACCGAGGTATATCGAGGGCCTCCCCTACCGCCCAGGCCGTGCTCGCGGTAATTACGATAGACGAAATCAGGCCAGCCTCGATGAGTCCTAGCGCAAAAAGATCCATGGCCCAGTTCCCGATATCGCCCTTGAGCGCGGACAGGATTTGCTCCACGTTCAAATTGTGAGCATTCGGTAGGGTATGGAGGTGCTGGCCCGTCAAAATGATAATAGCGATCGCAACAATTGCCATGCCGGCCACTCCCAGCATCAAATCTCGCCGGCTCGCGTCGATATCATGAGGCAGCAACCCTTTATCGACAACGCAGGACTGCTGGAAAAAGAGCTGCCAGGGGGCGATCGTCGTCCCAATATTGGCAGAGAGCAATATCAGGAAGCCCGCGGATAGCAGGCCGCCTGGGACGAGCCAGTTTCCTCCCACAAAAGCGCTCCCTACCGCGGACCAATCGGGGTGCGAGAGAAGCGCCAAGGGAACAAATATGAGGTTTAGGGCCGCTATAAAAAGCGCAATCCGCTCCCATGTCCAATAACGCAGGAATACGAGCACAAAGGCCACAAAGAGAAGCGTCGCCGGTATGGTAAGCCAGTATGAGAGACCAAAGGCCTCACCGCCGACCCGAACTCCTATGAACTCCGTCATCAAGGTGAGGATGTTCGCAATCACCAAATCGACGATCGAGAAGATCCCCCAAAAAGCGCCATAGCGCTTCCAGATGAGCTCGGCGTGCCCACGACGCGTGACAGCCCCCAGCCGTATCGTCATTTCTTGTACGAAATAGGCAATAAAACCCAAGGGGATCATAAGGGGAAGGAAGATACCCAAACCAAAAACCGCCCCGGTTTGTGCGTAGGTGATGACACCCCCGGCATCGTTGTCGCCCAACATGACCAAAAGCCCGGGGCCGACAAGCGCAAGCCACAATGCCATGCGATTGCTCAAGGTCTTGGGTCCGTTACGCAGTCGCGCGACACGCAGCCGATCTTGAACACGGACCAGAAGCGCTTCCGGCACGACGATCTCATCGGCATCCGTGCCTATCGTTTTCATTGCCGGGGCTTGCGCCAACTGTCGTGCCTGCGCCGCCTTCGCGCGCAGAAGTGCCGCCCGTAATGCTTGAAGAACATGCACTTGCATGAATATATCCCTTTAGTCTCCGACACGAAGCGGCAAGCCGTCTACGGAAGTAGGCCGCTTGCATCTTGTCTTACGTATGTTCTGTGGTTGTGAGGTGAGCGGGGTTTGAAATCGGTCCCATGCCCACGGCCTGCCTTAAGGGAGACTGTGGACTTGGCGGAGGCGAAGCAGAGTCTACCCTTTGGCTTGATTAGTGTCGCTACTACTGCCCATTGAGGCTAAAAGCCTCCCCTAGGTAAGCGGTCGCCCGCAATGCGGGCTTTTTATCAGCCCCTAAAGGTGCTTGTCAACGCCTAAAAGTGTAGCCCACAAAATGCCTTGCGAAACCGGCATTTTGGGTAAGGCAAGAGAGGGGCCGTCGTGCTCCTCGCGCATCGATATACGCCGACCCCTGTCAAGAAACCAGAGGTCGCTCGGACAGGGTCTAGCGCAAGATCGCGCGCCGCCTGAGCTTGCCTCTTTGGCACAGACGACCTCGCATACCAAGCCGCGCCCCTCTTGACGCGCTTAACCTGGGCCTCCCCTTCCTTGACGTCCCGATGGCCTCGGTATACGAGCGCGGACGTCATCCCACACAAGAGAAGCGGCGTCATCAGACCCGCGAACTTTGGAGCTGAGCTCTACGCGGATACGCAAGCCCATCGGCGTTCTCCGTGGCACGATGACTACCGCACAAGATCAAGAGTCGTGTTACCATAAGCGCATGCTCAATGACAGAATGCCCCAGCTCCCGGCCTTGGCCCACACGCGCTAACGCACGGAACTCCCGATTTCATGAAAACACCCAAAGGCCTCACTTCCCTTATTGAAGACGGATTGATCGATCAGGTCATTCGTCCCTTGAGGAGCGGAAAAGAAGCACAGCTTTTCATCGTATCGACCCGAGACGGCATTCGTTGCGCCAAGGTCTATAAAGAGGTCAATAAGCGAGGCTTCCGGCAAGCCGGCCTCTATCAAGAGGGCCGCGCGGTCCGTAATACCCGGCGCAGCCGCGCCATGGCGGGAGGAACACGTTATGGGCGCCGCGAGCAAGAGGACGCCTGGCAAAGCGCCGAGGTGACAGCGCTCTTTGCCTTGGCGGAGGCGCAGGTTCGTGTGCCACACCCCTACCTCTTTAGCGACGGCGTCCTTCTCATGGAATTGATCGTAGATGAGACCGGGAATGCGGCCCCTCGCCTATCGGATCTGGAGTTGACCGCAGAGCAGGCCTACACCTTCCATAGCATTCTCATGCGAAACGTGGCACGCATGCTCTGTGCGGGCATCGTCCACGGTGACCTATCTGAGTACAATATTTTGGTCGACGTCGCCGGTCCTGTCATCATAGACCTCCCGCAATCGATCGACGCCGCCGCCAACAACAACGCCGCCGCCTTCTTTGTGCGGGATATAGATCATCTCGCCCTGTTTTTTGGGCGTTTTGCGCCCGATATCGCAAAGACAGACTACGGTCGCGAAATGTGGGTCCTCTACCAGAGCGGCACCTTACATCCCGACAGCCCCTTAACGGGTCGTTTTGAGCCTCTTCACGCCCCGCCTGATGTCGCAGCCGTTTTACGCGAAATCGACGAAGCGCGACGTGAAGAGGCTCTTCGCCAAGCTCGACTTGCCGGAACTCAAGGACACGGCCACGACAGCTGAGCCGGGCCTTAATCGGCTGTGCCTACTCTTTTGGGAGACCGTTAAGGTAGGTTAACCCAACCACGCCCGCCGCCTGCGCGGACAATCCACAGGCGCCGCTTTTCTGTACACCCACAAAGAGTGCGCCAGAGAAAGTGAACACGCCTATCCCCGCGCCATAATGCCCTTATATCACCAAGAGAGGTTCGCGCCCTTATCTCATGCACCGCAACCCATGGGAGCTGCGCGAGATAAATAAACAGGGCCAGCTTCCATCGTAATCGTGTATCCAATGGCGGAAGGTCAGGGATTCGAACCCTGGAGTATCTTGCGACACTGCCGGTTTTCCGTACCGCTATAGCTTTCGCTACCGAGTCGAAGCTCGTTTGTGGTCTGGACTTTGCCTTCACCATAACCCGCTGGGTCTTAGGCGGGAGCCGTCAAGTCTCTACACGGTCCTGACCTTAAAGTCAGGCTTCGCTCGGCGTTACCTCGGTGCAATGACCAGGGGTTTCACCGAATTTGACTCCTTACATCTGCAGCGTTTCCGCAGCAGCGCTCGATTTAACAAGACCGGTGCATTCAACCGCTCTGCCAACCTTCCATTTGTCGGATGATAACACAGCCCACAATGCGGTGCGATCCATGCGTCTCACCCCCTATCAGGGGCGAGAACGCACCGCGCATCACAAAAGTAACAGAAGACCTTCGACTGCTTTCACTCCCCCGACTGGGTCGGGAGTCACGCGCGCGCCTTCGAGGCATTCGGCGGGGTCACGAGTATCCTGGTCCCGGATAATGTGAAGGCCGCGGTCACGACGGCCTGTCGTTATGAGCCGACACTGAACAAGACGGCGGAGGAATTCGCGAACCATTACGGCACCGTTATCATACCAACGCGTCCCTATAAACCGAAAGATAAGGCGTCGGTTTCATAGTGCATCCTGTTTAGTGGATTGAGCGTTGATGATAAAGACGGGCTGTGTCGGGTGCCGCCCGCCTGTCCCTTTTATGAGAATACAATCATGCAGGGGCTCGTAGAGACAACGGTGCTTATTACCATAAAGTTGACGACGCAAGCGTCCTTCACGCCCCCATTGGTGGACTGTCGTCGGACTCACCTTGAGCTGCGTCGCCATTTCGTCACCGGTGAGAAGGCCGCGTGATCGCAGGCGTTCAAAACGGCTGCTGATCTGGTAGGTCCTACGGATGTACGCGACCATCTTGGCAGTAAACGCTATGCCCTTCCAGTTCGTGTAGCCTCGTTGGTTAAGGTGCGCGGCCACCTCGCGATCCGAGCAGGTGTCGAGGAGTTCATCCATCGCTTTCATAACCTCCTCACGCGTCTTGCGGACGCGCGCCATCGGCATCGGACGGGCGACCGAAAGACTGTCTGTTTGGCCGCCACGAAAGCGCACGTGCACGGCAATGGTCTCGCCCTTGACCAAGGTCACATCCTCAACCAGCAACGCCACTAGACGCTTACGTTCAAGGGCGGGCGTCTTAGGGTTGCCCCAGACCCGCGGGAAGTCCTCCGCTAAGGCTCGAATGTCCGCGCATGCGTCTTCGGTGAACATGCGCTGGTCGGCCTGGCGAAGATGGTCCCGTTGTTGCTGGAGGCCGTCCAAGGCGCGCAGCCGATTGTTCCAATCCGCTTCCAACGTGTTCACGACCAGCCGATTGTCCGGGTCGGCTTGCATATACCGGCGGCGGGCGAGTTCCGCATCGTAGCGGGCCCGCTCGATTTGCTGTTTGCGCAGCGCGTCCGCTTGCGCAATGCGGGCACCAATCTCGTGCTGAACTGCGAGCGCCACCTCGATGGCAGCCGGCGCCACGCGCTCCAGAAGCAAGGCGCTAATCGCCGCATCGATCTTAAGTTCAGGTGCTACATACCGCTCGGGCTCGCCAGGCCACCGCGCGCGAATCATCCTTTCTGCCTCGCGCCTTTATCGTCCCTCGTCGTGCCCGTCCGGAACGACCTGTTTGGATATTCCCGGATCGGGCTCGTAAATTCTTTCCAATTTCGGAAAGCAAAGGCCCTCAAAACATTGGGGGCATTTTTTTGGCATGGTCTGCGGGTGGCGAAATTCCGGCTAATAAAAAAGCCCCGGACCTTTCGGAGCCGGAGCTTGAAGATTCTTCATTCTAGGAAGTCAGCTTACTGCGCCTGCCACACCAACCCCATTGTGACCAGATTTTTACACTCCGGTGCGGTTATGATGTCAATCATCCTAGGCGGCGGCGCACTGCTGCCAACCATCTTTGGTTGTCTTAAAAAGGAACCGCTCGTCAAGCGTTGAGTCCATGCTCTTGAGAGACTCAATCAATTCACGTAAATCGGTCGTTTGATTGATATGCCCAAGATAGAGCGCCCGTAACAAAGAATCGGCTGCGTTGGGAATCTCATATTGATCCTTTTCCCATCTTGCCACTGACTGATCTGTGAGACCCATGAGTTGCCCAAGCTCCGCTTGCGTAAGATCCATCTCATTCCGCAAAAAGCGCAACTCCTTTCCAGACAGAACCTTCTTTTCAGTTACCAGAGCCACTCCAATCGCTCGGTGCAGCGCGTCCACATGCTTGACCGCTACTCCCTCCTCATCATCCATATGCCTAATCTCGTAGCCATTGACCAAATATACATCCTCAAGGCCACACTCAGTGTAATGGTACGGGTTTTTAACCTCTTCTCCCGCATGCCGGAAGCAATTATTCACTTTGAGTCCTCCCACTCTACCGTTTTTACCCACAGATCTCCGTTTGGACGTAGAATGACTACGACTCCCAAGTCTCTTCGTCCCCTTATTGACAGGACTATTTTGCATTTCCATTCACCCTTTTTTGCCCCTACAACAGGCTCTTCGTCGACAAAACCATTTCTCAGCGCTTGATCAACGTCACGCCTTACGATGTCGCGCTCGACCATTCTCTCCTTAGCATGTGCCCCCAAAACCACCTTGAATGAGTCCTTGGAGATTTCGTGGATACGAGATTCTGCGACTCCTTTCGTAAGTCTTAGCCGAGCGACCTTTGTCATCCTTGCTGTTCTCTGTTATCACCTATCAGTATGATAGGTCAATCGGGACGTATGCACAAGACCTTAGTCGGATACACGACTGCTGCGCCGCCCCCGGCGCCCTGGTCAGCTATGTGACGTTGAAGGGTTCGGATTCGATTCTCCTGCCTTGTAGACCGCCTCAGAGGCCGCATTTGGGTTTACAGGCTTTTCCTTGGTAGGCGGTTTTGGTTTTAGGGTTTGGTCGGTAGCGTCCGGTCAGCGGAATGGGCGCCAATACCAGCACGGCAAGCCCGGCCAGGATCGCAGCGTCGCGCGCCTCGCGGGTAAGCGGCCAGGTCCAGAGCGCTTCGGGGTCGCGGCGGATCGCGGGGCTGTTGATCGGTTGCGCGGCAAACCAATGTCTGCGCGCGACAGCGCTGGCACAGAAAGAATCGTCCCACGGGGTCCAACGGCGTACTCCATAAAGCCGTTGAACCAGGACAGGAATGCCTACTTTGTGGGATACTGGCAGCACATACCTGCCTGGCAGAGTGTGGGGGTCCGGTACCGGAGTAAACTTGGTCGTTTGGGCCGGTGCCGTGCCTGTTCTCTTCGGCACCCCTGTTTTACCGCAGCTCTTCTTTTTTGTCGCCCCTGCCCCTCCCTTTTTTACGACCCACAATCCGCAGCCGATCCGGCGCACAGACCGCTCTCGCATGCGAACACGAGATATCTCAGGAGGTACACCTCTTTTTTGGAAAAGCGCGGCCGACCGCCAGATTGACGCGCTTTTTAACAGCCGTTTACAACCGGATCCAGCAGCTTACGGTGACGGTGGTCAAGAAGCGCTCGACCCCGCTGCGATCGGGGCCAAAGCCGTACTCGAGGCGTTCCCTACACCAACAGCGACATGACCAGCGCCCATTTCGGTACCGGCAAAGTTCATTGGTCTTACAGCCAATGTTTCGGCACCGTCAAATCCGGGCGCTGCTCGTGTATTACACGCATGAGCCTACGGATATCATCGGCGATAAAATGCTTCGGTGATACATCAATGAAGGATCGG
>Ga0307375_10002261_pt1 | contig 19933 bp, 29 predicted proteins | sample TR1MG_FD_202531 | JGI IMG/M metagenome (GOLD analysis project Ga0307375, IMG submission 202531) | Soil microbial communities from Risofladan, Vaasa, Finland - TR-1 | ecosystem: Environmental > Terrestrial > Soil > Coastal area > Acid sulfate soil | place: Finland: Risofladan, Vaasa | collected...
TTTGGTTTCTCATAATACGGTAAACTTTCTAAGTCTTTATCTTGGGGGAGCGAGGACACTTGCTGCAAAAGCAAAAATATCTGAGGCACGGGCGAAGGATGTTTTGACTACTTTTTTTGCTGGTGTTCCACGTTTAAAGCGATGGATAAATCAGGAAATTAAGCGCTCTCGTAAATCAAAAGAAGTGCGGACCATTTTTGGTAGGGTACGGCCTTTGGCTAAATTTTATGACTCTGGGGATTATGGTTTAGAATCGCATGGTGATCGTTGTGTTATTAATACACAGATCCAAGGGTGTTGTGCTGATATAATAAAGACTGTTATGGCCCGAATGTACAATTGGATACACTCAAACAATCTCATGGATGAAGTCCGGATATTAATAACAATGCATGATGAGCTGGTATTTGAGATAAAAGAAGATAAGATGTCTGAGCATGTGCCAAAAATAATAAAAATCATGATGTTTGAGGATGTTCTACAGGGCATGCTGAAGTGGCCTGTTCCTTTAACAGTAGATGTCACATTCAGCAATTCCTGGAGGGCCACAGAAAAGTTTTTTAAGACTTATCCGGAGGCCGAAGGTAAGGTAAATGAGTCCGTTGATTTCCATTTTACCGGGCAAATTAAATCTGACCGTTATGCCATAGCCCAGAATAAAGAGCCTGATCCTGTTGGAGACTGTGTACAAGCGGAAACTCAGTCCGTTGAAACTGTAACCCCGACAGAAACCCCTGCTAAACCATTGGAAAATGAATCGGTTATTCAGGAGGACTTGATTTATACTATCCGGGATCGAAGAAAGAGTACCCGGCGTATCTTGAATGAGATTTTGAGCTTTTTGATAGAGGACGATAGTGGCATTTATACAAGTCCTAAGAAACGGCTGATTATACGGGACAGGGATGGAAATTCGTTATTAGTATCGGAATACATGGTTCCTGCGGACTCTTTTTTATCCTTAGCACGTTATTATGGAATATGATTGACAAAAAAGTACATTTTCTCCCATGAAAAAAAATTTTGACAATTCCCTCATTGCCTAAATATTTTAATAATGACATAAATCCTGATAAGTGGCTCCCTAAGGCAGTTATTATAGTGGCCAAAAAATTCATACCTGCCTGATGCCAGTCGCTTTCAAAAATACATTAGCCATAAACACAGGAGCCTGCAAATGTATCCCACCAACGATCTACGCACGTTTCTGCACAAAAATGATTCCGAATTCCGCACTCTGGTTTATAATATCTGCAGAGCATATAATTGTACTGACCTGTATGAAGATATTCGCCAGGACCTTTATATGAAGTTCCTTAAATTTAATGTCATCGAAAAATACGATCAGAAGTGGGCTACAAAGATATCTTCTTATATCTATGTTTTTGTGAGGAATCATGTACTATCTGAAATATCCAGACTGAAAATGTTTAGACATTTATGCATCCATGATTTTGACTCCTACCTGGAATTCCTATCACATGAGAGTAAAAACGTCAATCCGAGTTATCAAAATAGTCTTTTGAATAATAATGAATCCGATAATAGTGACGGGCTTGGAACAGATTTAAAATTATTCGGGGATTACCTGACTAAACACCCTAAGAGGAACCTAAAATTCAAATGCACCAAAAATAACAAAGAGTGCTCTTTGTTGGACCTGCTTATATATATTAAAGAAGGTGTGAGTTTGAGGGAAATAGCTGAAATTTATGAAGTTACTCCCATGGCTATACATCATTTTAAAAAGCGTCTGGCTGTTACTCTAAAAAAATACGGTATAGAAAGAAAACATGACTGATATTATCCTAGTTTCTTATAAGGACGAGATACCCATTAAAAAATGTATCGAATCCATAGAAGAAACCTGTTCAGATTATAGAATCTATATTGAGGATAACAACATTAATAATGTAGGGTTTACAAAGGCCATTAATAATGCCATAAAGAAAGGATCTTCAGAATACATTTTATTGGTTAACAGTGATGTGATAGTTCTCCCAGGGGCTCAGCAGGCTTTAATATATAGATTCTCTTATAGCCCTAAAATAGGGATTGTAGGCAGCATACATCTGGATCCTAATCAACCTGATAGAATTTCACATAGAGGTACTATCCAGGCTTTTCCTTTTGGTGTGCATAAGAATGGTCACTTATCCATGGGGCACGGTCAGATACCGGAAAAATGTACCTGGGTTAATTTTGCCTTTGTTATGATAAAAAGAGAAGTAATAAGGGATGTGGGATATCTTGATGAGGATATGTTCCTGATTTTTTCGGATTCGGATTTTTGTTATATGGCCAGGGAAAAAGGATGGGAAGTCTGGATAGAGCCGCAATCAAAGATATTTCATACATTAAATGTTTCCAAAAAACCAACAGAGTGGCATCAGAAGGATATGATAGCTTTCATGAAGAAATGGGATATTGCTACTGATGGAAAAGGTAATTTCTTCAAATCCAGACGTTTCGAAAAATTAGATTTATTTCCATAAAGGAGTTTCCATGAAGATAGTCAAGGCTCAGAAAAAGATAGCCCGGCTCAAGGGTGAAATTAAAACCCTCAAAATCAGAATACAGAGCTGTGTCAGCACTATTAAAGGTAACAGTTTTGATGAAAACTATGATGAACTGATGAAAAAGCTGTATTTAAAAACTGAAGAAATGATAGAGTTTAAAGTAAAAGTGATGAAAGTAAATGTTGAAAACGGGATGTTTGAAAAAATTGTCCGGCTCGGTGAAGCTAAAAGTATGATTGAGTTCACTAAGTCCCTGGATGTAAGAACCGGTATTATTCCGAAAGAATATGGAGAGGGTTTCACTGAATATCTTTCTCAGCTGTCTCTGGACCATAAAAACCAGAGAATCGAAGAGTTACAGACTGAGATTGAATCAATGACAGAAGAGCTTGACGATTTTAATGCTATACAGTCTATTTAATAAGGATGTGATTGTCCAGAAAAAGTTTCAGTATTATGTCGAAGTAAGGTTCGCCTGAAAAGATGTACTATTGAAATTAATTTCGTACTGACTAAGATATAGATCTATTAATTGTAGGTCTTAGGTCTTTAAATCGTTTGTTTTTTGTTAGCTGTCTTTTGTTTTAGTTGACGATCACATCCTTTTTTTATTATTTAATTCATAAAGGAGATTCTCTATGCTCCCTAATTTTGATGTTGTCATTCAAACCAATGGAGATTCAAAGCTTATAGGTCTTGAAAAGTCTGAGCATTGTCATAATCTCAATACCCTGGCTGAAGCAGCTGGAAAGGTGACTTCTCAAATTGATAAGGATCATCCTCCGGTAACCACTGACATTCACGTTCAACATTAAAGGAGATTATCTATGTCAACAGACGTAATAATTCAGTTTGAAATCCGGGATATGTTAATTATGAAAGATACCCTTACTGAAATGGGTATCAATTATAAAGAGCTTAACAATGAAATCCATTTCAAAATGGGTTATCCGGTTGTTATCTCCGAAAACACTATCAAGTTTGATTCTGATGAGCGGAGTAAGATTGATAAAATTAAACAAACCTATCAGATCAATTTCTACAAAGATCAGTCTCTCCGTGAAGGCATGCAGTTGACTCAGGAAACCGATGCAAAAGGGGTTGTTACTCTTCATATTACTAATAAATGATGGAACAGGAACTTGAATTACGAATACTCCCCAATGGGGACGTGGAACTGACTTTCTTTGCTGTAGAATTCAGTGAATTTATTATTGATTATGTATTAAGTAAAAATGACCGTGAGAGATATGACAAATATGGAACCAGAAAAATTTATTGTGGGTAATACATGCTTACACTTGATCAATGTCTTAAGGCTAATCGGCCGTTGTTATTTACTGTCGCTGAAAGTGATATTGAATTATTAGGGTATTTAAGAGATAACTATAAAGAAACAGAATTTAAAGTATACTCTTCGACTACTTCAGCGCTTATTGATCTCAATAGCCTTCTTAAGGGAGACCCCGACCCCGAACCACCAATGGTGGTCAAGGGAAAGGCCACTCCATTAAATATCCTTTTCAGACAGATTCTGGAAACAAAATTTGACAGCTCTAATGTCTGTTTCATCAAATACATATTTCTTGATTGTCAAACCTACATGAATACGGCTCAGAATGTCCGGTATGTTAAAGATATTTTAAGTCGGTATCAATTGGACCCTCATTTTGCCGTAAACCTCATCTTTGTGTCACAGTATGTCAATGTTCCTATGGGTCTTGAGCGTCTCAGTGAAGTTGCTTTTTTTGACGTGCCTGAGGAGACTCAGCTGAAAGAACAATCTGATTTCCTTTCTGAAAAGTTGGGTCTCAAAGAGAAACCTTCTGAAGAAGTCATAATTAATCTCAGAGGTATGACAAAGTTTGAAGTAGAACAGGCATATCTGCAGAGTTATCAGCTTTTCAAAAAGATTGACCTCGATTTTATCCGGAATTTCAAAAAGAGTTCCATAGCCAAAACCGATCTGTTATCTTTGATGGAAACAGACATGACTTTTGACGACATAGGGGGCCTGGACAGACTTAAAAAGTGGATAAAAAAGTCATATGGGGGTTGGACAGTTGAGGGGAAAAAATTCGGACTTCCTTTATTAAAAGGAATATTGTTAGTCGGTATTCCAGGTACCGGAAAATCTCTAACGGCAAAAGTTTTAGGGAAAGTGTGGGGATTACCGGCGATTAAATTCGAAATGTCAAAGTTATTTTCAAGCAGAATAGGCGAGTCTGAAAATAACATGCATAGAATTTTAAAACTATTTGAGACGGTTTCACCAGTTGTGGTTTTTATTGATGAGCTGGAAAAGAGTATGGCCGGTATTGAAAGTAGTACTTTTTCTGATGCAGGTACTACAGCTCGAACCATGGCAGCTTTTTTATCCTGGATGCAGGACACGACTAAACCTGTTTTCGTTGTCGCTACAGCGAATGCCGTATCTTATGTCCCTCCAGAGCTTATATCGAGATTTGATAAAGTCTTTTTTGTTAATCTTCCTCAAAAAGAAGAAAGAAAAGAAATTTTTAAGATACATTTAAAAAAGATAAAAAGAGATCCTGCCCTATTTGATTTAGAAAGATTAGCTGAAAAAAGTAAAGATCTCAGTGGAAGAGAGATAGAGCAAGCCATAAAAGAGGCTTTATATAATGCTTATCATGATAAGAAAGAGATTACTACAGACAATATTCTCGAGGTCTTAAATTCCAAGCCGGGAATAATGCTTACGATGAAAGAAAAAGTAGGTGCTTTATTAAAATGGGTGGGGTGGGATGACCAACGCCATAATGGAATACGGGCAGATTATGCCTCTCTTCCGGATAACATAGATTCTATTCAGGCGGAAATAGAGAAAATGATTAATGAAGTGAGCAGTGACGATAAAGCTTAATTCCTGGCATGGCCAGGAATTACAGAAAAAGATTCTGGAAAAGGCGAATGGCCTTCCTAAAATAGAGTGCATATAATGGATAGATACTTACTATTAAGGGGCGATGTCCCTTCTAAAAATGATATTGATAATAACAAAGTCATTACTACAGGTCTTGATTCACTTATCACAGGTAAAATAAGAAAGTATTATCCCATTTATATATATCGGCCCGGCCATAAGGTTACTGTTCAGATAATTAAACCTAGCCCTCCCCGTAAGATATTTCAAGTAAGTGACGTCCACTGGCATACAAGCTGCGGGTACTACTTATGTAAAAAGCATGTTTGCTGCAGTATTAAATCACCACAACAGAGGTATGGGTGTGTAATATTTCTTGCCAGTTTAAATACTCTATCATATTTAGATAATCGATTCTGTATCTTTTTATTTTCCCAGAGCTTATTTAGTAGTATTGTACGATGTCGTTCTCTTGACTTACTTACTGAGAGGGCTCTTATTATAAGCCCGGGAAGGACACCTTATCAGCCTATAATTGAATTAGGATCTGAGGGTCTCACCCATGAGGTAGACCCTCAAGAGATAGACCAGTTGCATGATGGAATTAAGGAGTCTATGGCAAAAGATCTCACGTTAGAAGAAATAAAAGGCCTTAAATATAATGGACCGATATGATTTATTGAAGGATATTCCTTTCAGAAATAATGTGGGGTTTAAGAAGCAGGATTCGATAAAGCTGCTCAACTTCGATAAAGCTGCTCAACCAAAATCCACTAATGATGTAGGTCGGGTCAACGCAACTTATAATTCATTATTGTATACAATTGATGAAACACCATTATCAAAAAATCAAAAAATGCAATGTTTATATATAGTTTTATTCTTATTAAGTATACCAGCAATATTCTTTTTTATTATGTTGGTTTTTAGCAGGTGGCAATATTAAAGAATTAACAGCAAGAACTCTTACTATAGAAGAAATAGAAGCTCTTAATAATGAAGAGTCGAGTATATCCTAAAAAAAAGAAAAAGAAGGAACGCAGGTCCCGACCTTTAAAGAGATCCGTACATATAAACGGTGAACGTTGGGGCTGGGAATATCAGGGACGTTATAATGATGGAGTATGGGAAAATGAAAGAGTAATAATATATGCTCCTGACAATCGGTATTTTGAAGTGGATATCAATATTTTTGAAGAATTATTTACATTCCGTTATGGTGACTACATTTATCGGGGGAGTCACACCGTAATTACTCCATCAAAGGTAAAGAATTATATATTAAGTCAAAAATGGGCTAAGTTTTAAGGGAATTATTATGATAAGACATGAATTTATATCTGGAGGATTTCCCCTAAGCAAAAGGACTCCTATCCTCACCATTACCAAAGATATAGCATATACGGTTTTCAATCGTTATGAGTTGTATGAGATAGCACAAAAAGAAGAGATACTCTATTGCTATGGTGTATGGCCGGGTAAAAGAAATACCGATTGTTTTGAAATAGATTATAAGGAATACATCAAGGTCCTTCCTCCGAAAGAAAATGCTGATATTGATAATGCTGAAGAAGTTCTTATTATCATCAATAAAGGAGAGCCGGATACTGTTAAATACAAAAATGATGATGTTGAGATAGTTTCTCACGATAAGAGACTTGTTGATTATATTAAGGCCCATCTTAAGTACCGGATACAGATAGAGTAGGATATAATGCCTGACCGATATCATATAGCGAAACAAAATAATAACATAAATATATCCAATATAGAGGGGTATCGTTTTAAGCCTACCAGTAGTATAGGTCAAACATTAAAGTATATGATAATATGTTTCCACCAGAAAAAAACTTTTATTGCCAATAATATTCCGGAGAGTACCTTAATATCTGCTATTTTCAATTTTTGTAAGAAAGAGAATTATCCTCTTTTAGTAGATGAAAAAGAAGCTCAAAAACTCTCGATAGCATATTCCTATAATAAAGTCTTTCATAAAGATAACTTTCCAGAGAGTTGTAATTATCTTGTTACTCTTAATTGCATGACCCTACCTCCCTGGACCAAACCAGTCCTTATTATTATTACATAATAATGTATTAATTTAATTGGCTTAAATAAGCCATCACTCCATAATAATCTATTTGTCGAGGATTCCTTATAACATCTTAGAGGGAGCATCTGATGTGGAATTTCTTGTCAAAATTACCGGCTAATCTTTCATTTATAATTATCACTTTAGGTATTCTATCGATTGTTATAATAGCTCTCAGAGGCCGTATAAAGGCTAAATTTGGCAGTAAAATTATTGACCTGGGTAAGGACGACTCTTCCACAGTTTCTCTTCAGCAGCCCTCTACGGTGAGCTTACAGTCGCCTAAAAGGACATGCTCAGATTGTATCCTCCTAATAATGGGTGAGCGGGAAAAATATGAGCTGAAATTTCGCAAAGAAAAAGACCGAGTTCTGAAAACTCAAATGACTTTTGCAGAAAAAAAGCTTATAGAAATAGAAATTCTTTTGATGAGGAAGTTATGTGACAAGGTCACACTGAGTACTTTTCAGCATAAAGCGGTTTATGGCTTGATGAAAGATGCATTAGTATCGGTCAAGGATGAGATCAGGAGATCATTTAAGGATAATGGTTTTTATGATACCAGTGATATAGAGCTTAATTCTTATGTTAAGGATCAGATAAGTTTCATTATGAATCTTATTTATCAATATATTCAAAATATTAATCCTGATAATAGGAATATTTTTGATTTCGACCTTGTAAGGGATATTTTGAGGGATAACACTTCTGAAGTTTCCTCATTCATTTCTGAAATTTATGAAAATGCAAAGAATGTAAAGCTTGAGATAGATAATAAGATAGATAACGTTAAAGACGAATTCGGGACCTGGGTAGATAATTTTATTAAATAGAATTAATTAATCATGATAGAAGCAAAATTTAAAAAGTTTAAAATAATTCCCGATTCTATTGTAAAAGGGGATGCTAAAGGGCATCTTGTTTGTGAAACTATACCTGTTCATCCTCATGCTATTTCACTTCCTGACAGGAAGAAGAAATACGTATACCTGCACAGGGTCATAATGGATAATCATCTGGGGAGGATAACGGATCCGGATACGACTGATATACACCATAAGGATGGAGACCCTAGTAATAATTCTATATCCAATTTAGAGCTCACGGATAAAGGTGAGCATCAGGAGATTCATGCTCCTGATAAGAAATTCTGGAAAAAATCTCCAAGGACTAAACCTGGTCAGGACAGGAAAGCTATAAAAGTCATAGAATATTTCTTAAAAGATAGAGTCTGACATGGAATGCATGCACAAGGAATGTATCTATTGGAACTCATGCAAGCATAAAGACTTTATGCAATACTGCTCATTAGCCAGAGATAACTATAACGACCGAACCACTGCTTCAACTTACCCTGAGACCTTTAAGTATCGAGAGCTTGATTAACCTCTTTTTCTGCGGGCGCATTCTTTTTGGCGGCGGATATAAATAAAAATATATCGTTTAAATGTCCGAGATATTCACGTTGCCTGGTTTTTGGCAAAGCCCGGAACATTTCATCAACGGCTTTTTCAGTTTCCGCCGCCTCTTCTTTTGTAAATTCTCCCTGTGCCATGATTTTCTCCTTATCCTCGAATGAAAAAATTAAGCCGGTCTAAAACAAGAGAATCTTGTGTTACACAATCCCAAGCTCCGGGAGGCTTATCCGTATCACAGTTATGCCAATACATCGCCTGTTTGAGAAGTATCCGTTCAACTCCTTTCGCGCTATGTCACACAACGACGAAGTGCCGCCTCATTTAGATGCTGGTTCAACATGCTTTAGCAATGTCTGTAGTAAATGCAGGGAGTTAGTACGAACCTTCATTGAGTAACTTTTCCATCGCGTCAATTAGCTCGCTGCGCTTGCCAACAACCTTTGACTGCCGAACGAGAGCAGAACAGAGCCGATGCAACCCGTAGTTAGCCAGTATGCAGCCAACGGTTCGGCCAACCCGCCCGATGAGCGGCCTAATAATTATAATACCCTACATTAACAGGCCGCTTTTCGGTCTGTTGTACGGGCGTACTCGCCTTTACTGTTTTGCGGCGCTCCTTAGTGTTCTGCGGCGCTTCTACGAACTCAGCAAGAAACGCCTTGACAGGCAAAAGCACCGGATAACACCTTGGGAAACGATACATCACATAACCATCGACACACGCCATAACCTTTACAAAGTCACCAGTGCCGCGATGATACTTATCTCCATGTTTCATATTGCGCCGCCGATAATAAAAGCCGCAGCGGCAATACCGTCCACATCCAACGGCAGCTTGATAGGAGAATCTTCATTCAAATTCAAATGATCATAATAACCAACTTTCATACGTGCTCCAATGGTAGTGCGCCGAACTCTTACTCTCCGGCGCGGTTTATTGCAACCAACGGTCCATGTTTTTTACATTTATCGCTCCTGCGACAATTCCCCAAATTTCCTTTTTTAGCCCACGACGGGCGCTAGTTTGTATTGCCTGTACTCTCCCGCTCCTTCTCCTTACGAATCTGATCGCGGCGGCGGGCATGCTCCACACACCCAAACGGCTTCCCCGCGATTGACGATATAGCCTGACAGGTATAACACGGGCGATCTGACCACTGGTGTGGGTCATCTTGAAGAAGCCGTAACACTGCACCCATTACAACATCTACTACTTGTTGAACCTCATTCATAGTCGCGCTCCTGTCGTGGCGTTCCTTTGCGTGTTGGAAGTGCCACGGGTTCCTTAGATTTCAAAAACCGTCTTGAATCTGGCATTTTGGCGGCAATACAGCACTACCCGATTGCGCTACACCTTGTCATGTGTATCTCCTTTCTGTTTGGCTCTCCATTCCTCATAGAGTTTTTCTACTGTGGAATCTATTAACCACGTTTCATAATACCACGGTATAAATTTACGTACCCAATTGGTTTCAGGATCTTCCAATATACAATATGTATACCAGAGATGATGGACAGTATCCTCTGCATATTTGCCTCTTAGATCGTTAGAAGCCAAAGCCTTTATAAGTTCAGCATCTCTGAAATCCTTTGCTCTTTCATCATCATAAATCCACTCCTCATAAAGTTTTTTAGGTAAAAGAAAATTAATTTGGTCCAGTGATCCTATACGGACATAAGAGCGATTCTCCCATAACCGGATCGTAAGCTCTGAACCTCTTGCCCACGTACCTGGTTCAAATGTAATCGTATAGCTATCAATAACACATTTTCTATCCGCTTCCTCAACAATAATATTCTTTATCCGATACTCGTAAAGTTGCAACACATGTTCAAAAATAGGTTTGTATTTAATCACTTTATTTACCTTTCAATTAGCGTTAATAACAAAGCGTTACCATTTATAATTTCAACTATTTTATCAGTGAACGCCACCTCCCAGGATATCCGGTGCTTTATCATGTCAATCAACCGCTTTGCTTTGAATGCTGTAACCCGGCGTTATCGGCTTTTTCCCCGCCAGTGCCGCACCGATTGCCACGCCTGTCATGAGCGCCTCGGCCACTGGCATTTCAACGATCATGTGCTCGGGCACTCCCACGAGCGTACCGTATGCCTTGGAGCCGTAGCGGCAGTTGTACCCATAGACAACGGTATGCTGATCGAGTGCGAGCCGCGCCATGCCGTCGATTATTGCTTGTTTGTAGGTTTGCATTTTTTGGACCTTAAATAAGTATCTGTGCCGTCAGCAAATAAGTATCTGTGCCGTCAGCAAATAAGTATCTGTGCCGTCAGCGAAATACGTTAATTGATATGTGGTCTGTTGATCGCCAATTACAAACACATACTCAAAGCCTAATCTGTTTTCCCTGTTTTGAAGTCGTGATTGATCCTCACATATACTCCTTGACAAATGTCCCCGCCGGTTTATTTTGGTTTTCGCTCCACAATATTAAAAAAGCTGGCGGTGTTGCCGACCTTGCATTTAAGCAACGCCACATTGCCACCTTCATTGTGTAGCCTCCGTCACCCAAGTGGTTGCAAGTCCAAATGGAAATCGGGGATACGTTGGCCTCGCCATCGAGCCCGCCAGCCTAAGCGACTTTCATCTCTTACATTTTTTTTGTATAATATTTTCTACGGAAAGGCTTTATATCAGGAACTCCTGCATCTTTAATAAGGACATCCACACCATAAGATTCCTTCATATAGGGAGTGCCTGGCAATAATTCCCTGGTTATTGCCATAATTTCATAAGCCTTATCCTCAACCTGAAAACAATCCCCTTTACGGGGATAATCATTAAGCAAAGCTATAAGCATAGGTGTGTCTTCTTCAGGAAGATAAAATTTTGCTTTTATCTTGGACTGTTCGCTTTTTCTCTCAGGAATTCTATTACCAGAAGAAAGAGTCCTGCTTTTTAATATTAAATTCGTATTATGAAGGTCCATATCTACTCGTGTAGAACCTCGATGTTGCATAAGTTTTCCTTTGTTAATTTCCCCATCGACTAGCAGCTCGTTTTTTTACTGTTACCGCCCGGACAGCATAATCCCAATGATATTCCTTTGCTCTTTTGTCATGTGAAATAATTATAGATACCTGGCTCTGACTTAAGCCGTATTTTTTAGCTAAATCTATTTGTCTGAATTTACCTATATAATATAAATCACAGAGCTCCTTATTTCGTTTTTTCGTCCTTTTAAGAGAACCTGCCCTGACATCAACATTATGCAATCTTAGTATTGAGCAGACCCAGGAATCGCGTCTATTATATATTTTCATGATTTCCTGGACAGAAATACCTGCTTTAAATAGACCTACTATCTTCTTATCCCACTCAGTATTTCTTTTTAGATGACGGTAATATTTCACTGCTTTTTTCTTATCATAAGGAATATTATATTTTGCTATAAGTTGATGGATTCTTTGTCGGGAAAGACCCACTTTATCTGCGACTATCCCAATGGTATGATGCTTGTTTAATAACCGAATTAACTCTTCTTTTGTCATAATATATCATTTCCTTATAGGTTAAGTTTTGCACCCCATTTATCTGATAGGTCTCTTACGGAGACAGGTTTTGAGGGAAGACTTTTTACAGCAGGTTTCTGGACCTGAGGCTCAGCATCAATTTTATCAGCTTTAGAACTTTCCAGAAGCCAGTATAAGAATTGTTCGTGGCATTTTTCATACAGATCCCATCGAGCAGTAGGAGAGGCATTAGTGTATTCCAGCTGTATAATAGCCTTTAAAGCCACTCTGCGTTCATAAAGAGTACTTATACTTGGATAATAAGCTCTTTTTGATTCAAGGGCCCGGAATTTTCGGTAATCAGGATGCCCTGAATTTATAAGGATTTCATGAGGTCTATCCTGTTTCCATCTATTTACAGTATCCCCAAGAAATTTCATCACAATACAGCTATATCCATAACCCCTTCTTTTTTTCCTTTCGGTACTACCTTCTCCAGGCTTTGGAGGGGTATAGAAAGGCTTTTTTTGCACAGTGTCAGGGTTTGGCCCTCGGTGCTGGCGATCCCACATAGCCCCGCAATTCCCACAGCGATAGGATTCTCCGCATAAATAGATTTTTGAATCTTCCCAGGGTCCTCCATTTAATTGTTCTATGGAAACCCTCACAGGTTCTGAATTTGTGTCACAGCTACGGCATCTAATTTTAATAAGGGGAACAGTCCCTTCGCTTTGTTGAAATATTTCTGAAGCCACATCAGAATGGGCCCTGAAAAAGCTTGAGAGGTCATCAGTTAAGGAATGGCTTCGACGTTCATCCTTAGAAGATTGTTTTTCTTCGAGATACTGAAGCATCAAAGGCTGGATATAGCTCACCGAAGCATACATGAGCATGTTTATCAGGCAGTGTCCGAAAGTAGAATCAACAATGATGTTTTGACGACTCCCTGAATAAAAAGAAGGCAGGTCCTCTTTATCCAAGGGTTTTATTTTAAAAGAAACATGTCCAGAAAGATATGGAGCATATTGGGAGTTATAAAAGACCGTATGGGAGATGTTCCTTTTATCCCGGAAAGCAGTATCAAGGGTAATATTGTCCTTACCTTCCTGTGAGAGCCATATAGGCTCATTTTGTCTATGGGTGCTTACCCGCAGACTGAAAGTAAGAAACATGGCAAATTTACGTCCCACATACTCAAAAACATGGGCATCTTCTTTTCTGTAGGGGTAAGCTTTTGAGGGCATCATAAAATTGATCTTTTTACCCTGCCCTATTTTTGCCGGGATTCTTTTTACCTTATCATCGTTTATCTTAAGATGGATTTTTCTCATCTCAAGCTCTTGTTGGAGCTTTTCCTGAAGTTTTTTAATCAAGGTTTTCTCTTCAAACTCCTCCTTCATTTTAAAAGTAAAATCATGTACTTTTGAGCTTCGCTGTCCTACACCTTCAAGGACAACTACCGTTCCATGATCCCATTTTTTCAAACGACCGATATATTTTCCAAAAAGTTGTATGTCAGATACGGTCATTTCTCTTGGAGGAATCTCATCTTCGAGTCGCTCATTAATAGGGACGCAATTTACAATAGACAACGTACCTGCTTTCTTAGAAATGAAGGCAAATTTTGAAGCCAGCCTTAGAAAAGCATGTATTTGTCCCAGGCCATGATGTGCCATATCCTTTTTAGACTGTGCTACACTGCAGACATTCTTATGCAGGTCATTAGCATCAAGTCCTTTACCATCCCCGGTTATTATCAGGGTTTTATTTATTGTATCAATATCCAGATAGATATGATAGGCATCTGCCTCAATATGATTCTTCAGGAATTCATACAAAGCATCGATACGGGTAGTATATTCAAGAGAACCCTTTTCGAGTACAGCAAGTGGATTTTTAATATCCCAGCTCATAGATTAAAATCCTTTTTTTCATTAAATTCAGGGTCAAAAATTCCTTCAAGTTTCAGAGCCATCTCATGACACTCTTTGCCAGCATTAGCCTGTATTAGAGCATCTCCGCATTCTGCTATAGCGGCATCAAGAAGATATGATAAGGATTTTAAATGCCCTTTTATTGCATTTATAGGGCCATCCAAAACAGGATCTACTTTTCCTTCAGCTATACCCATAAAGGTATCCCGGCCCATTTTTCCTTCGATGACTTTCTCTACAATATCATCGAAGAGCTCTTCTCTTTTTCTCTCTTTGAGCTTTTTCTGAGCCTGAGGAAGTAGTCCGATAGCAGTAGGGGACCCTTTTATGTCACGGCCTAGCATGCCCCGGACTTCCAGAAATCGATATGAGTTGATGAGCCCGGAAACATACTTAGGACCAAAACCGGTTATACTGACAAGGTCAGTAACCCTTTTGTTGGTACTGAGCTTATGAAGTTCTTTCGCAAATTCCAGCCAGGAAATTTTTCCTGCCCTTAGCAACTCGGCCATTTCTTTTATTGTATCCATAGTGCCTTTCTTAAAATGTCCATATTATTTTTTTCTGGCATTCAACTTTTCTGTAGATATCAATTATATCATCTTCCTCCAGGGTAGCGAGGAACTCCTTAAGATCTACATTATTATCATATCCTTTACGGTATTGGTGTTTGCCATGGCGTACGAATACGAGATATTCAGACATGATTTCTGTCGCTCGATATCCAGGCATTTCTGCCACTTTTCCGTTTTCAGGTATCGAATCATTGATCACATATCGAAAAGGATTTTTTGCTATCTTTTTCAGAACTCCTTTCTTATGGAGACGGCTTATACTCTCGATAACCCGATTAGGGTTTGCTCCAGCAATCATTTCAGCAATTTCTTTGCTGGACTTACCAGGATTTTTTTCCACTACTCTCATAATTGAATTATACATGCTCATACGTTCTCCTTTCGATAGATTTATACTTTATCAATTTAAGTTGTCACCCGTTAGTCTCCTGATAACAAATTGTGCCGCACTGAAAAAACAACCATAGGTCGAAGTTATAACCGTCTTTTTTCGGATTGTAGTGATTTGTAGCCCTTTTTTCTTGCACAAATGCCACATATATCAAACTCTATACTAAAAGAAGCATTATCAGAACTCCCGTATATTTTTCCTTCACTATTAAGATATCGACACCACCATGGATTTGTTATCAATGCCATAGGGTCTATATCCTCAAGGATAGAATTGCCCCTATAAGCTCCTTGACTCTGACCAAGATATTTTTTAAATTGCTCAGGGAGTTTCTTCTCTTCTTCTGGGCGTAATCTATAAAACTCTTTAAACTGCTCATAATCTTTAAATATTAAAATACAACGGTATCTTAGAAGTCTTTTACCACAAGCATTACAAGTTCCCTTACCTCGAAAAGGCAGATCAGCAAGAAAGATTATGTTCCTGCTCCATAAAGGACTTTTAAGTTTTGTGTCATATATTGTTAATATTTTTTCATTGCGTAGATTCGTTTCAGTATCTAAATGTTCCCCAAGCTGCTGATCACTAAACTGTTTAAAATGGGTATACTTATAACTCAAATCCTTAAGACCCCGCTCAATAGTCTCAGATTTACGGTTTCGTATAAAGGTTGTCAATGTTGTTATGACTTTTTTAAAATTATTTTTAAAGTCTCTATTAAATTCTTCCTGTAGTTTTTCAGCAGATATCTGACGGGCTTTAAATATAACTTCACGCTTCAGATGCTCGACAGGTACAAGCCGTCCTTGAGGAAGCTCTAATTGGCCAGGCTTCATGTCTTTAATTTTTAAAGAACCTATATATGTGTCTTTTATATCATCAACTTCTACTGCTTTAGCATCCCACTTAGTGGAGAATTCAGATAGAGAAAGCAACTCTGTTTTGTACACTGCAGGTAACGAACTTGAAGAATCTTTTATACTCTTTAAAAATTCAGGGCATGCAGCCAGGGATATTTTAGAAGTTAGTTCTTTATCCATAAGCTGTTTATTGCACTTATCTATAAAGGCATAATGCCAGAGTATGGTAGCAGGGTCACAATCTGTAAGCTTGCCTATAGATATAAAATCTAAATGTTTAGGGTTGGTTATTTCAGTACTCTCTGAATACTGTTTAAAGAAGGACAGTATAATCTCTACCGGGAAATACACATATTCATATTTTCTATTGACCCATGCAGTCTGACCGTCCATACCATTTGTTTTATTCCGGTAGTATTGTTCCCTGTAAGAGTGCTTTCCGTTCTCCACCAGATAGGCGTAATTTTTTTGCCTGAAGAGCACATAAAAAGCGGTTTCCGCTATCTGACCATAAGGCACGTTAGCGATGATATAAATGCCAGGTTTAGCTTTATGAGCAAAATCGATTATCTGTTTTGGGTCTGAACTATAGTATATATGCTGATTGAGTTTAAAAGTGGGTTCATAGGATTCTGGGGCATTACCGCTAAGGGGTATGTTGGATACTAAGAATTCTTTATCTCCATAATGATCCAGACAAGTCGTATGGGCATATTGTACGGCCTTTAAAAGCTCTTCGATTTCCTTATCACTTTCCAGGATATTCTCAGGTTCCTTGATGCCTAAACTTTTTAGGACATCTCCACACCACGACTTTATTATGTTAAGATTTATAAATATAGTAGCACTGTTGTTTACATCTTTGAGGAATTTTGTTTCATCAAACTTATCATAATTGACATAGGCCCGGATATCAATACTCATATCTATCACTCCTGTGAAGAAGTGAAGATATACTAAAGATTCAAAGAGTCTATGGAGTTCAGGGGAAACGAATCCTTTATGCAATATATCTGAGTATTTGATATAATCAAAGTGGTAAGAGCCCATGAAGCCGCTTATCGTACCTTCTTTTTTCCAGATTTCAATTTTTTCATTGAGATCCGGAGTAAGGATACCGAACTGTGTCCGTACATATTCCAGAGCGGCATCGAGCTTTTCATTATCAACTATGAATTTTTCCATATGTTTAAGTCTTCTTTCTAATTCCCCTCTTATTTAGGATATTGCAGATAACCGATGGAATTGTTTCATAGATACAAGCGATCTCTACCTGTTTATATCCTTTTTTATAAAGCTCACAGATGTCGTCTTTTATTTTTGCTCTTATTTTTTTTCTTATTGGTATAAGAATAGTAGACAGGAGTCTTTCAGAAATATTAAATTTTTTGATTAAAGAAGCTTTTTCCTCCCCCAATTGATACAGCCTTATAATTTCTTTATTTCTTTTTATTCTTATAGGGTTAGGGTTCATGGCTGTTTTTTTATCATATGGAAGTTTATAAAGATTAATGAGCTGTCTGACACGTTCTCTTGAGAGCCCCACATGCCTGGCAATATCGCACATATAGTGATATTTATTTAACCACTCGATAACTTCTTCTTTTGGATGAGGACTTTTACGCAGATGGGAACAGGGTTTAGAACTCCACCCTTTTTTGTTGTGCTTACACCAGTATGCCCATACCTTATACTCTTTGGGCTTGTCCAGCAGAGGGCCGATGCATCGGAATACTTTGGTTTTTCGACATTTCCAATGCTTAGATTGGCAAATAAAGTCAATTACTTTTTGGGAAAGCCGGAAATGCTGGTCTACCAGCCCCCCGTATCCGTTATCTCGATATATGCACTCAAACTTTTTTCCAAACATAGCATTTCCTTTACACCCGTGAAGAATGTAACAAACGAAAACATTTTCTTTATTTTTACCATGTATCCTCGGTTGGCCTCCATGACCACCACATTGAAAACCACCCAGGATTTTGACACCATAAAACTGCGTGCCACAAATGAACCACTATGCCGAACGGAATTAACGCAATCCAACCAAGCCACATTAAATGAAAACGCATATTCACGGCGTTTCTCCTATAACATGATCTAATATAATCTCCAAGCTCAGTCTTTCCTTTTTTTGCTGTTGGTCGTTTAATTTTCATCATATAAATATCCTTCAACATTCATTTTAGGTTTCTTATTAACATGAGGACTTTGCTGAATATAATTCTAAACCTTTAATTAGGTTTAAAGGTAACCAGTGAGTTATCTCATCCGGCTGAGCTGTTCCTGATCCGCTGTAGTCCCAATTGAGCATATCACACCAGAGCCAGCCATCATCGCATTCCCTTCGATATCCTACTCCAAAACTTCCATCCTTATACCACATGAAAACATCTTCTTTATCTTTACCCTTTTCAAGTTTTGGAAGAGCTTCTTCAACACTGATTGGCTCATAACTTAAAAGGTCATTAATTTTCCCTCGAAGACTATTTCTTCCTTGTTTTAGTAATGCCCCCCTAAAAATTTGACTCCCATTATGATGTGTAGTCAGATAATAGGCTAATGCTTTGGGGATAGAAATTTTTCTCTCTGATTCCTGACAATCTTCTTTTACAATAATACAATAAGGCTCTTCAACATCCAGATTTACAGAAGAAACAAAATACCCTTCTGGTATCTCCAGAGTACCGCCTTTAGTCTGATCCTCTCTGGCTCTCATTTTTCTCCTCCATATATTTCACATAATTCAGGACATTTTTCTTTATGTCCTCCCCTATTCCACCCTTATCCAAGCCTGGCGTAGAATGTAGATTATCAAGAGTCCCCATCATAAAGGCTCTTTTATCCATTGACTTTTCGCCATTCTCAAGAGCTTTAATATAGGGAATGATTTGTCGTACAATCATGTCTCCTACAGCCCCATCTACTTCGAGATACATGAACTGTAGAGACTTCATCATCTCATTTCTTATTTCCGGACCTTCTCTACGACATAAAATATCCTTATGAATGTCAACAGCCATTATTGGCCCCTTTCAATTGTTCTGTAATTCTTTTATAACACAATCAAGATATACCGGGTCAATCCCGCCCCTCAAAAGGTCAACTTGTATACGTCCAGTTGAGACAATTACTGCAGATGTAAAGTGCCCCTTTGACACCCTATCTTTAAACTGAACATCTACCAAATCCGGATAATTCCCAAATCCTGAATCACGTTTACCATACCGATTAATAATCGTTGCCTTTCTTCTTATGAGCTTGTTATCATCCCAAACAATAACAGCATTTCCTGGGAAAATATTATTAGTAAGTTTATCTGGCATTATATTCCTCTTTGTTTAAAATATCCCGGAGCTCATGCCCCTGGTCGAATCCATATTTTCCATACAAATAAAAGACCACATATAATTAAAATACTTGACACTGTTCCATAGAGATTAAATCGGTAAAAGCTTTTTCATTTATTTTTCCTTGAGATGTTTCATCAATTCAGTAATAACTATTCTTTTTTCCTCTTTTGAAAGGTCTTCTAAAGAATCCTTTAAAGAATCCTTTATATCCTCATAGGCTTCTTTGACCTTATCCCGATTTTTATGATAATTTATAAGAAGTCTGGCTTTATAAGGCAGACATCTCTTATGGTACTTCTCATTTATCCAATAGGAGTATGATTTATATGCATAAGAATACCGCTCTGTCTCTTTAGCTATAGTCCTACAGCATCTTTTACATGTTGCACTCCTTGGGCTCATCTCCAGATAGACAGATGCAGTACTATTTTTA
>Ga0307375_10002263_pt1 | contig 19920 bp, 19 predicted proteins | sample TR1MG_FD_202531 | JGI IMG/M metagenome (GOLD analysis project Ga0307375, IMG submission 202531) | Soil microbial communities from Risofladan, Vaasa, Finland - TR-1 | ecosystem: Environmental > Terrestrial > Soil > Coastal area > Acid sulfate soil | place: Finland: Risofladan, Vaasa | collected...
TGTGTGCCCACCGTGCTCGCGTCAACGAGGAGCGGAGACCGCTTGCCGCCGGTGAGTGTGGTCATAGCCTTGACCGACGCGATCGCGTCTTCAAGATGCAACTCAATTGCCGGAGCCCAGACGAGGTGCACAACGCCATCGGGGCGTAACCACATCCGGAATCTCGGATTGCTAATTTCCGTTGACTTGTCTTCCATCAGGCAGTCCATCATCGTTGGGTACTGGTCAATTCGCATCCTCCACCACACCCTCTACTGGCAGCATACCCAACACTTTGCGAGCGATTCAGCCCAGCTCAGTGGCCCGCCAGTCGGTGTCGACTTCGAATCGCAACGGTGGGGCCACGCGATGCGACGGTCCATATCGCACCACAGCGCTGCGGGGACCTCGGTGTAACGCGTTGCACCGAACTAGCGAGCAGCGTCGAGCGTTACGCCCAGTTCCACCAGCAAACCCCGCACGCGCAGGTCAATGTCGTCGACGATTCGTCGCACCGTTTCGCGATCCTGACCAGCGGGGTCCTCGACCACCCAGTCGAGATAGCGCTTCCCGGGAAAGAACGGACACGTCTCACCACAGCCCATGGTCACCACCACGTCGGCCACCGAAACGAGATCCGACGTGAGCAGCGTGGGAACTTCGCGATCCGTGCTGAGGCCGCGCTCGTCGAGCACGGCCGCCACCTCGCGATTCACCTGCGAGCCCGGCTCTGAACCGGCGGATCGCACGTCGACTCGTCCCGCCGCGTAGTGCTCCGTCAGAATCTTCGCCGCCACCGAGCGGCCGGAGTTATGGATGCACGCGTAGAGCACCACCGGGACGTCACCCGTTATCTGGTCATCGCTGCTCGTTGGTGCAGTGTCTGGTTCACTCATGCTGTCTGCTTCCCTTCGTGCGAATAGAACCGTCGACGGACCCACAGCGACACGTACACCAGTCCAACGAGGGCGGGGACTTCGATGAGGGGCCCGACGACGCCGGCGAGCGCCTGGCCTGACGTGACCCCGAAGGTTCCGATCGCGACGGCGATCGCCAACTCGAAGTTGTTGCCCGCTGCGGTGAAGGCCAGGGTCGCGGTGCGACCGTAGGAAAGACCTAATGACCGACCAGCTGCGAACGATACGCCCCACATGATGGCGAAGTAGCAGAGCAACGGCAGCGCGATGCGCGCCACGTCAAAGGGGCGGTGCGTGATCGCGCTCCCCTGAAGCGCGAAGAGGATCACGATAGTGAACAACAGCCCGTAGAGCGCGAAGGGGCCGATGCGGGGAAGGAACCGACTCTCGTACCACTGGCGACCTCGAGCCTTTTCTCCGAATGTCCGCGTGAGGTAGCCGGCCACGAGCGGAATACCGAGAAAGATAAGCACGCTACGAGCGATCGACCACACCGACACGTGCACCTCGGACGTCGAGAGACCAAGCCACGACGGCAGGATCTGGAGGTAGAAGTAGCCGAGTGCGGCGAAGGCCACAATCTGGAAGATGGAGTTGATGGCCACCAGCACCGCCGCCGCAGTCGCGTCGCCGCACGCGAGGTCATTCCAGATGAGGACCATCGCGATACAACGAGCGAGTCCGACGAGGATGAGGCCGGTTCGATACGCCGGCAGATCGGGCAAGAACAGCCACGCCAGGGCGAACATCAACGCCGGGCCGACCACCCAGTTGAGCACGAGCGACGGTATGAGCAGTCGTCGATCGGCGGTGACGCGGTTTATCTCGCCGTAGCGGACCTTCGCGAGCACCGGATACATCATCACGAGCAGCCCAAGTGCGATGGGCAGGCTGGTGCCAGCGACTTGTACGTGACCGAGCGCTCGGTTGAGCCCCGGCAAGGCCCGACCGAGCCCAATCCCCGCCACCATGGCGACGCCGATCCACACCGGTAAGAAGCGATTGAGCAATGACAGCCGCGCGACGATGGGCGCCTCGTCAGCAGTGCCCGACGTGGGTGTGATCTTGGCCTGGCTCATCATCAGGCGATTCGTCGCGAGGGCCTCGTGGCCACACTGGTCACGAGGCTGCTGGATCTTGGTGGCACGTGAGGACTCCATCGATAGATTGACAAAGTTGAATGTATCAGTTTCATCCGGTCGCATTTACCGCTATCAATGAAATAATCGAGCCTCCGCCGCTCCCCCTCACCCTTGAAGTCAACGCCGTTCAAACCGGTCTCCTCGGACGCGGGCAAGACTCCGCCCCCCAACAGCGATCGGGTCACGTTGCGATTCGCGCGGTCATTCGGGCCCCGCCTCGTAGCGAGTCGTCCACGACGCGAGAGTCGCCACGTCAACACTCTGATTGACGGCAGTGGGGTCGTCGGGCCCGGTCAGGGTCGTCGGTGCCGGGACCAAACGGTTCACGGTGTCGGTGCGGCGCGCTTCGTAGAGAGGTGCGGGGAGCTCCAGATGGTCAAGTTCGCGAGCGAAATAGTGCTCGCCCGGCGCACTGGGCAGCAGCACCTCGCGCACCCAGTCCCATTGCGCCGCCTCGTGGACCGCGAGCAACTCACGCATTTCGTCTTCGGCCAGCCCTTCGCGCAACAGCGCCGCCTCCCACGCGATGACCAGCGCGGGAAAGAAGTCCGGCTCCTCACGCACTTCCCACGTTCGACCAGTCGACAATTGCCGTAGCTGGAAGCCCACGCCGAGCGTGTCATCGAGCCGGTGCGTGCCGAAACGGGCACGCCCTCCGGTGAGATACGCCGCGACGTCGCCGAGACACGGGGAGTTCTTCGAGACGACGAGCAGGTCACTTCGATCGATCGGGGCGTCGGCGAACGCGACGTCGAAGAGTGCGCGCATCGCCCACACACCGCGCAGCAACCCGTCACAGGCGTGCCCGTGCGCAAGCACGAGGTCGGCGACGGTCACGGTCTTGACCCGCACGTCGAGACGGCCCTGCGCCGAACGAGTATCGAGCACTTCGAATGTGGGCATCACCGCGTCGTCGAGCCACTGCGCCATTGACCACGTCACCCGCTCAGCGCGCTCACCGCCCGCTGCTGCCTGGGGGGTCTGATCGTCCACGGGATTAGAAGGTGAGGACCGTGGCCCCCTCGACCGCGTAGCGGACGAAGGCGTCACGAGCGAACTCAAGCGTGATCCCCCGAGCGATGAGGGCATCCTCGGTCCCCGCCGCTCGAGCGGCGTTCACGCAAGCACCGACGCGAACACCCGCCGATACCAGCTCATCGATCTGCTGGTTGTACTCAGTGAGGACTTTGGACTGGTCGGTGGCGCTCAGTGCGCCTTGCGCGGGACCGAAGCAGAAGACCTCGACCTCGACGCCCTGGTCCGCCGCGACCTGACGGATTCGCTCGGCGACGTGCGAGCCCGCCGACAGCGAAGCCTCGTCGCCGTGAAACAGATGAATGACTGATGTTGCCATGATGTTCGCTCCTTTGAAGCCAGTTGATGAATGAGAGAGTGTCTGAGTCGAAGGTCGAATCAGCAACACGCCGAGGGCTTGGCCCCGAGGGTCACCTTCTCGGGTACGCAGCACAACTCGTCGCCCACGACCGCCTCTGTCGAGGGTACATCGGCGAGCACCGTGTAGACCTCCCAGCGAGATGCGTCGGGACCGTTAACCCAGACCTTGTCCTGGACGGCGTGACAGCACGTGGTCTGCACCTCGATGTCGGTGGCGAAACCCTGGTCGGCCAGATACGTGGTCGCGTCGACGACTTCCTCGGTCGAGAACACCTCGACACCGAGGTGGTTGATGGTCCCCGGCGCCTGGGCGTCCTCGAAGAGCACCAACTTCAGCGGCGGGTCGGAGATAGCGAAATTGGCGTAACCCGGACGGATCTTCGCGGGCTCGGTCTTGAAGAAGGCCGAATAGAACGCAACAGCCTCGTCGAGGTTCGAGACATTCAGGGCAAGTTGCAGGCGCGACATGGACTCTCCTTAGATTGACATCTATCGATGATAGAGCGTAGTTGGTGCATCGATGTTTGTCAATACTAGGATGGACGACGTGGCTCAGCACAAGACAATCAGCGTGGACGCCGATGTGGTGGCGTGTTGCAGCCCGCTCGTTCGCGCGACGCTCACCGAGCCCGAGGCCGGCGACATTGCCCAGATTTTCTCAGCTTTGAGTGATCCGGTGCGCCTTCGAATGCTCTCGATGATCGCTTCGGAAGCCGAGGTCTGCAGTTGCGCGTTGGAGGGCCCCCTCTCGAAGAGCCAGCCCACGATCTCGCATCACACCCGAATTCTCGCTGAAGCCGGTCTGATCACCGGCGAGCGACGAGGTCGCTGGATGTGGTGGCGCGTCGCGCCCGAACGCCTCCACGACATTGCGCGCATCCTGAGTACTTGAAGCATCACTCGTCATCTTCTCGTCAGCACCGTGTGCTCACGAGAGGGGTTTTCGCTGTCTGAGAAGCGCCAACGACGTACGATGAGCGGGTTAGCACTGGGAGCCCCGTGAACGAGCCACACAAACACGAACACGAACACGCTGTCGTGTCGCGCGAGAGTGACATGCGTCTCGTACTGGTCGCGCTCGGCCTCATCGCCACGTTCCTCCTGGTGGAGTTCGTCACCGCCATCGTGGAGAACTCCCTCGCGCTGTACGCGGACTCGGGGCACATGCTCACCGACGTGGCCGCCCTGGCACTCAGCGCGTGGGCGATCCATCTCGCCAACAGCCCGTCGACCATCAAGTGGACCTTCGGGCTCAAGCGCGCCGAGATCTTGGCGGCGCTCGCCAATGGAGTGACGCTGGCGGCCATTGCCCTTTTCATCACGGTCGAGGCCGTCCAGCGTCTCATCGCGCCCCAACACGTCGCGGGCTCGCCACTGCTCGTCGTGGCACTCATCGGAGCAGCGGTGAACCTGCTCGCGGCATGGACGCTGGCGAAGGCGAACCAGACCAGCCTCAACGTGCGAGCGGTCTCGGCGCACATCCTGACGGACCTCTACGCCTTCATCGGCACGGCGATTGCGGGCGTGGTCATCCTCTTCACCCATTGGGTGAGAGCCGACTCGGTCGCGTCACTCTTCGTCGCAATGCTCATGGCGCGAAGTGCGTGGGGACTCTTACGCGACGCGGGGCGGATCCTGCTCGAGGCGACCCCCGACGCGCTCGTGCTGGGCGACGTACGCGACCATCTACTCGAAGTCCCCCACGTGCTCGACGTGCACGACCTTCACGCGTGGACGGTCACGTCGGGACTCATCGCACTCTCCGCCCACGTGGTCGTCGAGGACCACTGCTTCTCAAGTGGCCACGCGCCCCAAGTCCTCGACGCACTCCAGGCGTGCCTGGCCGAGCACTTCGACGTCGAACACGCGACGTTCCAACTCGAGCCCACGGCACACCTCACGCACGAGGACGGCCTTCATCCCTGACGCTCAGTAATTTCAACTCGCGAGCGGCGCAGTGACCATGGTGTCGCGCGGGGCCGGTGCTCGGATGACGAAGAGTGCGATGACGAACGCGATCAAGGAACTGAGTGCGCCCACGCGCAGCGCCGCCTGGAAGCCGTGCACGGCCGCGTCGATCTGATCGTGCGCGCTAAGTCCGCTCGCCCCGTGAAGCTTCAGGGCAACGTTCAGCTGATGAGTTCGAGCGGTCGCGGCAACGGTGACCAGCACCGCGAGACCGAGCGAGCCACCAATCTGCTGACTGGTGTTGAGCAGAGAGGAAGCGAGCCCCTGCTCGTGGTTGCGCACTGATGACACGGCGTTCAAGGTGAGCGGTACGAAAGAGAATCCCATGCCGAGACCGAAGACCACCAGGGGGCCGAAGACGTGCACGTACGACGATGACGCGTTCAAGAACGACGCCCAGAACACCCCGGCCGCCACGAGCAACGGGCCGAGCGTGATGAAGATTCGCACCCCGTAGCGCTTGATCCTTCGTGAGAGCAAGATGCTGGTGGAGGCGACCATCACCGGCACGGGCAGATAGGAGACGCCCGCGCGCAGCGAGCTGTAGTGCAACACCTCCTGGAGGAACTGGGTCAGGAAGAAGAGCAGCGAAAGCATCGAGGCCCCGATGAGCATCATCATCACGTAACCGCCCATGCGGTTGCGATGACGCAAGAAGCCGAGAGGGATCAATGGTTGGGCGCTGCGCCGCTCGATGACGATGAATACCGCCAACAGGAGCACGCCCGCGCCGAAGGAGACCAGGGTCGACGCTGTCAACCAGCCCGCGTCGGGTGCGCGTACCAGCCCGTAGACAATGAACGCGATGCCGCCCGACACGGTGACCGCGCCGGGTACGTCCAGTCGCCCGCCGTGCCCGTCAATCTTCGGCAGCACGAACGGTGTCGCGATCATGACGAGCAGTGCGATGGGCACGTTCACGAAGAACACCCACCGCCACGACGCCGCTTCGACCAGTGCACCACCGAGGAGCAGGCCCGTCGCACCGCCCGCGGCGGTCATGCTCGCGTACACGGCCATCGCTCGGTTTCGCTCGGTCCCCTCCGCGAAGGTGACCGCGATGAGCGCGAGCGCCGTCGGTGAGGCGATGGCTGCACCAATACCCTGCACGGCGCGCGCGATAACGAGCAGGAGTTGCGAGTTCGCGAGGCCCCCCGCCAGGGAGGCGAGCGCGAACAGGCCAATGCCTACGAAGAACATTCGACGGCGACCAAAGATATCCCCGGCGCGTCCACCAAGCAGGAGCAGTCCCCCAAAGACCAGCACGTACGCGTCGATGACCCACGTGAGATTCGTCGTCGAGAAATGCAGATTGCCCTGGATCGACGGCAACGCCACGTTGACGATCGTTAGGTCGAGCATCACCATCAGCTGAGCGGCCGCGATCACCGCCAAGGCGAAGCCGTGTCGCTCGTGCGCCAATCGATTGTTCATCGTCAATTCGGTCATTGGTTCGACCCACTTTCATTTTCGAGTTTTACGGCCCACAAGACCAAGGCGACATCGTCAGTCGCGTCATCGTCGGACAGCGTTATTCGGCGCTCGAGCACGTCAGTTCGAAAGCCGTTGAATCGACCGCGAAACATCGCCTCGTCGAAGAGTCGCTCTCGATCAGGGGGGCCCGCCAGACCGAGGGCCTCAACGTGGTGGCCAGTGATGTAGAGGTGCCCTGACCTCGCGACCGCGCGCGCGGCGCGCGTGAAGAACTCGTCGCGCTGTTCAGGGGTGAGATGAATATTGGCGATCACCACGAGATCGAACGACTCGGGTGTCGGTTCGAAGTCGAGCAGATCATCGCGCCCGAGCGTCAAAGAGAGTCCCTCTCGGCGCGCCTGATCCGAAGCGATGCGAAGCCCCACCGCCGAGCCATCGACACCGGTGACATCCCAGCCTTGGCGTGCGAGCCAGAGCGAATTGCGCCCCGTGCCACAACCGAGGTCGAGGGCGCGACCCGGAGCGAGCGGCGCAACGAACTCGACCAGAGCGATATCGGGCACCACCGACCACGGGTGCTCGGCGTACCGCTGGTCCCACGCGCGGCCCGGATTCTCCTCGTAGTCACTCATTGATCTCGCTCACCTTCGTTCATTGGAACCGTCGAGTCCGACGGGTCCACGATGTTCAGATGCTCTTCCAGTCGGCCGAGCACCTTGACCAACGTCTCGTAGTCCCGCGGTCTCAGTAGCTCGCGTAACAACCTCTCCTGACGACGCACCCGCCGGTCGATCTCTTGCGCCAAGTTGAATCCGGGCTCGGTGACGTTGAGCACTCGAGGTCGACGATCTCCCGGGGCACTCGAACTACGAACGAGACCTCGCGACTCGAGGTCATCGACGCAACGCTTCGCGGACATCGGATCTGTGCCCAACGTGCGCGCGAGCGCGCGTAGCGACTGGTTAGGTCGCTCCACGATTCCACGCAGTGCTGACGCCTGGGGTGGTGTGAGCTCCAATGTCTCGATCTCCTCGGACCACGCACGCCGGCGCGCCCGCGCGACTCGACCGAGACGAAATCCGACGCTCTGCTCCAGTGCGAGCGGCTCGCGCGTCGACGCGGGCTCGGAGTCCTTCGAGATACGGTCGCTCACGCGTCAGTCCCCTCGCTACCACGGGCCTTCGTTGCGCGTGGCATTGGGCAGGAATTGCTGTGCACGTTCCCAGCATAGGTCCATCTGTAACAACTGTGACAATTCTCCAGGCATCGTCCTTCATCGCCGCACTCGCGGTGCCGTCATGAAAAGTTGTCAGCAGCCCACGTGACGATTTCTATAGAAGCGGTGGTGCAACAGCGTTCGACCAGCGCATCGATGTGACAACATGGCGCGATGCGCGAACTGCCCTTCAAGGTCGGGACCTTCACCCGCTCGATTCTCATCCACGTAGCGCGTGAGCGTGGCTATCTCGAGCGAGCCGGCATCGACGTCCACGAGTCGCTCGTCACCTCCTCGCCGTCGCAGTTCCAATCACTGGAGAGCGGCGATTTCGACGTCGTCTTCACCAGTCCCGACAACGTCCTCGCGTACCAGTTCCTCGCGAAGAACCCACTCGGCCGAAGAATCCCATTACAGATCCTGAGCGCCGTCGACGGCGGGCTCGGACTCTCGCTCAACATCGGTCCGCGACTGAGCGACGTGGGCGAGGTGCGGGGTCACACCGTGGGCGTTGACGTTCCCCAATCGGGCTTCGCCTTCGTCGCCTATGAACTACTCGCGAGGTCCGGCCTCGAGCCCGGTACGTACGAGCTAAAGGCCCTGGGCTCAACGCCGACGCGTGCGACGGCCCTGGTGGAGGACCGGTGCGCGGCGACGGTGCTCAACGCCGGCAATGAGTTGCGCGCCCGCGGTTTCGGTTGTCGCACCGTCAGTGAGGTGGGCGAACTGGGACCGTACCTCGGCACCGTCATCGCCGCCACACCGAGTGACGATGTGTCGACGAATGCCCTGCGCGGGCGCTTCTGCGAGGTGATGCTGCAAACGTCGACCGAGATCCTCGCCGGCACTCGAATGACCGACGTGGTCAACGCAGCGATGCAATTGCTCGACCTGGATGAGACCCAGGCCCTCGAGCACTACAGGTGTCTGAGCGCCAGTGCGAGTGGGCTCGTCGCCAACGGCATCGTCGACGTGGACGCGATTGCGACCCTGATCGACCTGCGTCGTACGCACATGCCAGCCCCCGAACTCGACGGAATCCTCGACTCGCTCAATGACATTCTGGTGGGACCTGCACGCGGTTAGTGCGAGCTCTCGCCGACTCAAATCACCGGCGACAGGCCTCCGTCAATGCTGACGCCCACGCCGGTGATATAGCTCGCTCGTGGCGAGAGCAGGAAGGCGGCCAGATCGGCGAACTCCTCGGCTCGGCCGATGCGCCCGAGCGGAATTGCTGATCCCTTCGCCATACGCTCGTAGAAATCGCCGAGCTCCATCTTCGCTTCGTGAGCCGCCCGCACCCATTGGCCTGACTCGATGAGTCCAATGAGGACTGCGTTCACGCGCACCCCGCGCGGGCCCACCTCATGGGCCATGGCCTTGGTGAGTGCCAATCCCGCAGCCCTGGATGCCGTGGTGGGCGTGGAGTTGGCCTGCGGTGACCTCGCCATGATCGCCAAGACATTGAGCAACGCGCCCTTGGATGACTCCAGGGCCGGCAGTACGGCCCGCGACATGTGCAAGGCCGCGATGACCTTCAGTTCGTAGTCGTCGCGCCACGCCTGATCGTCGGATGTGGCGACGGGTGACCCGGCCGATCGACCGGCATTGTTCACCGCCCCGTCGAGTCGCGTGAAGCGCGCAAGCGTCGCTGCGATGAACTCGTCCAACTCGCCCTCTCGGGTCACGTCTGCCTCGAAGCACAACGCCTCGCCGCCCAATATGGTCTGCGCCTCGTCCAGACGCTGGCGGTCACGGCCACACACCGCCACGTGCGCACCCTCGCTCACCAGTTTCTTCGCCAGCGCGAGCCCGAGTCCGTCCGTACCGCCCGTGATCAGAAAGGCGCGATCCTTGAGTTCTAGGTCCATGAGCTCATACTACGAACCGCGAGCCTTGCCGTCAGAAATGACGGACATTCAATCGCTAGTGAGGAGCGAGACCAGTGTTGGTTGGCACGACACCCGACACGAAGGTGCTGGTGAGCTTGGTACACGTCGAAGCGTTCAGCGGCACCCACCAGTGACCAATGCCCCCGAGCAGCACCGTCACGCCCGCGAAGTCGGCGGGCGCGCACCGTGAAGACGGATAGTTCGCGGATTCGCTCACGCCGTAGTTGGCACTCGCCCGAGCGCGCGGCGCGAGTCGGATCAACTGGCCGTAACCCGATGCGCTGAGATCGCGAAGGCCCGCCGTTGGGCCAACGGGTAGGTGAGCCGCGCTTGCAGTCGCCCCCGTGAAGGGCTGCACTCGTGGAATACCCGAAACCGTGCACCCGGTGCGGGCGATATTGGTGAAGATGAGGGGATAGTAGATCGTGCCCGCCGCACCTTCGGCCTGACCGAGTGCCACCTTCAATGCCGAGGCGACGCACCGACTCGGCATTGGGAAGTACACGGACTCAACGGTGGTCCACTTCGTCGTGCCACCCACACATACGCCCACCGTCGTTGGCAGGTGCACGACACGGCGCGAACTCACACCGATGACCGCCAGGTAGGCCGCAACCTTCGCGGTGCACAAGACACCCTCCATGGTGCTCACCTTCTGGACGACCTGGAAGGTCGCATTCACGGTCGTGGGCTGGGCGCCGGCGAACGTGACCGCGTTGCCAATCGGCTGGGACTGGGCCGTGAGGAACTGGTAGCGGGTCGAACTCGACCATTGGCACTTGGGGAAGTAGTGACTCGCCATGACGACACGAACTGTCGTACCGCCCGGGAGCGAGTTGATGGAACTCGACGCGGCGAACCGTTGGAGGTCGCAACTCGGCACCGTGGCGGCCGAGGACGCCGTGCGCGTCGCGGCGACAGTGACGCTCAAGACACCCGCGAGTACGACCAGCGCGATCAGTGCTCGAAGGAATCGAAAAGGCTTCACGACCCCATGGTGGCACCTTTCCGTCAGCGGCGTCTCTCGTGAACGCCGGCTTCGAGCCCCACGCGATCGATAGAAAAGTCGCACGTCACGTCGAGTGCATGAATACCCTTACGAGAGGCGGTTTTACGCCAATCATGGTTCTGGTTCTAGGTGACTCAACTAAATTTGTCTGAGCTCTGAATACGAGCTTTCCCAGACGTCGAACGAAGGATTACCAAAGTGTCAGCATTTCCACGCTTCGATGCCGAAGGGGCCACCCTTCTCAGCGATCGCGACATCAAGCGACGCTGGGCAAAATTCCACGACAGCATCCGTTCGGTATCGGGCAATGTCCTCCAGCGAGTCGTCGGACGAATGCTGGGCGAGGACACCCTGCGCTACAAGACGGCTCGCTTCTTTGGGCGTCCGCTGTTGCGACTCATTCGAAAACTCCGCAAACGAGGAGCCGCTACGGCCGTCGAGCCCGTCGTCGTGCAGACCCAGAAGGCGGCGGCGAAGCAGACGTACTTCCCTATCAACTACCGCATCGCGCGCCACGCGATCAACGACGCTCTCATCGAGGCCCATCAGCAGTTCGCTAACGTGACGACCTTCATCGTCCACGAATCGGTCGAGAGCGCTGAGCCCACCGTGCTCGCCTTGAACGACGTTCTCACGACGTCATCGAGCGAATGGCTCTTCCTCATGGACAGTTCAGTCAGCGAGGCGAGCCAATCGGTGACGCTCGCGGGCCTGCTCAGCGTCGCCACCGCCGATGACGACGTGGTGTTCGCCGACGAAAACGGACCCAACCCCTTCACGCCGGTGCTGAAGTCCGCCGGCGTCGGGCCGCACACGCTGCTGAGCTACAACTCCGTCGGCCGCCCGGCCCTCCTCCGACGCTCGACACTCGTTCGACTCGGTGGATTCCGCGAGGACGCCGGATGGGCGTTCGAGCACGACGCCTACCTGCGGCTCAAAGAGGCGGACGCGCGGTTTCGTCACGTGACCGCGGTGCTGCCGGCCGGACGACCCGCGATTGGTTTCGAGGCGTCCCACCTCAGCGAGGCCACATGTCGCGTCGTGCGCTCGGCACTCGAGCGGCGCGGTATTTCCGGTGAGGTGAGTCCCGGCTCTATTGGAACGTCGGTGCACTGGCGACTGCACGCGCCCCAGCCCGAGCCGTCGATCGACATCGTCATTCCCACTCGTGACCGTATCGATCTGGTGCGCCAGTGCATCGAGGCGATCGAGGAGAAGACCACCTACACCAACTACGACATCATCATCCTCGACAATGACTCCAAGGAGCCCGCCACGCTCGAGTACTTCGCCCAGACCAAGTACCGCGTCGTGCATTGCCCGGGCCCCTTCAACTACGCCCACATCGTCAATCGGGGCATCAGCCACTCAAGCGCGCAGTACGTCGTGACGTTGAACAATGACACCATCCTCGTCACCCCCGACTGGCTCGAACAAATGGTGGGGTTGGCCTCGCTGCCCGACGTCAGCATCGTCGGAGCGTGCCTGCTCGACCAGGAGGGGCGCCGCGAACACGACAGCATCGTGATCGCGCCGTACCCTCAGCACCTGCGCACCGATTCGAACTACCCGCACCCCGATGAGTTCAGCTCCGCGACCCGCGACGTTGCCGCGGTCACGGGCGCGGTCCAGATGGTGCGCCGAGAGCTCTGGGAATCACTCGGCGGTATGGACGAGCAGCTGAAGGTCGTCATGAACGACGTCGACATCTGCCTGCGCAGCCAGGACGGCGGCCGCCACGTCGTCTACACCCCCGACGTACAGCTGTACCACCACGTGAGTTCGTCGCGGGGCGATTTGGACCCGCTCGACGACCGCAATCGGTTCATTCGACGTTGGGACATCTTTGGCAGTTTCAGGGACCCCTACTTCCCCGAATCGCTGCTGCTACTCGGTGAAACTGTCTACTACCGCCACCAGTGGGACTGAGAAGTGGCCCGTTGGCCGCAGCACCCTCTTGTAGCCTGAGACCGTGAATAACGCCTGGGCGAGTCTCGTCGCCAAATATCGGGGGCTCCCCGCGTCCACGACGCCAGTCCTGGTGATCGTGCTGGGCGTCCTGCTCGGGAACATTCTCTTCCTCGTCGGCCTCGCCAACGTGAACCCGATCTCTTGGACCGCCGGCATCTCTCGGATCCTCTGCAACGTCACGTGCGGACGTCCGATGATCGACCCGAACGTCGGGTACATCACCCAGTCGTTGGGCCACGTCGCGGCGATGGACGTCCTGCACGGCCACTTCCCTTGGTGGAACTACTTCCAAGGCCTCGGCCAACCGCTCGCCGGTGAAATGCAGTCGGCCGCGCTATTTCCCCTGACCGTCTTGTTCGCACTCCCCAGCGGACTGCTGTGGTTTCACGCCTCGCTCGAGGTGATCGCGGGGGTCTCGACCTACTTCCTCGCCAAGCGCCTCTCGATGCCCACCTTCGTCGCTACTGGCGTTGGAGTGTTGTTCGCGCTGAACGGCACCTATTCGTGGCTGGGCAACGCCGTGTTGAACCCCATCGCGTTCTTGCCAATGTTGCTCCTCGGGATCGAGATCATCTACGACAACGCGGCGAGCAGTTCTCGAAAGGGTTGGTACGTCGCCGCCATCGCGCTCGCCCTCTCGTTGTACGCGGGCTTCCCCGAAGTGGCCTACTTCGACGCCCTGTTCTGTGGTGGATGGGCCGTCGTGCGCTTCTTCTCCGTGCCGCGTGAGGCGCGACTCGTCGCGGTGCGCCGCCTGGGTGTCGCCGGTGTCGTAGGCGGGGCGCTCGCCCTCCCGATCCTCGTGCCCTTCGCCGACTTCATGAAGGTCGCCAACGTCGGCAGTCACGCCGCCGGTGGTGAGAGCACGGCGCACCTCGGGTTCCACGCGGCATCGATGTTCATCGACCCCTACGTTTACGGACTTATCTTCGCCAACCCCAACGCGTCGACCGCGTGGGGCGGCATCGGCGGCTACTTCACGTTCAGCGTGGTCGCCCTGGCGCTGTTGGGCCTCTTCGGCAAGCGTCTGCGACCGTTGCGCCTCTTCCTCGCCGCCTGGGCGCTGGTCGGTATCGCCAGCATCTTCAATATCGGGTTCTTCCATCAACTCTTCAACTTGCTGCCGCTCGCCAAAAGCGCGGACCTGCCCCGTTACATCATGCCGAGCTGCGAGATCGCGCTCATCATCCTCGCCGGGCTCGGGATCATGGACTTCGCCAAGGAGCGCAGGGCGCAGCGACTGTTCACCGTGACGACGCTGGTCGCCATCCTCCTGTTGCTCTGGGGCGCCCTCGAAGCGCACACCTGGAACGCCGGACTGACCCACACGCCCAAGACGCAGATGGTCTACGCGGTGCTCGACGCGCTGCCGTTCATCGCGGCCCTGGCCCTGCTCATCCTCGGACGGTTCTCGTTCGCCAAGATCGTCCCCCTGCTCATCACGATCGTGGTGGTCGGCGAGACGATCGTCATGTTCCAGGTGCCCACTGGCGGCGCCGCCAAGCAGATCAACATCGACATGGCCCCGATCAACTTCCTCCAGAAGAACCAGGGTCAGCAGCGTTTCCTCGACCTCGGCGTGTTGAGCGCGAACTGGGGATCACAGTTCGACATCAACTCGCTCAGCGCCATCGACCTGCCCTTTCCCGCGACCTTCGCCAAGCTCATCAGCACCACGCTCTACCCGAACTTCCCCGCTCCGCTCAACCAGTTCGTGATCCACTCCGGGATGACTGGCATCATCGCCCAGGAGCAACAGGTGGTGAACCACTTCACCGCCTACGAAGACGCGTCGGTCAAGTACCTGGTTGCGCCGAGCGCGGTCGTGATCCTGCCGGCCCTCACGAAGCTTGGCGTCATCCAGGTATTCCACGACGACATCGTGACCATCTACGAACTGCCCCACTCGCGACCGTTCTACTCGACGGTCTCGTCGACGTGTTCGGTGAGCAGCACGTCGAACGACTCCGCCACGGTGTCGTGCCCCTCGGCCGGGTCGACCCTGATCCGCACCGAGCTCTACATGTCGGGCTGGCGCGCGTACGTGAACGGCAAGGAAGTGCCCATCACCGCTTCGGACATTGCGTACCAGAGCATCCCGGTACCGGCGGGCACGTCCACGGTCACGTTCACGTTCCTGCCCCCGCACGTGCGCTACGCGCTGGTCGCGGCGCTGGTCGCGGCGCTCTTTCTCGCCTTCTCGTGGATTCGCGAGCGGCGGCCCGCGACGCCGCCGCGCCACAAACGTTGAGTTGACGCGGTGAGCGTCACGGTCTTTGGCGTCGTCGCGGTCAGTTTCATGATGCTTATGTACGCCCTCGAATCACGAGGACGCCACTTCATTGCCTTGTTCGCGCTGGGCTGCGCACTCTCGAGTGCCTATGGCTTTCTCGGTGGGGCGTGGCCCTTCGGCGTCGTCGAAGGCATCTGGACCTTCATCGCACTCCAGCGTTGGCGCTCGACGAAGTAGCGACGGCCGCGCGGGTGAGCCCGCTCGCTCGCACCATTGGGCTACCGTGACGACTATGTCGAACCGACTTGAGAACCTCGACCTGAGTCCGTCACTGAGTCACGAAGCATCCGAGGCGCGCATCCAAGTCGCCCAGCGCCGACTCACCCAATTGCGGCTCTTCACCGGCGGGCTCTTAGAGCCGTCGGTCGAAGGACCGGGCCTTCTCGTACTCTTCGAGGGCTTCGACGCCGCCGGCAAGGGCGGCGCTATCCGTCGTCTCACCAGCAGTCTGGACCCGCGCCACGTGCGCGTCGTGCCGATCGCCGCTCCGACTGAGGAGGAGAACCGCCACCACTTCCTCTGGCGCTTCCAAGAGTCGCTACCAGGCCGCGGCGAGATGACGGTCTACGACCGATCCTGGTACGGACGCCTGCTCGTCGAGCGAGTCGAGGAGCTCATCGACGTGGCGACCGCCAAGTCGTCGGCGATCGAGATCGTCGACTTCGAGCGCATGCTCGTGAACGACGGCGTCACGATCATCAAGCTCTGGCTCCACATCTCAGAGCACGAGCAACTCCGACGTTTTGACGATCGAGCGACCGATCCGCTCAAGCAGTGGAAACTCACACCCGAGGACTGGCGAAACCGTGAGAAACGTCCGGCGTACCTGAGTGCCATCAAGGACATGATCGATCTGACCGATCACGCCCACGCGCACTGGGACCTCATCGCGGCCGAGGATAAGCATTTCGCACGCGTCGCGGTGCTCGAGACCATCGTCAACCGCTGGGTTCACGACCTCGAGCGACGCGGTCTAACCGTGCCCGCGGCCCACGGCGGCGACTACTTGCGCTGAGTCGCCGCACTGAGCTGTCCCATCTGAGACACTGAGAGTATGACCTCTCGCTACGGCATCACCATCCCCTTCGACGGCGTGTCACTGCCCGAACACAAGCAGTGGTTCCACCGGCTCGCCGACCTCGGGTACACCGACGTGTGGTCCGCCGAGGTCGACGGTGCCGACGGGTTCACGCCGCTCGCGTTGTGCGCGGCGTGGGAGGCGCGACTGAACGTAGGCGTCGCGGTGACCCCGGTCTTCACCCGTGGTCCGGGTCTCATGGCGATGAGTATCGCCGCCCTGGCCGAAGTGGCCCAGGGTCGCTTCACGATGGGCCTGGGTGCGTCGAGTTTGCCGGTGGTCGAGCGTTGGAACGGGATTGCCTACGACCGACCATTCGCCCACACGCGTGACGTCCTGCGCTTCGTGAAGCAAGCCCTCGCCGGTGAGAAGATCGATGAGGTCTTCGAAACCTTCGAGGTGCACGGCTTCAAGCTCTCGCGACCGGTGCTCGAGCGGCCCCCGATATTGCTCGGAGCGCTGCGACCTGGCATGTTGCGCCTCGCCGGTCGCGAGGCCGACGGGGCCATCCTCAACTGGCTGGCCGCTTCGGACGTCGCGCAGTGTCGTGACGAAGTCGGCGCCGGCAAGACCATCGCGGCGAGGCTCTTCGTGATTCCCACCGAAGACGCCGACGCGGCGAGGTTCATCGCTCGAAGGATGATCTCGTCCTATCTGACGGTCACGACCTACGCCGAGTTCCATCGTTGGCTCGGTCGCGGCGAGGCTCTCCAGCCAATGTGGGATGCCTGGGCCGAGGGTGATCGAAAGCGCGCCAACGAGGTCATCCCCGACGCCGTCGTCGACGAACTGATCATCCACGGTTCCTACGAGGCGTGCCGCGAGCACGTCACGCGCTACGTCGAGGCGGGCGTCCAGGTCCCCACACTCGCGGTGATCCCCTACGGCGTGGACCTCAAGTCCGCGGTCGAGGGTCTCGCCCCGCGCTAGCCCGACTCGGCCTCGAGCACGGCGTGTCTTCCCGACCTTCTCACGTGCCGCAGCGGCGCGAATGCGAATGTGGTCGTTCGCAACCGCACTCGACGTGAAGTCCGTTGAATGTCTTCAGCGCGCCTCCACGATCCAATTCTGCAGGGCCTGCTTTGCGGCGCCCGCGAACGAAAGTGACCAACGGGACCTTTCCCTACACTGGAGGTACTACTGATCGGAGCACCATGGCTAAGAAATCCAAGTCACGCAGGAAGCTGAAGATTGGCGTGGTCGACACGATGTTCGCCCGTTACGACATGGGCGGCGCCGCGCGTGCCGAACTCGCCGAGTGCCCCGGTTACGATAAGAAGTTCACCGTGGTCTCGAAGACCGTCCCGGGTTTCAAGGACCTCGCGGTGGCGGCGAAGAACCTCATCGAGCGCGACAAGTGCGACATCGTGGTCGCCCTGGGCATGCCCGGTTCGGCCCCCATCGACAAGCAGTGCGCCCACGAGGCCGCGCTCGGCATCATGCAAGCCCAACTGCTCACCTCGACGCCCATCCTCGAGGTCTTCGTCCACGAAGACGAGGCCGACGATCCAGCGGTCCTCGCCTCGGTGTTCGAGAACCGTTCGCGCAAACACGCTCGTAACGCGTACTGGATGTTGTTCGAGCCCGAACAGCTCCAGCGGCGCGCCGGTCAAGGTGTACGCCAGGGTTTCGAGGACGCTGGCCCACTGACCACAGTTTGAGTCACGCGCGGCGTCGCGCGACTCACTATGCTCCTCAGAGTTACCTTGCAGTAACTACCAGGAGGAATCAATGCCCGAAGCCGTCATCGTCGCCACCGGACGCACCCCCATCGGGCGCGCCTTCAAGGGATCGTTGGTCGACATGCGACCCGACGACCTCGCCGCGCTCGTCGTACGCGAGGTACTCGCGAAGCTCCCCCAGCTCGACCCCCACACCGTCGAGGACCTCATGTTGGGCTGTGGCCAGCCGGCGGGCGAAGCTGGCTTCAACATCGCGCGCGTCACCGCCATCCTCGCCGGACTCGACAACGTACCTGGTGTGACGGTCAACCGCTACTGCTCGTCGTCACTGCAGACGATCCGTATGGCCGCGCACGCGATCCGCGCCGGTGAGGGCGACGTCTTCATCGCCGCCGGCGTGGAAACCGTCTCGCGGTTCGCCTCGGGAGCCTCGGACAGCGGCAAAGCCATGAACCCGCTCTTCGCCGACGCGCTCGCGCGCACCGCGAGCCGCTCCGAGAAGGTCGGCGACCCCTGGACTGCTCAGCCGGGACTTCCCGACATCTACATCGCCATGGGACAGACCGCCGAGAACGTGGCCGAGTACGAGCACGTCTCACGTTTGGCGATGGATGAGTTCGCCGTACGCAGCCAGGAACTAGCGGTGGCGCACCAGGCCAACGGATTCTTCGAGCGCGAGATCATCCCCGTGACGCTGCCCGACGGCACCGTGATCTCGAAGGACGACGGCCCGCGCGCCGGCACGACCTTGGAGAAGCTCTCCGCGTTGCAGCCCGTGTTCCGCGAGGGCGGCACGGTCACGGCGGGCAACGCCTGCCCACTCAACGACGGCGCAGCCGCGGTGATCGTGATGAGCGACACCCGCGCCAAGGAGCTCGGCATCAAGCCCTTGGCCCGGATCGTGGCGAGTGGCGTGAGTGGCCTGAACCCCGAGATCATGGGACTGGGTCCCGTCGAGGCCTGCCGCCAGGCCATGAAGCGCGCCGGCATGACCATCGACGACATCGATCTGGTGGAGATCAACGAAGCCTTCGCCGCCCAGGTACTGCCTTCGGCTCGACACTTGGGAATCTCGATGGACAAGTTGAACATCCGCGGCGGCGCAATCGCCCTAGGCCACCCCTTTGGCATGACCGGTGCACGCATCATGACCACGCTGCTGAACTCGCTCGAGGACTCGGGCAAGCGCTTCGGCATGGAGACAATGTGCGTCGGCGGCGGTCAGGGCATGGCCATGATCGTCGAACGATTGGACTGAGTCGACTACGCCTTGCCCGTGGAGCGGGCCGTGGGGTCCTTCACGTAGACGTCGTGCTGCGGGTCGCTCACGGGCTTGGACTCGTCGGGCAGCAGGACCGGGATCGAATCGCGCACCTCGTAGGCCACCCGCCGACGGGGGTTGTACAAGACCTGATCGCCTTCGATGTAGAGCAGTGGTCCGTGATCGACAGGGTCCTCGAGTAGTTCGAGCAGGAAACTGTCCAGTGCCATCGTCCTAGGCTCCTTTGATCATGGTGAGTACTTCGTCCACCCGTTGGCGACAGGTCGCCTCGTCGGGTGCCTCGACGTTCAGTCGCAACAGCGGCTCGGTGTTCGAAGGGCGAAGGTTGAACCACCAACTGCCGTAGTCCGCGGTGAGACCGTCGAGTTCGTCGACCTCGACGCCCTCGTCCTTCAGACGACGCGTCACCGTGGCGACGACCGCCGCGGGGTCCGTGACCACGGTATTGATCTCCCCCGACGAAGCGAATCGCTTGAATGGCTTGGCGAGCTCTGACAGCGGCCCCGCCGACTCGCTCAACATCTCGAGCACGATGAGCGCGGTGATGATGCCCGAGTCCGCGCGGAAATTGTCGCGGTAGTAATAGTGACCCGAGTGCTCACCGCCGAAGACCGCGTTGGTCTCGGCCATGGTCTGCTTGATGTAACTGTGACCGACCCTCG
>Ga0307375_10002264_pt1 | contig 19905 bp, 21 predicted proteins | sample TR1MG_FD_202531 | JGI IMG/M metagenome (GOLD analysis project Ga0307375, IMG submission 202531) | Soil microbial communities from Risofladan, Vaasa, Finland - TR-1 | ecosystem: Environmental > Terrestrial > Soil > Coastal area > Acid sulfate soil | place: Finland: Risofladan, Vaasa | collected...
GCCTTGACGCTTACGCGAATGAACCCACCCCTGCTCACGCAAACGGACCCGCCCACGGCCGTTGACGGCATGCGCTAGTCATCCCGGATTTCCTTCGGGTCCTACGGCATTCCTGCTCGTCGTGCATTGACCCGCCCCTGGTTGCGGCATCCTCTCTGCCAGGATTCCTGGCGATAGGGGGAAAGCCACAATGCCCACGGCACGATGCGCCGCCTGCAGGCGGTCCTTTCGGGTGCGTCCACAAGTCCGCGCCCAACGCTATTGTTCGGCACCGGCCTGTCAGTGCGTACGGCGCAAGCGCTGGCAAAGTGCCAAGCGTCGCACCGACCCCGATTATCGTGAGAACCAGGCGCGCGCCCAAGAGGCTTGGCGGGACGGCCATCCGGACTATTGGCGGACTTACCGAAAGACCCATGACGCCTATACCCGCGATAATCGCGATAAACAGGCCCGCCGCGACCAGAGTCGCCGTCTTGCAAAGATGGACGTGTCAACGGCCAATATCCCTGTTGTTTCCGGTCGTTACCGGCTTTCTCCTGCCACAGACAACGATCTTGCAAAGAGTGACGCGTGCACGGTGGAATTGACCGTATTGTCAATGGGTTAGAGATTTTTGGTCGTCTTCATCGCGATCTTGCAAAGAGAGGACGTGATAGGCATTCGCGGGTCAGGCGGGTACCGTTTTCGTCATGGATACCGCCGCCCCCGTGCTGGAAGTCGATCTCCACCGCCTTGACCTGCGGTTTCTCGACGCCCGACTGCAGGAACCGCGGGCGGTTGAGGTGCTGGCCCGGTCGATTGAGCAGAGCGGCCAACTCCTGCCATGCATCGTGGTGCGCGACGAGAGCGGCGACCGCCTGATCCTCATCGACGGTTACCGGCGCATCCTGGCCCTGCGCCGACTCGGGCGTGACACCGCGTGTGTGGAATCCTGGGCGTGCGATCTCGCCCAAGCCTTGCTGACCGTGCTCGCGCGTGTTCACGGTCGACCGTTAGCGGCCCTCGAAGAAGCGTTGCTGCTGCGAGAACTCGTGCACGGCCAGGGTCTGAGCGAGCGCGAGGTGGCGCGCCGCAGTGGTCGCGATGTGAGTTGGGTCAGCCGACGGCTGGCGCTCGTCTGCGGTCTGCCCGACGGACTGCTGGATGCGGTACGCAAGGGTACGGTATCCACCTGGGCGGCTACGCGGGTGTTGGCGCCGTTGGCGCGCGCCAACACCGACCATGCGACTCAATTGTTGAGCGCGCTCGATTCGACCCTCTTGTCCAGCCGGGACCTTCAGACTTGGTTCCAACATTATCGGACGGCCCCGCGGGCCGCCCGTGAGCACATGGTGTCTCACCCGCGCCTCTTCATTCAAAGCCTGCGCGCTCGCGACGAGCAGCGTGCCGATGCGGGTGTGCGCGAAGGCCCGGAAGGGCAGTGCCTAGCCGATGTCCGGCAACTGCTCGCTTTGATCAAGCGACTGCGCCCGTGCTGGTCAATAGGAGACCCGCCCGTGTTCCCCGAGCCCTTACAGAAGGCTCTGAGAGGCCTGCGCATCGCCCTCAATACCCTGCAGGCCGACCTAGCCAGGAGTCTCGACCCATGACCCCCAGCCAGATCCGTGATGCCGTCCGCACCCTGCAAGCCCAAGGCCAGAGCCGACGCGAAATCAGTCGGCTGCTGAAGCTATCGCGCAATACCGTTCGCCGGATACTGCGCGCCCCGCTGGCAGAGGGGGAGAAGGAACGGCAGAAGCTCGGTGTGACCCGCACCTATTTGCAATCCGCCTTCGCGCGCGCCCAAGGCAACGTGGTGCGCGTTCAGCAACTACTTGCCGCTGAGTACGATCTCACGATCTCTTATAGCACGTTGACGCGTTGGGTCCGGGAAGCGGGGCTACGCACGCCGCCCGTGCGCGCGGGGGAATACACCTTCGGCCCGGGCGAGGAAATGCAACATGACACCTCGCCTCACCGCGTGACCCTGGGTGACAAGACCGTAACCGCCCAGTGCGCAGGGCTCGTATTGGCCTACTCGCGCCGTCTGTTCGTTCAATATTACCCCCGCTATAGCCGCTTCGAAGCCAAGCAGTTCCTGCTTGACGCCGCGCGTTTCATGGAGGGGGTTTGCCCGATCTGCCTGATCGACAACACGAGCGTGATGCTCGCCTCCGGCGCTGGTGCAGACGCCATCATGGCCCCCGAGATGGCCGCTTTTGCGCGCACACTGGGGTTTGCCTTCCGCGCGCACCGGGTCGGGCATCCGGATCGGAAGGGACGGATCGAGAGAACGTTCTTTTTTATTGAGACCAACTTCCTGCCTGGCCGCCGCTTCACCGATTTCGACGACCTGAACCGCCAAGCGCTCGCCTGGTGCCGGGAGGTGGCCAATGCCAACCCGAAGCGGGTTCTGGGGATGTCGCCCGAGGCCGCCTATGTGATCGAGAAGCCAACCTTGCAACCCCTGCCCATCGCGCTGCCACCGATCTATGAGGTCTGCGATCGGGTGGTGGACCTGAGCGGGTATGTCTCGCTCGAATCGAACCGCTACTCGGTCCCCGAGCGTCTCGTGGGCCAGACCGTAACCCTCTACAAATATCCCGCCCAGGTCCACATCCACCATCGGGGCACAGCGGTAGCGATCCATTCCCGACTCATCGGTCAACGCCAGGCCCGCAGCACGGATCCGATGCATCATCCCATCCCTATTCGCGTAAGCCGCATGCCGGACATAGAAGGACCACTCTGGCGCGACAATCCGGAACTGGGAGCCTATGCGCGCGCCCTCAAGCAACGCGGCCGCGGCCGCGGGGTGCGCGCCTTGCAACGGCTGCTGACGCTCCAGCGCACTTACCCCCGAGAGCCCTTCTTGGCCGCTGTGCGGCAGGCCGCCCACTTCGGTCTGTATGACCTGGGGCGACTGGAGAAACTCATCTTGCAACAAGTGGCTGGCGAGTTTTTTGCCCTGAACGGCGATTCCTACGACAATGCGTGACCAGATCCACGAACGGCTCGCCGAACTCCGTCTTCGCGGCATGGATGCGGCCTTGGATGCGGAACTGGATCGTGCCGAGCACGAAGGCTCGCCCCCTGCAGAAGTTCTCTGGCGATTGCTGGCCGAGGAAGAAGCCCACCGCCGAGAAAAGCGCTTAGCTTACCGCCTCATGCAGGCGAAACTGCCGTGGCGCTGGACTCTCGACTCGTTCCCTTTTGATCGTCAACCCGGTGTGGATCGGAGTCAGATCCGCGCCCTGGCCGGGCTCGACTTCCTGCACCGTAACGAGAATATCCTGCTTATCGGACCACCCGGTACGGGCAAGACCGGCATTGCCATCGCTCTGTTGCGCGAGGCCTGCCTCAACGGCCACGCGGGCCGCTTCTACAATGCCCAGGTGCTGCTCGACGAACTCTACGCCTCGCTCGCTGATCGTTCGACTCCGAAGCTCCTCGCACAACTGGCCCGCTCTCAGCCCATGCTGATCGACGAACTGGGATACCTGACCCTGAAACCCGAACAGTCGAATGCCTTCTTCCGGCTGATGGACCAGCGTTATGGCCGCGTATCGACTATCATCACAACGAATTTAGAGCCGTCTGACTGGTACGAGTTGTTCGCCAATAAAGCGCTCGTCGACGCCTTGCTCGACCGCCTCCAGCATCGCTGCATTACCATCCGCATCGATGGCCCCTCCCTGCGCACTCCTGAACGCCCCGTATCGGCTTCTGCCGACCGAGCTCCCAAATCCTCTCGACGCGGATCCGTTCCCGCCCCCTAGTTCTCGTACCGCGGGCCTCCCTCACCACTGCCACACCGCGCACCCCGAACACGGCCTATTTATGGCAGTGCCTGACGAGCGAGCGGACCACGCCGTGAATATCTCTGCGTCTTCACACAAGAATACCCGTTACCACACCCACCCAACACCCGCAATATCGCGCCCACCGCACACACTCATGCGCACTCTCTGGGTCCGCTTTATTGAGCAAAAACGGGTTCATTTTGGTGAGCGTTGAGGGTGTGTGGCAGCGAATAGCCCCGTAAAATGCGAGAGTTTGGCGAATCGTGATCCGATCGGTGATCGTAAACTGCGGCTACAGTGATCGGCGGGGGTGCGCTGGGACGAAAAACGTCTAGGCTTTGAGAGTCAGTAAGATAGAAGATAGCGAGAATACTGGACGTAACGGGGTCAGTAGGAGCCCACTAAACGGTGAACGACGGCCGCCGTATCGTGCGGTAACGCGATGGGTAAAAACAAGGAAACAGGAAACAGATAATCCTCACCCGACTCATCGATGATGCGGACCAGTCCGTGAGGTTGTGCTGGGGCGTCTGGTAGGCCCTCATAGACCTTGCGCGGCTCCAATGAAGCCTCATAACCCACGTTGGAAACGCAGAGCCAGAACCGCTCACTTGGCGATGACGTGCTTAATTTTGTATTCTCGCTTCCCGATACCATGAGCTTCATACCAGTGGATCTCCGCATAGACTACGCTGCCATCAGGGAGCCGTACATCCGCACATCCTTTTTTCTTCTTCCAGCGACCAGAACCATAAACCTTCCTGATTCGGGCTAGCTCCCGAATACCGGACCCTTCGGCGATGATCTCAATAGCCGTGATCGTCCCGACAATGTCTTCCGGATTCATCGGCCACTCTGGTCTCGGCGTCTTCGCCAGCGCTCAAGTATACCTCTTGTGAACCTGTACAATAGACCCCAATACGAAACCGTCCCAACCCTTACCAGATTCGGGGCTTTCTTTTGGACCAAATTTGGTCCACTTGGTCCACACTTCAACGATACCGAACGCCGCCGTATACCGTCCTAAACCACGGTAATTAAACGCTATTATGCGCTAACGTATGATACGTAAAGAGGTATTTAAGTGACTGTTAATCACCGGGTCGGAGGTTCAAGTCCTTCCCGGGGAGCCAATAAATCAAGGACTTAGCGCAGTACCCACCCATCCCCGCCATGCGTTTGCTGTAATCTCGTTGTAACCGTATCCCAAAACCGAGTAAATTACCCCATCAATCATAAGAGGGATGTCCGATGGCGTCATTTATTGCCCGCAATGGTCCCGGGGGTAATAAGGGTCTGGCAAGCGCATATCCGCCGTCGCGGGTATCCGGCACAGGTCCGGACCTTCGACACGAAAGCCGAGGCGCAGGCCTGGGCGGCGGGTATTGAGAACGAGATCGCCCGCGGGGTGTTCCTGTCGCGGACTGAGGCTGAGAATACAACCTTGGCTGGCGCCCTGGATCGATACCTCGTCGAGATCGTCCCTCAGAAAAAGAACGCCGACCGTGAGGGGCGCCGCGTTAAAGCTTTTCAAGATCGCCCCCTGGCTCGCCGGTCGATGGCGAGTATTCAAGGCAAAGACATCGCGAATTTTATTCGAGATCGGCAGGCCGCTGGGGCCGGACCGAACACTGTCCGTCTGGACCTCGCCCTCCTCTCCCACGTCTTCAATATCGCCCGCAAGGAATGGGGTATGGGGTCATTAAGTAACCCCGTTGAGCTAGTTCGCAAGCCCAAACTCCCGCCAGGACGTAACCGCCGATTCGTAGACGATGAGCAAGACCGCCTCCTGGCCGCCGCCACCACTTACGGGGGCGAGATCGGCCCCCTCATCACCTGGGCCATTGAAACTGCTATGCGCCGCGGGGAGATTGCCGCCATGCGTTGGGAGCGAATCGATTGGCAAACACACGTCTTGACGGTTCCCTGGGAAGAAACAAAAACCAGTGAGGCCCGAGGCGTGCCGCTATCCAGGGCGGCACTGGCGGTCTTGGAATCCCTACCACGAAAGGTTGACGGCCTGGTGTGGTCCCTGTCCCCCGACTCGATTAGCCAGGCCTTTGAGAGGGTCTGTGAGCGTGCCGGAATCAAGGACCTGACCTTCCATGACTTGCGTCACGAGGCCGCGTCCCGGCTCACTGAGAGGGGCCTGGGGCTCCTGCAAGTGAAGGCCATTACGGGGCACAAGACCGTGCAGATGCTGGGCAAATACACCCATTTGAGGGCCGAGGATCTGGTGGGGAAGCTAGGGTAGCGACTTCTTGTTTTACAAAATACCGGCGCCTTTTCTTCGTGCGGTAGGCGCGCTGAGCTAATGCCTGATTTTCAGCCGCTGTTTGGGCACCTTGGCCTTTAAGCATTTCGGCGGCCCACGGCGTCAAGAGCTGCGGAACTCATGTCCGACTTCCCTTGGTTGGTGTTATCAACCATTTTTTTTGGCCTAACGCAAAAACCGCCAAGGTGGCAGACAGGTACGATCCAGGCTTATCGTGGTGCGTCGGGTTCCGTCTGTGACATGGTAGCGCGGCATAGTGCCACACATTGTGTGGATACAATAGTAACCAAATAAGAGGGATGACGCTAGATATAATCCTCCATTCTCAAGCTGAGCATTCAACGAATTTAATTTCCTCATCAGTCAGGCCATACAGCCCATACACAAGTTTGTCGATCTGCCGATCGGTTGCCTCGATCTGGCGCTTGAGTCCTTCCTGCTCGTGCGGGGTGCTTGCGGTGCTGACCTGTTTATGCAAGGTGAGCATTCTTTCGACCATCATCACAATCTTGTCGCATACTGATTTTTGATATGCGTCTGCTTTTGTAATGTCGAATATAGGAAGCTCTTTAATAACGCTTGGTTTGATTTCCGCAAACACCTTTCCTGTCTGCGGGTTATTTAGTTTGTATATAAAGCCCATCAATCTGGAATTGAGAAGTGCTAGTAACAGTTTCAGTGGCACGTTTGTAGAATGTACAATGAACACCGAATTCTGACAATAGAACCCATCGTTATCATAGCAACATCTGAGTGTGTCACTGGTTTGTCGCATGAGAATTTTAGGGCTAACCATTAGCGACTGGTTTGAAGGATACATTAGCCATTTTCCATATTTTATAAATTGGTCACCCGGAAAGTGGATTTGATACCTGTTAACATCTGTTCCAACCAATAGGGGCTTCCAGTCGGCTCCGCGCTTTTTATCCGAGTGGTAAATACGACTTTGAAGCATATCCCTTGTTTGGGGCGGTTGTCCGTATCCAACTTGATAAGGCTTAATCCCCCAAGTAATTGTGCACTGACTGTTGAATGCATCTGAGCGCTCACTTAACTTCTTCAAAAGAAGATGCACTTCGCGATTCATGTCTATTATTATCCGTGAACTTATATCACTGAGCCAAATGGATTTTGGTACGTCGTGCGTAACTATAATAGCCCCTTTGCGAAGGCGGACAGCATGGCACTCGCCATTTTCATCTTTGTGCTTCCTTAAAATTAGCGTCGAACTTTCCACTGTTGCTTTATTGAATACTCCATCACCATAGTCCCGTATTTCCTCTATCTTATAGGATAGCAGATCTTCCCGTATTGGCTTTGCAGTGTTAATAAGAAGCCATGTATTTGGCACAATAAATCCAAGCAATCCATCTTTACGAGTGATTTCTATTGCTCTGTAAATGAAGTAAAAATAGCTGTCTTTTATTTTTGTTGGAACTTGTGGATATTTGTTGACCATATACTGGAGATCGCGTTCCCCAAATTCTGCGCCCCAAGGTGGGTTTCCGATTACCGTATCAAATCCCCCTTCCTCAAAAACCTCCGGGAACGCAGCTCGCCAGTCGAATATATTGATACGCTGCGCGATCTCGTCGTCCAGGTCTAGTTGCCCGTCATAGAAATCCGACCCGATAAGAGAATTGCCGCACTTTATATTGCTGCCGAGGTCGGGAAGGACGCGTTCATGAAAAATTTCGAGCTGAGTCTCGCCTTCTAACACTTTAAGCAAGAGCGAAAGTTTGGTCACTTCCACAGCCTGCGAGTCGATATCTACGCCATACAGATTAGTAACGAGGATGCGCTTACGTTCGGTAGTGGTGAGACGCCAGGCACCGCCACGACCTTGATGAAGTTTCGGGTTTCTGCCCTTAGCGTGTTTTTCCGCACCGTCAGTGATATACCAGTCGCGGTGCCAGTCAAGCAGGTATTGGTAAGCGCCGATCAGAAACGAGCCGGACCCGCAGGCGGGATCAACAATGCGTAGCTTTTCAGCGTCTTTCGGAGCCTTGCCTTCTAGCAGTTTGCCGATGGTGCGCTGGACGATGTATTGCACAATATAGGTCGGGGTATAAAATACGCCCCCCGCCTTTTTGACTGCGGGTTTTTCCTCCACTTTGGCGCGATGGCCGTCAGTAAGACGAATCACCTTCCCAAGAAACCGTTCATAAACGCTGCCAAGGATGTCCGCGCCCAGCACAGAGAATTCGTAGGGGCTGTCCGGGTAGTAAAGATGCTTGAAGATATCCTTGAGGATCTTGTCTTCAACAACGAGAGCGGTTGTGAGCCGGTCTGGTTCTTCAGAGCGATTCGGTTCCTTCTTAAAATGAAACAGGCCAGAGTTGTAACGGTCGTCGGCTTTGTGAAACAACTCCTGTATCCGTGCGTAGACGTTGTTGCCGTTCTGAAGGGCTTGCAATTGGCCGTAGGGTTCGAGGCCGCGATCTTCGGCGATGCGCAGAAAGATGATGCGGTCGATAGTCTGTTGTACCGACCAGTTCAGTTCGTGTTGCGATATCTTTTCGTTGTTGCGGGCAATATCCTTAGCAAGCGCTTCACGCCAGTCTTCAATTTCGTCTAGGAATACGGCATCCACCTCCGTAGTGCCTTTCTTGCCTTTGGCCGTAGCGGCGTACCTGTCGAACGAGCCCTTAAGTACCGCCTCTTTGGAAAAAATGGCGGCAATCCCATCCCACTTGTCGAGGTAGTCCCTATAGGTCCAGTAATGGATACGCGCGGTCGAGGCTTTATCGTTCTGATTGGGACGGACGCGGCAATCGTACACCGCGAATTCCTCAAAGTCGGTGAGGATCGAGAGCGGCAGTTTGGCGGACCAAGCGTAACGGCGCAGCTGGAACGCTGGGCCAGTATCGTTCTTAATATCAACCGATGGCTTCTTGGCTTCGACAAAGAACTTACGCGTGCCGCCGACACGACAGCTGTAATCCGGTGACTTGGTGTTACCACCGATCTTTACAGCATCTTCGTGGACTACTTCGCGGTAGGCCTCGGCGTGGCCCTGGGAATTGTCGACATCCCAGCCGAGCGCCCTAAGGAAGGGGTCAAGATAATCTCGGCGCAGCTGGGTTTCGTTGTATTTGCCGCTGCGGTAATCGTCGACATGCTCGTTGAAGCGATTGACTAAATCAACAATTTCCCGTGGAGCCGCCATTCCCTCTCCTCCTTATTATTAACCATGCCAACCGGCGTGGGGCGTTGCCCCCTTTTTTAGGGTAACGTAAAACTTGATCGAGTTTCCTTATCGCACGCCAGTGTACAGTATGCGGGATACCCGCAAAATTATAGGTAACTGCCTGTCAACAACCAAAGTAGTATTTCAGAAGAAAAAGGCCCCGAAGGGACTTCACGTGCAGAATCATGGGGATAGTCTAACTTTAAGACTCGGCCGTAATCATATACCCGACTTGACGGTTGGGGTACGCTGTAAGAAAAACCTGGGGGGCCTGGCGGTGGGAATAATTCGAGGAATAATTTTGGCACTTTTTGTGTTAATGGTCACTAACAGTGCGTGGGGTGCTAGTCTCCAGGCACCTCTCGTCTCCACACCACCCCCATCATTTCAGTACACGCCACAGCAGATCGTAAACAGAATGGACGCCGCCATGGCCCATCCTGCGCGCTATACCGGAATGTTCGTCAGGGCACCAGGGATTGGCCGGCTAGCACATGTTACAAACTGTCACTCGCCCCGGGTGGCGCTAGGAAACGCCATTTACGCCTGCGATTTAATTGGCGTGCCCGTTGGCACAACGGCTAATCTTGGGATTGTTGTGGTAAGCAATCAGGTGACATCCGTGTACGTCTCCATCCAAAACAATATAAAGGCGGATGTAGGTGCCTCCAGCGTGGCAGGTATGTTGGCGGAGGGCGCTCTCATTAATGCTGTGGATCCATTCGCGCAAGCGCACAGGATCGCAACAAAAACTCACGAAGTTCTCATTATGAACGCGCTGGGCCCTGCCCCACCAACCTTGAATTTGAACAAAACAGTTCGCGCAGATGGTTTAACTTTTGCGCAGATGATGATGGCCGGTGACTTGGTATTAAATGTAAATCCGACAGGAATGCAACCGCGCCCGTAAGGAGGCTACTGGCACCCTTCATCGGTTGTTCCGATGCCGCGGCCGCAGCTGGATATGCTCGGACGTGCAGTGGGCGTTGGAGACGGCTTTTGTGAACTTATTCATCCTCACCATGCAACTCTGCACGTTGAGGCCGTTGTTCCCATCGCTGGAGATCGCCGTGACAAAGGGACCGGCGTAGGTGGAGCAGCCTTGGAGGGCGGCGGCCAATAGGATCAACGCAAGGTATTTCATGAATCCTCCCATTATTGTTATCTCTCTATCCTTAGAGCGGACGGGGGCGTAAGTCAATGGGGGAGGGGGCACAAAAAAGGCCCCGAGGGGGCTTTATGGAGACCGATAGGCTTAGGTCTATGGCGCCATACGGATCAATCTGCTTGGTCCATATCATCCCCATGTATGCAACCACTCAAAATCAATTGGCCTTCATTTGATATCCCATGCTTTCCTCTGTGCATAAGGCAAAACTTATACCAATGAGGCTTACCAAAAACATCACGATAGTCGCATCGTCCTCGCACATAGATCGCCTTTTTGCCACTGATTACCTGCCCATAGACTTTTTGAGTAACCCTAGCGACCATCTGCTCGTGACTAAAAACGGTGCAATTCGCCCCAAGCATCCCTACATCTGCGTGTGGGTCATGTAGGTCATCCTTCCAGAAACTTCCCGAAGGCTGGGAAGGGGGAGGAAAATCATGCACTTCGGGGGCCATTAGGGTCGTACGAAAGTCATGCGCCGGGGTTTGCCCACTATTGCGCCAGATTATAACTGCCGTCCACGGCACATCAAAATTTGGGGCGTTGCCCCCATTCGAACCGCTGGCCTCTATCTGAGCCTTCTCGATCGAAATGTAGGCGCGCAGTTTCACTTGCGCCGTTTTTTCCGCAGATTCCCAAAGCTGATACGTGAGGGCCGCAAGCATCCAGGTTCCCGCCGCGAGAACAGCGGTAAGAGGCGTAACTGCATGGTGACTCTTGAGCACCGTATAAACAACAATGGTCACCGACCCCACTGCTACGATAACGACTAACCAACGACGAGCCCAACGTAGGAGATCAGAGAGCCACTTTACGGTCATTGTCTGCAAGCGCCATTTTCCTGTTGAACGGCTACCGTGAAGCCCCCCGAGGGGGCTGGGAAGAAGTTAGGGGAGGGGGGGCAAAGAAAAGGCCGCGGGGCACCCTTTGAGAAGTTGTCCAGCAAGAGCCTAAGCACAATCAAGCGGCCCTATACTGCGGAGTATTTACCTGCCGCTCTTTTATGGCCTCCGGAACCTTCAGGCCTTTCGACACAATAAGGAGTTCGGTCCCGACTCGCTTTTCCTGAAGGGAGTAGTTGATGTCGAAACAATACTGGCGCCTCCCTTTGTAGAGCTTCCGGACATCCAGCACATCGTCATACGTGACTATCCAATTTCGGTTCAATGTCGTCACTCTTTGCGCGAGCACCGCATGATCTTCCGGCTGATAGAAATTGGTGTAAAGCGTGGCTCCCTTTTTATAATACGGGGGATCGATAAACAGGAATGATTCAGCGGGTAAATCCTTATCACACCGGTTCAGGAACTTAATGGCATCCATGTTGGAGAGATGTATCCGGTCCCTGTATTTCCACACACGCCGCACGCGCCGAGTCAGGTCCCCGCGATTGAACCGACAGTCCATTTTATAGTTCCCGGCTTGATCAAGGCCGCCGATTACCCCCGCATCTTTAATGATCCCAGACCTGTTTGTGCGGTTCAGAAAGAACGCTGAAAATCCAAGTCGGAGAGGATCACTCGTATCCCGTTGCCGGTGGATCTCGCGTTGCTTTAACCACTCATCAACCGTAATCGGTGTCTCTTCTATAAGCGCTATGAACGCGTCGTTGTCATTTAAAACACAATGCCAAAACGACCAGATTGAAGGATCAATATCGTTTATGTGGATGTCACCGACGTAGCCGCCATAGAGAAGCGAGAGCGCGAGGCCACAGCCGCCGGCATAGGGCTCTGCATAATGCGCGAGCTGGAGCCGGTTCACCTGCAAAAACTTTGACGTCAAGTCCAACAAGCACGTCTTGCCGCCTGGGTAACGCAAGGGTGAAGCTGCCAAACTCATAAAGAGCCTCGATTTTCCATTGATATTACGGGGGAGTCTACCGCACGATGGACGTGTCGGCCAGACCTCATCCCTTAACTTTTGCCGCCTGCTCGGCACATTTAATAATCAATGGCTTGAGTGTGGTCATCTCGTTATTCAGCTGCTCTCCATCAAATGTTGCCGCGATTCTGTGGTGCTTGGTGGTATTGCCGTATTGGTGGATACGCTGAAGTGCCTCGCGCGGCGCGCCTTTGCAATCCGTGAGCCCGTAACCCTTTAAACGCTCACCGCTAAGGAAAGCATCGAAGCTCGTGCCGTCATTCCGACCTAAGATCGCTGTTAGAGTCTCGAAGAATGCCCATACTCCGATCGCTATGAGAGGGACATGCTCTGTCAGGTCAACACTACAAATGGAGTAATAGAGACTAGCGAGTTTCGGGTTCTTTAGGTTTTTCAGGGCCTGGGCGATCCCTTCCTCGTATTGCACGTGCAGCGCCTTGGCGGGTTGTGTTGGCTTCTTGCGGCGCCCGGTCTTTGTCGTTTTTCCTCCCGCTTCTGTTAGCGGCTCAGGCTCAATAGATGTATTAGTGACTCCCGGGATCTTCCTTAGTGCGCGGCCATATAGGACGATGTCTTCTTTGTTCATCCGCGAATGGACATGCTCTTTGTTTACGAGATCACGAATGAATCGCTTGACCAAGACGTCAAAATCTGCCTTTGGCCTTATTCTAGAGATGTTATCCGGCGATGATGTGTCTAGACCGAGCGCTTCTCGGAAAACCGCGTTGCTCACGAACCGTTGCACTGTTGTCAACTTGCCTTCTCGGTCCTCAGCGGAAATAATGCCTCCCGTCTGCGCGTACTCAAGGAGGGCTTGAGCCGCTCTGTTTTTGCTGCCGCCGTAAAACTGTTGTTTTTGCTCGGAGGTCCATGGTATACGGCCAAGTCCCCCTTGATCTCCGGCGTGAATCCTTTCCAGCCACAGGCTGACGTCCTCCATGTCATCAAAAACGGCAGCGCTAACCGTCTTAATTTGGGTCCAGTCTTCTGCTGCCTTCCCGAACGACTTCCGCAACTCTGGAGGAGCGAGCTCCGGGTCATCCAGCAACTTTAATGCACACAGCCGGCGATTACCCTCTGCTACGTAATAGTTGGCAGCGGCGGTCTTTCTGGTAGGAGTTTTTGGAATCAAGGCGAACCGCTCAAGCGGATTCAACCCGTTTTTTGCTATGTCACGCGCCAACGGCAAAATTTTCTCCTCCGAGCAAAGGCGCGCTATAACTTTTGATTCATTCTCAAGTGGCCCGTGCCGAGGATTGTCCAACATCAAGAAAATTCGACTGATAGGAACTGCGACGATGCCATTAGAGCCGGTTGGACCCGCAACGCGCGCTTTACGCTTCATCTGAACCTCCCTCCCATTTTCGCTATTTATAGTCCCCTGCATCCCGAGATGGTGGATGGCGGTCCTTTTAACATCCTTTCAGTCCGCTCACCGCCGATATTCTTTCCGCTTCTCGACCACAACACGTTCGATCCAGGCGCCCATCAATAAGTCTTCGTCTTGGCTCCAACCACCCCAATAATCGTCGCGCCGCCATTGATAGCGATCACCGGATACCGCGGGTTCACTGGCTTCAAGTAGCGACCACCTTCCACCACACGCTGCTTAAACATCATCTCGTCCTCTTTTCGAGCCGTACGACCACGCAATCCCCGTTCTGAGCCTCTCGAGACGGGTCGGCGCGGGTATCCAGTCTTCCGGGCGCCGGGCGGGTTGTTACGACCCGGTACCCGAAGGTAGCACGGCCGAAGGCTAGAATGTAGAAAGTGCCGCCAAGTATTCAACTTATTGGTGCCGGTGAGACGAATCGAACGCCCGACCTACTGATTACGAATCTGTTTAAGACCCTATATCCCGCCTTATGACGGCGTATGAAGTCGTTTAAATACAGCGTTTTATGTAGGCACATGAGGGCGTTCGTGGGCGTTTGTGTGTGGACCAACTGGACCAAAATTGGACCAAAAGAAAGGCCCCGACCAGTAACGGCAGGGGCCTCCGTCCTACCTTCTAATTGTGCTGTAGCTGTGCAACGGCGCCAAATGTCGTGCCGTTCGAAACTCCTACCTGTAGCAAGGGAAGGCTGCCAGTGCCCGGCTGCTCAAAAGCGAAGCCGGTTAAACGTCCGGCACATACAAATCCCGAGCTGCCAGATCCCGTACTGTCTAAACTGATCGAAAAAAGATCCTTGCCGGTCGTAATAACATTGGCTTGCCCCGTTAAGGCGCAGCCAAACGCATCACTTCCGGTGATAGCTCCGGAGTTCGAGATCGTAACAGAGATACTGTAGCTCCCGGCGGTCCCGTTATAGTAGGTGCCGGTGTATGGGCCTGCAATGGTCGCTAACGTCACTGCCTGGTTGTAAAGGGGATTAAAGGCCAGGCTGTAGGTACCAGAATCGCCGGTGCCTGAATAGCTGCCGTTAATAGACACCTGGGGGTTGGTTGTTCCCGATGTACTGTAGTTCGCGACATTTTGGCCGTTGGGAAATACCAGACCCGGCCCCGCAAATGCCGTCGCCGTTCCGCTGTAGTTCGCGTTGCCTTGCAGGTTAGGTAGGATATATTCGGTTCCCGTGGCCGTATCGACAAAAAAGCTCTGACCACTGGGCGCAATCACGCCGATTAAGGACGTCGTGGGAGGGCTTCCGGCATTATCTGTCAGTGTGCCACTCCAGATACCGCTGGCGTCCACCGCGGCCGCGGTACTTGAACTACTACTACTACTTCCTCCACCAACACAGGCAGTTAACGCGAGCGACAGAACTGACAACACAAGCAATCGACCATTCCGGTATTTCATTAAAGCCTCCCCCAATTTTTATGTCATTTGGTTCACCGCTGTGGATACTCGCCGTCTCTTCTGCCCAAAGTCAAGCCTTAGCTCTATACGCGAATAAGTTCAAGCCACATCCAAAGGTAATACCCGCCATCCATGGCAGGTCTATCGTTAGCCAGGTCGGCGCGCCAGCCAGTACCCAATCCCGACCAGTGTGGCAAGCGCCAGAAGGGGCAACCCAACACGCGGGTAAGTGGCAGCAATAACGATCAAGGACAGACCTATCCCGATCGCTATTGCGTAGTCGCGCTCCGTGCGGTTCTTCGTCTCACGGCAAAACTCGAGCGAATACCAGCCGAAGGCGGCGACAAAGGTGGCCGTAATGAAGTAATCGGCACCGAGCCAAACCGCGGGGATCGCGATCCCAGCCATGGCAACCACGCCAAGCAGGATGTTCTGGACCTCGCGCGCGGGCGGCCAGCATAGGAACAGACGCTTCACGTCCTTACGGAATTGGGGAAAGTGGGCCAGGGCGATCGTAACGGCAATCAGCATAACCACCTCGATGGCGGCCATGATCTTTACCATGACGATCGAGGCGTGGTGCATGAATCGCATGACGCTTGCGGGATTTATCAAGGGAACCTCCTACGCCTGCCAGTGTGGCGGGCTTCTGAAGGTATCACCGCGGGGGGAAATTGTGTTTAACGCTCAAGGGTGTGAATTGAACTCACACCCTTTTCATCCACAGCTAAGGGGAAAGTGTGTCTAACCTACTGATTTTTGTACCCTCGTTTTAAACGAGGGTAGCAGAATCGACGCGCCGCTAAGTCCTTGTTTTATGAGACTGCTCGTAATACGAGTAGTCGATGGGTCTCAAAGATCGTAACGGCAAACCAGTCCCGGCGCCTCGGTTGGTCCTATCGTTACCCGTTGACGTAATCAGTAAACGTCCTGTCGTCCATCTTTGCCGTTACCTGCCGGTCAGCCTTGGCAATCAGGTCTGCCACGATCTGCGCCTGACTCACTCCTTTGTGGCGAGCCAAGCGACGCAAAGCTAACGCCTCGCTGGTGGGCAGGAATAGATCAATTCGGCGAGCTCCCTGCCCGGGGTCCTCGGCGTTCAAGGCAATACCGCCCTCTCCTGCCTGTACACGGGCACGATAAGCGGCCTGACGGTCCGAGGCCGTCTTGTAGAGGCGTGGCCGCCCGGGCTGCGGGGTTTTCTTGCGAGCCATATCCTGTCTCCTTAGTTTCGTCAACGGGTAACGGAACTATCTTATAGGCTATCCGTGGCAAAATACAGCCCTGGAGGTGGGCCTTAAAGATCGTAACGGCAAACGAGCGCCCCGGTGGGTCCGCTTGAGCTAAGTCTTTGTTGTATAAAGCCCTCAAAATTATTGAGGCCCCCCAGTGGCCTTTCCCTGGCCGAGTGCCTTTCGATACTCTTGCTCCGATCTCAATACCGAGATCGGATATAAGGCCCATGCTGTAAGACTCCTGGTTGAATGAGCGCCCCGGTTTTGCCCGGGACCTCGTGGTGGTTAGGCGGCGACTTCCTGCCGTTCGGCAATCAATCCCTTGATGAATCCGTGCGCCTTGGAGGCCTGGGCTGCGGCCGTCAGAATGGCCTTCTTATCGCCTTTCAAGATCGTGATCCAGCTCGCCAAATAGTCGGCATGGTCCGGTAAGGTCGCGCCCAATATTCCGATATCTGCGCCCAGAAAAGCACTTCCTAGCTCAGCGATCAGTTCCTCGAAAGCGTAGGCCTCGGTGCCAAAGCGTCCCGAAAAGTCGCGGTCCAGGCGGTGCTTCGCGCCTGTGCTGTGCGTCATTTCGTGAAGCGCGACACTGTAAAATGCTTCTGTGCTTGTGAAATCTTCGCGGCTCGGTAGGTGGATGGTATCGGTAGCGGGCCGGTAAAAGGCTTGCGTTCCGCCTACGTGGATAACGGCGGGGCTCGCGGCTAGGATGCGCTCGGCGTCCTCGATGGCGACAAAGGCCGGGCGTTCTTCCTTGGCTGGCGCTTCTATGCCGTCGATCTGGTCCAGGTTAAACGCGGTAAAGCTTTTTAGGATGGCGCCCTTAGTGGTCTCCGTCTCGCCCGTGTCGGCGTTGGTGTCCTGTGATTCCCAGGGCTTGTAGAAAACGCAGCGCGTGCCGTGTTCGCCCTTCTTGACCTGGCCGCCCTTGTCGGTCGCCTGCTTATAGGTGAGCCAGTAAGGGGAGGTGTAACCGTGGTTAAGGCCTGCTGACCACAAGATAAGGACATTGATGCCCTGGTAGGGCTTGCCCGTGGTGAGGTTTAGGGGAAGGCTCGGCTGACTGTCCCAAAGGCGGCGGCCACTGCTACGGGCTTGCTCCATGGCGGCTAGAATCTGGTCGGTGATCTGCTGATGAACGTCGGTCTTAACCCCCTGCGGATTGTTGAGACCTGAACCCTCGACTTGGCTTTGGCTTGTGTGGTCTGGCGTCTGTTTGCGATTGTTCATTTTCATGGTGAGTCTCCTGTTTGTGGTCCTGCGTCTTGCGTCAACCGTCGCCCTCACTGAGGGCCGCGTCAGCGAGCGGGCTTACGACCGGCGGGGACCGTGACAACGGGGGGTATCGTTGGCGCGGGACCTGCAAGGGAGTCGCGAGCGCAAGCGGCACCGGGCGACGGGTGAGGCTGGCAGGACCACGGAGGCGAATGAGAACAATCGCAGACGCCGGGCTTAAGGCAGTAACGGTTAGACCGTTGATTTCAAAGAAAACAACGAAATTCGTTGTTTTGCTATCTCGTTGATTTTGTTCAAAGGTCCGTTTTTCGGACCTTTGGGGGGGGTACTACTATTACGGGCCTGGGCGAGATCGTCGCTCCTGGGGCTTCTCAGGCGGCTGTTTTTTGGGATGGGATGAGCCAAGCGCCAGGGATGGCGCCTGCTATCTGTACCGCGAGCCGGGAGTCGCCCCACACCACAATCGCCGAGGGAAACGGCGCGGACCCTTTGCCGTTGCCGAACCTCAACCGGCCTTTGAGCATGATGAGGCTCGCTTGGCCGACCACGGAATTGTGCCACCAGCGCGTGTCTGTCCTTGACGGTACGAGGCCGATAACCGTAGCGCCGCGATCTCCTTCCTCTTTGCACTTGGCAACCCACTTGGGCAGAGATCGGGAATACGGCGGATTCACGAACACGATGCCTTGCCAAGTTCGCGTTAGGCCGTCATCGGCCTCCGTCCAGCGTGTAAGCGCAGGGACCGGGCCATCGGGTGATGGCGAACAGGGGTCCAGGTCGAAGACCTCCCGGCCAGCAGCGGACAGAATGGAGACCAGAAGATCCGAAGGCGTCGCCCACGTTTGATCTCTTGATGACAGGCAGGCGCCGTAGCCTTTGCGCTTCGTAATACGGGGCTCGACTTTGAGTGCAGTGGCAAGCTGTAAGTAGCTCGCCACGGTTCCCTCGCCTTTTGTGAGCGCCGTTATCGTATTACGGGAAAGCGTAGCCTTTCGCGCCGCCTCCCGTTGTCCGTATTTTTGGGCCAGCGCCTCGGGTGCCGGGTGCAATTCATACCCGGCCTCGCGTAAGGCGGCAACCAAAACGGATAACCGTCCCTGGCCTTTTTGTAACCGGGTAACAGTTTGCCTAGGGAGGTTTAGGGGTGGCAGGTGGCTCAGAAAATGATTCATTCGGCACTCACTTTTTGAGCCAGTATAGCCTACGGTTTTGAGGTTCATAGGGGGCCTGGCGATATGATATTTTGCGTGGGGAGGATCGTTGGGCGATTGTCCCAGTCCATACATCCGCCGATCGTAGGCAACTCGACAGCCACGACGTGGACCTGCTCTGGGGAGAGAATGATAACCTCGTGCTCCTGGGTATCGAGCCACGCATCTGCTGTCACGTGCGCGGTGACAATTCGCCCATTCTGGCGGCGCGCAAAGAACTCCGCTATATCCTTTGCCAGCGTCCAGCAATACCCATCGTCCTCCGGCCCCTGGCACCCGCGATACGCGACAATCGTCTTTCCCTGAATTTCGTTAGTGTACCGTACTTCTTTCGGCGTCAGGAATCCAGGCTGCCGCACGATCGACTTGATGACCGATTGTGTCTCAATCTTAATACCATACTCACACACCAGAACATCAGCTACGGAATCAATCACCTCGCGCAGCTGGTTCCCGCTTTTACTGCACACCCAGCACTCCCGTAGTACGCCGTAGCCTTTTTTCTGAATTCGCTTCTTCATAAAAAGATGCGAGGCGAGGATTTTTACTGACTCATCCCATAGCTTCTCACGGAACCCTCGCAAGTCCACACCTTTCAGTCGAGCCTCTTCTATATCCATAGACCTCTCCATCAATTCAGTGATTCTTACCTATATCGCCTTATGGGGAAATTGCGCACTTACTTGATCGACCGCACAGGTTGAGTATTCCACCGAATAGCGAGCTTATCCGCGATCACCGCAACGATCCCCCCAGCCAGGAAGGCCCCCGCCACGGCCAGCGAGGCCTCCGGACTGCGGGCGATCAAGAGGTACGCCACTTGGAAAAACCAAAGCCCAGGACGATACCAATGTCCCTCGAAGAGAAAAGATTGCCCGAGAATCCAGCTATGCATATCCTGTCCAATATAACGGATCATCGCCCACGGCATAGGGACGACATTGCGCACGGCCCACAACTGACCCTGCTACACTTTTTCAGACACCTACGATCCAGAAGATTGAGATAAAATGGAGAGTGTGATGACAAGCAAAAGCAGAGTGACAATGACAGAACACAAACGTGTCTATACGACCGAATTCAAGAGAGAGGCCGTGCGCTTGGTCGAGACCACC
>Ga0307375_10002266_pt1 | contig 19901 bp, 24 predicted proteins | sample TR1MG_FD_202531 | JGI IMG/M metagenome (GOLD analysis project Ga0307375, IMG submission 202531) | Soil microbial communities from Risofladan, Vaasa, Finland - TR-1 | ecosystem: Environmental > Terrestrial > Soil > Coastal area > Acid sulfate soil | place: Finland: Risofladan, Vaasa | collected...
CTGGCTGAAGGACACCCTGGAGAAATTGCCTGCCTGGCCCAATAGCCGTATTGATGAGTTGTTGCCACTGAAGGCAGCATTACCGTAAATCCCGCCGCCGGTGGAGTGGGACGGCTGGCCGCTTACTTTCAGATTAGTTTAAATGAAGCTATCAGACTATGGGGTGCGCCAATGAAGGAAGGAAAAATTGCCGTAACCACAGATGCCTAAGCTAAAATTAGACAGTATGTAAGGCTAGTCATTCCCCTATACGTCTCTACTGTGAATCGCCCCCAGTTTACTTGATACCCTTGAGCCGCAAGTTTGTGCGTCCGCTTTGCCCTGCCAGTTCAACCGGTCACTCAGGGCGATACCCGTGACGGTCTGTTCCTGGAATTCCAGCTCCCATCCCGAGTTCTTGCTACACAGTTGCTGGTGGCGGAGTTGTTTTTCTCCGGATTGAACGCCAGGAGCAAGGCCAAATCAGCCAGGTTGCGATTTGGTTTAGTTAGCTTTTACTTCTCTCTGAAACAATCCAGCCCACTCCTCGTTTGTGACGATTGCATCTTGGTCGCAAATTCGACATTCCGACATTGAAAATCCGACACAAGTTTGTCGCACATCTAATAATCGATGTGCATACAAGATGTTACATGTGATATTCGGGAATGGCATGGGACTTGCATTGCCATAAGCCAAATAGAACTTTTGTCAGGATTATCGCAATGAGCGCATTAACCAGAAAAGTCGAGATGGTGTTCAATGAGCCGGCCTGCCCGACTAATCAAGGCAAGTCCGACAAGGAGCGCAAGAAGGGCTGCAGCAAGCCGCTTACGCCCGGTGCGGCGGCGGGCGGTTGCGCTTTCGACGGGGCGAAGATCGCGCTGCAGCCGATCGTCGATGTGGCCCATCTGGTGCACGGGCCGATTGCCTGCGAGGGAAACTCCTGGGACAACCGCCATGCGGCTTCGAGCGGGTCGAAGCTTTATCGCACCGGCTTTACCACCGATATCGGTGAGCTGGATGTGATCTACGGCGGTGAAAAGCGGTTGTTCAGGGCGATCCGCGAGATTATCGAAAAGTATGATCCCCCTGCGGTGTTCGTCTATCAGACCTGTGTTACCGCCCTGATCGGCGACGACATCGAGACGGTATGCAAGCGTGCGGCGGAAAAGTTCGGCAAGCCGGTCATTCCGGTGAATGCGCCGGGCTTCGCCGGCAGCAAGAACCTGGGCAACAAGCTGGCGGGCGAGGCGCTGCTCGATTATGTGATCGGCACCGAGGAACCGGCGGTTACGACGCACTACGACATCAATATCTACGGCGAATACAATCTGTCTGGCGAGTTGTGGCAGGTGCAGCCATTGCTGGATGCGCTCGGCATCCGGGTACTCGCCAATATCTCCGGCGATGCCCGTTATCGTGAAGTCGCCTGCGCCCATCGGGCCAGGGCGGCGATGATGGTGTGCTCGCAGGCGCTGATCAATCTGGCCCGCAAGATGGAAGAACGCTACGGCATTCCCTGGTTCGAGGGTTCCTTCTACGGCGTTACCGATACCAGCCAGAGCTTGCGCACCATCGCCAGGCTCTTGGTGCAGCGCGGCGCGCAGGAAGACTTGCTGGCGCGCACCGCGACCCTGATCGAGCGGGAGGAAGCCCGTGCCTGGTCACGCCTTGAGCACTATAAGGCGAGGCTGAAGGGCAAGCGCGTATTGCTGCTTACCGGCGGGGTGAAGTCGTGGTCGGTGGTTTCTGCGCTAAGCGAAGTGGGCATGGAAATCGTCGGCACCAGCACCAAGAAATCTACCTCGGAGGACAAGGCGCGCATCAAGGAAATCATGGGCGGCGATGCCCACATGTTCGACGACCTGCCGCCGCGCGAGATGTACCGCATGCTGAAAGAGTCTGGTGCCGACATCATGCTTTCCGGCGGGCGTTCGCAGTTTGTTGCGCTGAAGGCCAAGACGCCCTGGCTCGACATCAACCAGGAGCGCCACCACGCCTATGCCGGCTATGAAGGCATGGTGGAACTGGTAAAGCAGATCGACCGGGCAATTTACAACCCGATCTGGGCGCAGGTGCGGCAACCGGCGCCGTGGGAAATGGAAGACTAACCGCAGAGGCGCTGAGGCGCAGAGGAAAGGCTAAAAAACTCAGCGTCTCTGCGCCTCTGCGGTTCAAAAAAGGTGATTGAAATGGCGACCATAGTTACATCCAAAAAAGCCTGTGCGGTCAATCCGCTCAAGATGAGCCAGCCGATCGGTGCGGCGCTGGCCTTTCTCGGCCTGGACAAGTGCATGCCGCTGATGCACGGCTCGCAGGGCTGCACCGCCTTCGGTCTGGTGCTGTTCGTGCGCCACTTCCGCGAGACGATTCCGCTCCAGACCACCGCCATGAACGAGGTCACCACCATCCTCGGCGGCATGGAAAACATCGAGCAGGCGATCCTGAACATCTACAACCGCGCCAAGCCCGACATCATCGGCATCTGCTCGACCGGGCTGACCGAAACCAAGGGCGACGACGTGCACGGATTTCTCAAGCTGATCCGCCAGAAGCACCCTGAACTGGCCGAGACCGCCCTGGTGTACGTGCCGACGCCGGACTACCTGGGCGCCTTCCAGGACGGCTGGAGCAAGGCGGTCACCGCTCTCGTGGAGACGCTGTGCGAGCCAGTTCCGAAGACCGTCTGGCAGGTCAATATCCTGCCTGGCAGCCACCTGACCGTGGCGGATATCGAGGAGGTGCGCGAGATCGTCGAGTCCTTCGGGCTTTACCCGATCATTGCGCCGGATCTGTCCGGTTCGCTCGACGGCCACATCCCCGAGACCTTCCTGCCCACCACGCTGGGCGGGGCGAAGGTGGCTCAGATCAAACAGATGGGCGGCTCGGCGGTGACCATCGCCATCGGCGAGCAGATGCGGCCTGCCGCCCAAGCGCTTGAGGCCAGGACAGGCGTGCCTTACCGGCTGTTCGACCGGCTTACCGGGCTGGCAGCGAACGATGAATTTCTGGATTACCTGTCGGAACTATCCGGCACGCCGGTTTCGACCAAGTACCGCCGCCAGCGTGGCCAACTGGTGGATGCCATGCTGGACGGACATTTCTTCTTCGGCGGCAAGAAGGTCGCCATCGGCGCCGAGCCCGATCTGCTTTGGCAGATGGGTGCGTGGCTGGGGGAGATGGGCTGCGAGATTGCCGCTGCGGTCACTACCACCCACTCCACGCTGTTGGAGAAGATGCCGGCAGAGGAGGTCGTCATCGGCGACCTGGAAGACCTGGAAAGCCGCGCCGCAGGCTGCGACCTGTTGATCACCCATTCCCATGGCAGGCAGGCGGCGCAACGGCTCGGTATTCCATTTATCAAAATGGGACTGCCTCTTTTCGACCGGCTGGGCGCCGCTCACCAGCTTTCTGTTGGCTACCGCGGCACGCGCGACCTGGTTTTCGAGGTGGGCAACCTGTTCATCGAGAATTTGCCCGAACATCATGCCGATTCGTGGCCGTTACCGGGAGAGTCCCATGAAACCGCGCCGCAAGCTGAAACTTGTTACTAACCACGAACGAGGAGCGAACAGTATGAAAGTCGCCTTTACGACTCAGGACATGAAGCGCGTGGATGCCCACTTCGGTTGGGCGAAGAACGTCGCAATTTACGAAATTTCCCCTGATGGTCACCGCTTCGTTGAGGTCATCCAGTTCGACGGCGACCTCAAGGAAGACGGCAACGAAGACAAGCTGGTGGCGAAGATCGATGCCATCCGCGATTGCGCCATCGTCTACGTTTCGGCTATTGGCGGTTCGGCGGCGGCGCGGGTGGTGGCTGCAAAAATCCATCCGTTGAAGGTGCCGGAAGACACCGAAATTGCCGGCCTGCTCGACAGACTTCAGCAGGTATTGAAAGGAACGCCGCCGCCCTGGCTGCGCAAGGCGCTCGAAAAGGGCAAGGAAAAGACTTTTGATTTCGATGAAGAAGAGGAGGTAGACCATGCCTGAAGCCGCTTTGCTTTCAACACCCGGTTCCGAACTGGGAAGCTCGGTTTTTTTAAATGAACTCGTCAAGTTGTGGCGGGCGCAGGATTCCTACGGCGCGTGGGAAGGCAAGAGCAATGCGCAACTGCTGGAACCCTATGTCGTCGACAAGGAAAAGCGCAAGGAAATTCCCATCATCGGCGACCCCGATCCGGAAATGCTGTGGCGGCTGGAACTGTTCTACAGCGCCGTGGGCCTCGCCATCGAGCGCCAGACCGGCAACATGGTCACCCCGATGATGAAGATGCACCACGAGGGTTTCGGCCGCATCGTCCTGATCGCCGGCCGCCTGATCGTGGTCAACAAGCAGCTGCGCGATGTGCACCGTTTCGGCTTCCTCACCATGGAAAAACTGGCGGAAGAGGGGGATAAGCTGGTGAACGCTGGGGTGGAGATGATCCGCAAGTTCCCGGACGTGGCGAATTTTTGTTGATTTGTAACCGCGCCCTCTGCGGTTAACAAGATTTTGAAGGAATACGCGATGAGCGAAGAAGAATTGAAAGCGCAGGTCAAGAAACTGAACGCCCAGGCGACCCAGCTCAAGATGGACCTGCACGATCTGTCCGAAGAGCTGCCGGTCAACTGGGAAAATATTCTCGAACTGGCGGCCCGGACTTATGGGGCTTACAAAGCGCTGGCGGATGCCCGCGCAAGATTGTCCCTCAAAGGGACCCCGACAGTCTAAGGGCTAAAGTCCTTGAAAGATCGTATGAAAGGAGCGTGAAATGGCTTTTGCGACGGTAGTAATGCCCGATGGGCGTGCCTGGATACCCAAGTTCGTCAAGGACATCAACCGGGAAAAATGCATCGGTTGCGGCCGCTGCTTCAAGGTCTGCGGGCGCGACGTGCTGCAGTTGATGGGCATGGACGACGAAGGTGAGCTGATTGCGGTGGATGCGGACGAGGATGACGACGATGAGTACGAGAAGAAAGTGATGACCGTCGCCAACGAAAAGAACTGCATCGGCTGCGAGGCCTGCGCCAAGATTTGCCCGAAGAAGTGCTACAGCCACGAAGCGCTGGCGGTTTGATCATGGGTGCGCTTCAAGCCAAGCTGATGCAGGTTGCGCAAGACCCCGCCGATCCGGCGACCCGCGCCTTCGCCGGGGCGCTGGAAACGTCGCGGGGCGCATTGCCCCAGGCGCGTCCGCTGGGCCTCGACGCAGTGGCCTTCCAGGCGCTGCTGGCGCGCTACTTCCCGGCGGCCAACGACTTGCCGGAGCTGGCGATGGAGGCCGGCTGCCTGGCTCTGCGCGCCGACGAATACGACGATCTGCTGCAACTCCTGCTCGATCACAGCAGCGATGGCAGCGACGAGACTGCCTGGCTCGCCAGCGCGGTCGCGGCGGCATGCCTGGGCGGCAACCACCTGTGGCAGGACTTGGGGCTGGCTAACCGCCAGGAGCTCTCCGACCTGCTGAAAACCCGCTTTCCTTCTCTTTACGCCCGCAACACCGGCAACATGAAGTGGAAGAAATTCTTCTACAAGCAGTTGTGCGAACGCGCTGGCGTCAACGCCTGCCGTGCGCCGAGCTGCCGGGTATGCGACGACTATGCCAAGTGTTTCGGTTCCGAAGAATAAGATTTGGCGATCCCTTGTCGCAAATCCGACAAAGCAGCTTTTTGTCGGCTTTCCACCCCCCCAGTTTTTCCGATGAATATTCTTAGTGCTTTGAAAAACAAACAAAAATTGTTGCGCTGACGATGGTGGCACAGTGCTTGCTCAAGACTGTTCATGCAACAACATTCCTGGCCTGAACGGAGAACATCATGGTGACCGTTAACGATACGACCTTGCGCGACGGCGAGCAGACCGCCGGGGTGGCATTCTCCGCCGAGGAGAAGATCGCCATCGCCCGTGCCCTGTCCGCCGCTGGCGTGGTCGAGCTGGAAATTGGCATCCCGATCATGGGCGAGGAGGAGCGCGAGGCGATCCGCGCCATCGCCGGGCTGGGCCTGAGCTCGCGCTTGATGGTATGGGGGCGGATGCAGGACGAGGACTTGCGCGCGGCGGCAGAGTGCAATGTGAACATGGTCAACCTGTCGATTCCGGTGTCCGATCTGCAGATTCGACACAAGCTGAAGCGCGACCGCGAGTGGGTGTTGCAGGCCATCCGCCGCTTTGTGCCGGCCGCCCTGGATTTGGGGATGGAGGTGAGCGTCGGCGCCGAAGACGCCTCCCGCGCCGATATCGATTTTCTGCTCAAGGCGGCGGAGACGGCCGAGTACGCAGGCGCCCGCCGCTTCCGCTTTGCTGACACGCTGGGGGTGCTGGACCCGTTCGCTACCTATGAAGTGCTGCGCACCCTGCGGGTCACCGTCGACATGGAAGTGGAAATGCATGCCCACAACGATCTTGGACTGGCCACCGCCAATACCCTGGCGGCGGTGAGGGCGGGCGCGACACATATCAATACCACGGTCAACGGCCTCGGTGAACGCGCCGGCAATGCGCCGCTGGAAGAGGCGGTGATGGCGCTGCGCCACCTGCATGGTATCGAGAGCGGCATCGACAGCCGGCGCTTTCCCGAGATATCGAGGCTGGTGGCCTTGGCCTCGGGGCGTCCGGTTCCAGCCAACAAGAGCATCGTCGGGGAAGGGGTTTTCACACACGAATCAGGCATCCACGTGGATGGGCTGATCAAGAACCGCGACAACTACCAGAACTTCGACCCCGAAGAGGTCGGACGCGACCACCGACTGGTGCTGGGCAAGCATTCCGGCAGCAGCGCGGTGATCCGGACCTATGCCGAAATGGGAATTCTGCTCGACGAGCTGCAAGCCGGCACTATCCTGGCGCGCATCCGGCAGTACGCAGGATCGGTCAAGCATGCGCCGGACGTGAACGACCTGAAGCGGTTTTATCTGGAAACCGCGGTGCGGCATCCGCTGCGCCTTGAAGTTTGACAGGGTCTGTTCATGAATAAGTTGGACAATTATGGGCGTGCTGGCGGGATGCGATGCAAGGCGCCGGGCGCGCCGCATGGCCATACCCTGCAAGCGACCGGCAACGCAGCAGCGCGCCCGCCGGTGCGGCCAGAATGTTCAACTTATTCATGAACAGACCCTAAAGGAGATTGAAGCCATGGAAATATTGATGCATGCCATGAAAAAACTATCCACCGCCGAGGAGTTCCTGGATTTCTTCGCGATCGAGTACCAGCCTGCGGTGGTGCATGTGAACCGCCTGCACATCCTGCAGCGCTTCCACCAGTACCTCAGGCAGACGCCGCTTGCGGCAGATAGCAGCGAGGACGAGGCACTCAATGCCTGCCGAAAGCTGCTGGATCTGGCCTACCGGGATTTCGTCGGCTCCAGCGCAATCAAGGAAAAAGTTTTCAAGGTGTTCCGCGATGCCGAAGGAGTGAAAACCGTGTCGGTGGAAAACATTCGTGCGGCTCTGCCGCAACGGCAAAAAGTCGCCTGACAAGGAGAAGATCATGCACATCGTCGTTTGTATCAAACAGGTGCCGGACAGCGCGCAGATTCGCGTCCATCCGGTGACCAACACCATCATGCGCCAGGGCGTACCGGCGATCATCAATCCGTATGACCTGTTCGCTCTGGAAGAGGCGCTGTGCCTCAAGGACAAGCACGGCGGCACGGTCACCGTGATCACCATGGGCCCGCCCCAAGCCGAGGCGGCATTGCGCAAGGCGCTGTCGTTCGGCGCCGACGATGCGATCCTGATCACCGACCGCGCCTTCGCCGGGGCGGATACCCTGGCGACCAGTTTCGCGCTGGCCTCGGCGATCCGCCAGATCCAGAAGAACATGCCGGTGGACATGGTGTTCACCGGCAAGCAGACCATCGACGGCGACACCGCCCAAGTCGGGCCTGGCGTGGCGAAACGCCTGGACATGCAGCTGCTGACCTATGTCTCCAAAATTGTGGCGGTCAAGCCGGAGGCCAGGGAAATCGTGGTGGAGCGGCGTGCCGAAGGCGGCGTGCAGTTGCTGAAAACCAGTCTGCCGTGCCTGGTGACGGTGCTGGAGGGCAACAACCAGATGCGCTTTGCCAACATGCCCAACATGTTCCGCGCCGCCCGCCACCCGCTCAAGCTGTGGGACAAGGACGCAGCCGGTATCGAGGATATCGCCAGGATCGGCCTCAAGGGCTCGCCTACCGTGGTTAGCAAGGTGTTCGCGCCGACGCCGAAATCGGAGCGCGCCGAGATGATCGAGGTGGAGAGCGGCGATCCCAAGGATATGGCCGTGACGGTGCTGGCCAAGATGTTCACGCGCTTCCCGGCGGTGGAAAAAGAAGTCGCCAAGCGCGCCTGAATTCTTTAACCACGAATGACACGAATGGACACGAATAAATGCCTCTTTATCGTTCACCGGGCAAGGACTCTCTGCCCGATGGCGGAGTTTTCATTCGTGTTGATTCGTGAACATTCGTGTGATTCGTGGTGAATCGCAATTAACTAAGAGGACCAAGCCATGAGTGAAGCACCGGCCAAGAAAAAACGCAAATTCGAGTTGGATCCTAAGCTCGCCGGCTACAAGGGCGTGTGGGTGTTCGTCGAGCACGAGCGGGGGCAGGTTCACCCGGTTTCGTGGGAACTGATGGGCGAGGGCAGGAAGCTCGCCGACATGCTCGGCGTGGAACTGGCCGGCGTGGTGCTGGGCGCGCCCGGCGAACAGACCCGCCGGTTCTGCAACGAGGCGATGTACCACGGTGCTGACCTGTGCTACCTGATGGCGGACGAGATCCTCAAGGACTACCGCAACGAGCCCTTCACCAAGGGGATGACCGACCTGGTCAACGCCTACCAGCCGGAAATCCTGCTGCTCGGGGCCACCACCCAGGGCCGCGATCTCGCCGGCAGCGTGGCGACGACCCTGCAGACCGGCCTCACCGCCGATTGCACCGCCCTGACCATCGACCCGGACAACCGCAGCTTGGCAGCCACCCGCCCCACTTTCGGCGGCAGCCTGCTGTGCACCATCGTTACCCTCAACTACCGGCCGCAGATGGCCACGGTGCGCCCGCGGGTGATGTCCATGGCGGAGCGCGACGCAAGCCGCACCGGGCGGGTGATCGAGCATCCGCTCGGTATGCTGGAAAGCCGCATCATCACCAAGGTGCTGGAATACATCCCCGATGCCATGCAGGACAAGCCGCAGCTCGCCTTCGCCGACATCATCGTGGCTGGCGGGCGGGGCATGAAGAAGCCGGAGAATTTCCAGCTGATCTGGGACCTCGCCCAAGTGCTCGGCGCCGAAGTGGGCGCCTCGCGCCCCGTGGTGCAGGCCGGATGGGTCGACCTGGAGCGGCAGGTGGGCCAGTCGGGCAAGACCGTGCGGCCCAAGCTCTACATCGCCGCCGGCATCTCCGGCGCGATCCAGCACCGGGTCGGGATGGATGCCTCGGATTGCATCATCGCCATCAACAACGACCCCAATGCGCCGATCTTCGACTTTGCCACCTATGGCATCGTTGGTAATGCCATGACCATTTTGCCGGCGCTGACCGAGGCGTTCCGGCAGAAGCTGGCGATGATGAAGAAAGCAGGATGAATTAACCGCCGAGGCGCAGAGAAGAACAAAAGCGGTTGTTATCTCTGCGCCTCTGCGCCTCGGCGGTAAAAAATTAGTTGAATCAGGAGGATATTATGAGTGAAAAATTCGATGCCATCGTGGTCGGCGCCGGGCCTTCCGGCAATGCTGCCGCCTTTACCCTGGCCAAGGCCGGGATGAAGGTGTTGCAACTGGAGCGTGGCGAATATGCCGGCTCGAAGAACGTGCAGGGGGCGATTCTTTACGCCGATGCGCTGGAGAAGATGATCCCCGATTTCCGTGACGATGCGCCGCTGGAGAGGCACATCATCGAGCAGCGCATGTGGGTGATGGACGATGACTCCTTCATCGGCACCCATTACCGCTCCGACGGCTTCAACAAGGAGCCGTTCAACCGCTACACCATCATCCGCGCCCAGTTCGACAAGTGGTTTTCGGCCAAGGTGCAGGAGGCGGGCGCGCTGGTAATCTGCGAAACCACGGTCACCGACCTGTTGCGCGACGAAAGCGACCGGGTGGTGGGGGTGCAGGTGGATCGCGAGGGCGGCAGCATCTACGCTGACGTGGTGATCCTGGCGGACGGGGTAAATTCCCTGCTTGCCAAAAAAGCCGAATTCCACCCCGAACTGGAGCCGAAGAACGTGGCGCTGGCGGTGAAGGAAATCCACTTCATGCCGCAGGAAGTCCTGCAGGAGCGCTTCAATATCGGCGAGGAAGAGGGCGTGGTGATCGAGCTGTTCGGCAAGATCACCCAGGGCATGATGGGCACTGGCTTCCTCTATACCAACAAGGAGTCCATCGCCATTGGCGTGGGCTGTATGCTGTCGGATTTCAAGGAGCAGAAAACCACGCCCTACGCCTTGCTCGAGAAGATGAAGAACCATCCCTCGATCAAGCCGCTGCTGGCTGGCGGGGAGATGAAGGAATACACCGCCCACCTGATCCCGGAAGGCGGCTACAAGGCAATACCCAGGATCTATGGCGACGGCTGGCTGATCGTCGGCGATTCCGGCATGTTCGTCAACGCGGTGCATCGCGAAGGCTCCAACCTGGCGATGACCACCGGCCGGATCGCGGCGGAAACCGTGATCGACCTGATGAAAGAAGGTAAGGCGATGACGGCGGCTAACCTGTCTATATATCGCAGCCGGCTTGACGACAGCTTCGTCATGAAGGATCTGAAAAAATACCAGGAAATGCCGGAGATTTTTCATTCCAACCGCCAGTTCTTTACCACCTATCCCGAACTGGTCAACCGCTCCGCCCACACCATGCTGCATGTGGACGGCATCGACAAGAAAACCAAGGAACGCGAGATATTTTCCAGCTTCCGCGAGAAGCGCTCGCTGTTCGGGTTGATGGGTGATGCTTACAAACTTTGGAGGGCTTTCAGATGATCGTCAAAGTCGAAGAGAAACTGTTCCAGAACCGCTACCGGGTGGACGCCGAACGGCCTCACGTAAAAATATTCAAGCCGGATATCTGCGAATACGAGTGCAAGACCCAGCAGTGCATCGTTTGCTGTCCGGCTGGCTGCTACACCCTGGAGGGCAACGGCAAGGTGGTGCTGATCACCGATGGCTGCCTGGAATGCGGCACCTGCCGCATCATCTGCGACGATTACCGCAACGTGGACTGGGAGTACCCGCGCGGCGGCTATGGGGTTCTGTTCAAGTTCGGTTGAAAAAAAGCTTCACCACGAATGGACACGAATGTTCACGAATGTTCACGAATGATCGTGGCATTGTTCGCCGATCCGACACTAGGCGATTTTATTCGTGTGCATTCGTGTTTAATTTGTGTCATTCGTGGTCAATTTCTGGAATCTAAAATCATGGCAAAACCTTTGAAACACATCTTTATCTGCACCCAGAACCGCGGCCCCGGCCATCCACAGGGATCGTGCAATCAAAACGGGTGCGGCGAAGTGCTGGAAGAATTCATGTTCGAGTTCCAGAAGCGCGACTTGGGCGAGAAATTCCGCCTCACCATGACCGGCTGCATCGGTCCGTGCGGTTCGGGCCCGAGCGTGCTGGTCTACCCCGAGGGGGTGATGTACGGCAAGGTAACGAAGGACGATGTCGCCGCGATTGTCGACGAGCACCTGCTGGGTGATGTGCCGGTGGCCCGGCTTTGCGTGGCGCCGGAAATCTGGGGGTAAGACCCGTAGACAGATACCAGCCTGAGCCGGTTAGATCTGGTCTCTTACCGCATCCGCCCAATTGTTCGGCGTTTCGTAAATCCGCACCCGTTCAAGGCGCAGATTGTTGCCGTAGACGTCGCTGTAAGCCTGGTCGAGGAGTTGGAACGCCTTGGCGGCAAGGTTTTCCGCAGTAGGCACGCAGTCGAGCACAACGGTCTTGTGTCCTTCAAGCGATCCCAGGAAATCGGCAACGACGGTGTCGCCGGCATATACCAGGAAGGCGTGGTCCCACGGCTCCACCACATGCTTCTGGGCGATGGTCTTGACATCGGTAAAGTCCATGACCATGCCTTCTTCCGAAGAGCCGGGCGTATTGACGATGTTGCCGGACAGGCTGATCTCGAGGGCATAGCGGTGGCCGTGCAGATGGCGGCACTGGCTTTTATGGTGCGGGATGCGGTGGCCGGCGTCGAATTCGAGTCTGCGCGTGATCAGCATATTGGAGGGCCAAGGGTGGTGGTCAATTCCCGGTTGATTATAGCATTGCGCTGACACCTGAAAAAGCAAATAACCACAGAGACACAGAGGCACAGAGTTGAAAAATAAGAGAAAAGGCTGCATTCACACTTAACTTTGGCAGCAACAGGAAACTTGTTTGCAACCCATTGTTTTCTCTGTGTCTCTGTGCCTCTGTGGTAAAGGGATTTCCATTTTTAGGTTAAACTCCACTTCATGTCCGAAATCCTGAATATTTACGACCATGACCGCGGCAGCGCGGGGATGACTTATGTCTATCCGGTGATCTCGCGCCGTGCCGGCGGCGTTTCAGTGGGGATCAACCTCAATACCAACAATGCCTGTAACTGGCGCTGCATTTATTGTCAAGTGCCTGACCTCAAGCGCGGCGGCGCACCTGAGGTCGACCTGGAAAAGCTGGCAGGAGAGTTGCGCGGTTTTCTGCGCGAGTTGCTGCAGGGCGATTTCATGCAGCGACGGGTGCCGGCCGAGGCGCGGCGGCTTAACGATATCGCCCTGTCCGGCAATGGCGAACCGACCAGTGCCAAGGAGTTCGTCCAGGTTGTCGATTTGATCGGCAGAATCATGGCGGAATTCGACCTGATCGGAAAGATCAAGCTGGTGTTGATCACCAACGGCAGTCTGATTCAGCGCGCCAAGGTCAGGGAGGGCTTGCGAAAAATGGCTAGTCTGGGCGGAGAGGTGTGGTTCAAGCTGGACAGCGCCACGGCGAATGGGACGCGCAGGATTAACCGTACCCGCCAGACGGCGGAAAAGATGCATGATAATTTGCGGACGGCTGCGTTGTTATGCCCAACCTGGCTGCAAACCTGTGTTTTTGAACTGGACGGACGGCCTCCCGCAGATGTTGAGCGGGAGGCTTACCTGAAATTCATCGGGAGGCTGAAGGCAGAGGAAGTGCCATTGCGGGGCGTGATGTTATACGGCCTCGCGCGCCCGTCGATGCAACCCGAAGCGGCGCGCTTGTCGGCATTGCCGCAAGAGTGGATGTTGAATTTCGCGGCTGAGATCGAGGCGCAGGGTGTTACGGTAAGGCTGAGCTGCTAGAAAAGCGCTGATTTATTCGCTCCGTTCGAACTGGGCATGTCGAAGCCATTTATAACATTATGGTGAATGCCTTCGACGGGCTCAGGGCGAACGGATTTAATCAGCGTTTCCCCTAGACTACTGGCTCAAGCTTCTTTTTTCTTGGTGCGAACCGCTTTTTTCAGGCTTTTATACAAATCCGGATGCTCTTCCTTCAGGAGACCAATGATTTCAAAGTCTTCTTTTTTGACCCGAGTCAAGTCAAGTTGCTCCACATGGACGAGCCGTAGCAACTCTCTTACCGGTTTCGGCATGTTGCGACCGCTTTCATAGCGGGAGCCACCACTTTGGGTTACGCCGATTTGGGTCCAGAACTCCTGCTGGTTAAGACCAAGCTTCCGCCGGATTTCTCGCGGGTTTGCAATATTTTCAAATGTTTTCATGGTATTTAGTGTAAGTGATTAATAAATGGTCTACATAAAACCCTTATCGTTTGATAGGGGAAACCACTAGTTCTGCGCGTAATCTTATCACGGTTTTTTTAAGAATACACAATAATAATGACATTGGGTTTCCTGGGGAGTTCCCTTAAAGGTCGGGATCCTGATATTTATCAATTTCTTTGACGGGAATTTGTCGTGTACTCGTCATCTTCCCGTAATTGAATTAAAATCATTAATTTTTTGCAGGTGTGCAATGGCACTGATTGTTCAGAAATATGGCGGCACGTCGGTCGGCAACCCCGAGAGAATCAAGAATGTTGCCCAGCGCGTAGCTAAATTCAAGATGCTTGGCCATCAGGTCGTAGTCGTTGTTTCCGCCATGAGCGGTGAGACTAACCGCCTGATTGCTTTGGCCAAGGAAGTTCAGCCCAACCCCGATCCGCGCGAAATGGACGTACTGATTTCCACCGGCGAGCAGGTGACGATTGCCCTGTTGTCCATGGCGCTGATGGAACTAGGGTTGAAAGCCAGGAGTTACACCGGTTCGCAGGTCAAGATCGTCACAGACAGCGCGCACACCAAGGCGCGCATACTCGACATCGAAGAACACAACATGCGCGCCGACCTTGATGCCGGCTACGTGATCGTGGTGGCGGGCTTTCAGGGTGTGGACGAGAAGGGCAATATCACCACCCTCGGTCGCGGCGGTTCAGACACCACCGGCGTGGCGCTGGCAGCGGCCTTGAAGGCAGACGAGTGTCAGATCTACACCGACGTGGACGGCGTCTACACCACCGACCCGCGCGTCGTTCCGGAAGCGCGCCGGCTCAAGGCCATCACCTTTGAAGAAATGCTGGAGATGGCGAGCCTCGGCTCCAAAGTGCTGCAAACCCGCTCGGTGGAATTTGCCGGCAAGTACAAGGTCAAGTTGCGCGTGCTTTCCAGCTTCGATGACGAAGGGGAAGGGACTCTGATCACCTTTGAGGAAAACGAAAAAATGGAACAAGCGATTATTTCGGGTATCGCGTTCAACCGCGATGAGGCAAAAATCACTGTGCTCGGCGTACCGGACCGTCCCGGCATTGCCTACCAGATCCTCGGGCCAGTCGGCGAAGCCAATATCGACGTGGACATGATCATCCAGAACGTCGGCGCGGACGGCACCACTGACTTCACTTTTACCGTTCACCGCAACGAATACAAAAAAGCGCTGGAGGTTCTGAAAGGCGTGCAATCCCACATCGGCGCCCGCGAGATTTCCGGTGACGACCACATCGCCAAGGTCTCCGTGATCGGTGTCGGCATGCGATCCCATGCCGGGATCGCCAGCAACATGTTCAGGACTCTGGCGGAAGAAGGGATCAATATCCAGATGATTTCCACCTCCGAAATCAAGATTTCGGTGGTGATCGACGAGAAATACATGGAGCTGGCTGTTCGCGTGCTGCACAAGGCGTTCGGCCTGGAGCAGGGGGCCTAGCAGCCTGTCGGACTTAAAGGAAATCGGCTGCAAAATGATCTGGCCGGTGCATATTTCCCCGCTTTCCTGCGCCAATATGAATAACTATTGGCTTGAAAATCATGAAAATCTGCCTTCGACCAGCTCATTTTTCGCTTCGATTCTTTAAGTCCGACAGGCTGCTAACGGTTTGACCTTTCGTGCCTAAGTCGGTATCCTTGCGCACTTCGGAGAGATGGCCGAGTGGTCGAAGGTACTCCCCTGCTAAGGGAGCGTAGGGTTTATAGCCTTACCGAGGGTTCGAATCCCTCTCTCTCCGCCAAGTAGTAAAACACAACGCCCCCTTGCGGGGCGTTTTGTTTTTGTACCCACCAATCAGCCCACCATCTGGCTATGCGCTTGAGTGATCTGGCATGACACTAAAGAACCTTCGGATGGAATTGGTTTTTTTGCTTCCGCCCTTTCCGTTCAGCCATCCTGGTCAGTGATTCCGCGACAAGGCTTCATACTGGCGGGTCAGCCGCTCGAATGTGCGCTAACAACCACCCGTACCAGTTAGGCCTTCCTCAGGAAGCAGGCCTTTAGCATGAAGTTGCCCGTGTCCATCTTGCAATCCACTTCGTGATCTCCGCCGACCAATCGGATGCTCTTGACCTTGGTGCCCACCTTAAGCGTAATGGATGAACCCTTGACCTTTAAATCCTTGATCAGGACCACTTCATCGCCATCGGCCAGCACGTTTCCATTGGCATCCTTCACCACTGCAGCCGCTGTGTCATCGACGCGTGCGTCATCCACCATCGGCCACTCATATCCGCAGTCGGCGCAAACATAATTTTCGCCATCGGGGTAAGTGTTCTCCATGGCGCATTGGGGGCAGGCAGGGATGGTAGACATATTCGCTTTCAAATCGTATGAATTTAAAGGGCGCTATTATACATGACGGTTTCTGTGACCGCTGGCCATGAAAAGGCATTCAGAAATACGAAATTTACCGGAAAACACTCGCATCGTCGTCGGTAGCCTGGTTGCCGCAATGAGAAAAACAGTATCACACGGGAATCGACGATGTGCGTTGCTTGAGTCGCCCAATCACCTTCTGCGCAATGGCATGCAGAGCGACAGTGTGTGTCGGGCCCAGATCCCGGACACGCTCACTCATCGTGGTCGCCAAAGGCGGAAAATCCTTTCCCTTATACGCGAAGGCAATCTTGTTTCCACACTCTTCTGCCTCCACGACTACGACCTGAGCATCAAAGCTCTTTCGGATTCTCGCGGTATAGGTGCCGAACTTGTCGTCGCTTTCTAACAGATTGACCACCAATACACCGCCATCCCGGAGTTTGGTATAGCAATGGTCGTAGAACTCCGCGCTGCCTAATTGTCCGGGTTGGCCATCCCGGTCGAAGCCATCGATGAGCAGCACATCGACAGGCTCGGAACGGTTCCGGACATAAACGGCGCCGTCGGCACAAACCACCTCGAAATTGGGGCCGTCCGGAGGAATGCCGAACTTGTCGCGAAGGGCGATTACTTTAGGGTTGATTTCTATCGCCGTGAAGTGTGCACCCGGGACATGGCGTAAGCAATACTTCGCCAAGGAACCTCCGCCCAGGCCGATCATCGCGATCCGCTCCGGTTTCGGCTGGAAAAGCAAAAATCCCATCATGGTGCGGGTGTACCCCAGAATCAGTTTGTCGGGATCAGTCTTGAGCATATGACTTTGTGTCGCCGAGAAATCGAAGTGCAGCGTTATCTCGTGGTCCCCCTCATACAGGAAAGGCTTGCCTGCTAGAATCTGCGGCAATGAAGCCTGATATTCGAACCAAAAATCGCTCAAGTCGCTCATCTGTTCGTTTCGTCCTTTTGCTATCGTCAATTTTAATCAAAAAGTTCTAAGTGCTAATCACTGGTGACTCGCTGTATATGGCGATGTTTATAGAGTAGGCGTGCTGCCACAAAGATGTATATAATGTTAATTTGATTAACATTGCCAGCATCCAAAAGCAATCATGGAAACTAAGACCGCACGCCTTACCCTTCTAATCGACCCCATAAAGAAAAAAGCCTTCGAGGAGCTATGTGCGGCTCAAGACATTACCCCTTCGCAGGTGGTTCGTCAGATGATCCGCGACTATCTGGAACTCCACCGCATGGATTACGCCACTAAAAGCCGGATTGGTGCTGCGGAATCGAAAGGCGCCAAAAAATAAGGATCCCCCTCACTACTATTTGGGGTCCCTACGCAAATAGCTCTCGCTGGTCTTCAGAAAACTCTCTGCATACTCGCTTAAAACCACTTGTCGTTCATGGGCAATTTGCGAGTTTGAACCCACCAGTGCGTCGCATCGGGCAATAGCTGCCGCAAAGTCATCGAAATAATCTTCCGGTTCGATAGCGGCAAGAATGTCCGCCTTATCGAGCTTCTCCCTCACTCGCTCGTCTCGCACAAAATGATGCGAATGCCGCGCGCTTCCAGATTAAGAATCGCCTCTTCCAGGGTTTGCAAGCCGGTAATGGCCATGAATGGCACCCGACGCATTCAAGCGCTTTCTCGTTGAGATAAGCTTCCTGTAATCCAATCATCGTTTTCTTAATGGATGTGCGTCAAATAAAAATAGTATTATAATCACATTAACATGCAATGAAAATGTGATGCAACATGCCCAAGCAGAAAAACAGGATTGAAATTTACCCCTTGAGGACAGAGGATGACGCAGCGGCGATGATGCTTTGGCAGGGGTGCGATGGCTACGCCTGCGACAGGAAAACGCTTCTGAGACGTTTTTTCACCGCTTTATCGCCAGAAATTCGGGGCTATGCCTTGGCGCGTGGGATGAGAATCGCCTGGTTGGGGCAGTTCTGGTTGGTCACGATAGTCGGCGTGCTTACCTGTACCACCTGGCTGTCGCAGAGACGCATCGACGGCAAGGGATAGGGCACCGGTTGGTGCAGGCAGTGCTCAAGGAGTTGAATCGGATAGGCATTACCAAAGCGCATTTATTCGTCGAGACGGGTAACGATGCTGGACTGGCTTTCTGGCAGGCGATTGGCGCCGAACACCGTACCGATCTGACCGTCTTCTCGCTAACTGTTGGAGCAGCCCAGTAGCCGAAAAAGGAAGCGGCCGAAATCGGCCGCTTGAGTTTATTTATTAACCGGGCGATTTCCATGACCAAACTCAAAAACGACACCTTCCTGCGCGCCCTGCTGCGCCAGCCGACAGAATACACCCCGGTATGGATGATGCGGCAAGCCGGGCGCTATCTGCCGGAATACAACCAGACCCGCAGCCGGGCCGGCGATTTTCTTAGCCTGTGCAAAAACCCCGATCTCGCCACGGAAGCCACCTTGCAGCCACTGGCGCGCTTTCCGCTCGACGCCGCTATCCTGTTTTCCGACATTCTCACTATTCCAGACGCGATGGGCCTGGGGCTTTACTTCAGCAACGGCGAAGGACCGAAATTCAAGCGGCCACTGCACGATGAAAAAGAAATCCGCGACCTGGTTGTACCCGACCCGGGCACCCATCTGCGCTACGTCATGGATGCCGTCAGCCAGATACGCAAGGCGCTGAATAATGAAGTACCGCTGATCGGCTTTGCCGGCAGCCCGTTCACGCTGGCTTGCTACATGGTCGAAGGCGGCAGCAGCTCGGATTTTGCCTTGGTCAAAACCATGCTTTACCAGCGCCCGGAGCTGCTGCACCACATCCTCGACATCAACGCCCGCGCCGTGACCAGCTATCTCAATGCGCAGATCGAAGCCGGCGCCCAGGCGGTGATGATTTTCGACTCCTGGGGCGGAGCGCTGTCACACGCGGCTTACCATGAGTTCTCGCTGGCCTACATGAAGCAGATCGTTGACGGCCTGAAACGCGAACATGACGGCGCAAAAGTACCGTGTATCGTCTTTACCAAGGGCGGCGGGCTGTGGCTGGAAAGTATCGCCGCCAGCGGTTGCGACTCCATCGGCTTGGACTGGACGGTGGACATCGGCGAAGCACGTCGCCGCGTCGGCGACAAGGTGGCGCTGCAAGGCAACCTCGATCCGGCGGTGCTGTTCAGCAACCCTGATACCATTCGTGCCGAAGTCGGCAAAGTCCTGCACAGCTATGGCAAAGGCAGCGGCCACGTCTTCAACCTGGGTCACGGCATTTCCCAGTTCACCCAGCCGGAAAATGCCGCCGCCATGGTTGCGGCGGTGCATGAATTGAGCCGGCAATATCATTGCCTCTAAAGGAAAAATAATGAAAAAAGTCCTGATCCTGGGCGTGAACGGCTTCATCGGCCATCACCTCTCCAAGCGCATCCTCGACACGACCGACTGGGAAGTCTACGGCATGGACATGTACAGCGAGCGGGTCACCGAGCTGATGGACAACCCGCGCTTCAACTTTTTCGAAGGCGACATCACCATCAACAAGGAGTGGATCGAGTACCACGTCAAGAAATGCGATGCCATCCTGCCGCTGGTCGCCATCGCCACCCCGGCGACCTACGTCAAGGAACCGCTCAAGGTGTTCGAACTGGACTTCGAGGCCAACCTGCCGATCGTGCGCCAGTGCGTCCAGTACGGCAAGCACCTGATTTTCCCCTCCACCTCCGAAGTCTACGGCATGTGCCGCGACGATGAATTCGATCCGGAAAACTCCGAACTGATCCTCGGCCCGATCAACAAGCCGCGCTGGATCTACTCCTGCTCCAAGCAGCTGATGGACCGGGTGATCTTTGCCTACGCCATGAAGACCGAATTCAACT
>Ga0307375_10002270_pt1 | contig 19881 bp, 19 predicted proteins | sample TR1MG_FD_202531 | JGI IMG/M metagenome (GOLD analysis project Ga0307375, IMG submission 202531) | Soil microbial communities from Risofladan, Vaasa, Finland - TR-1 | ecosystem: Environmental > Terrestrial > Soil > Coastal area > Acid sulfate soil | place: Finland: Risofladan, Vaasa | collected...
AGACGCCGCGGAAGGGTCCGGCAACCCACTCCCGCCGTTCGACGCCTGCATACAACGAGTGCGACTGCCGAAATGACAGACGGCTGATCAGCAACCGCTTCGAACGCAGTGCTTGTTCAGAGGTTCCTTAGCTCTCAGAATAGCCTTCGCTTCACCTTATGAACTCCAGCATCACTGCGAGGCGTGGGTGTACTTTTCTGCCTTCCCATTTCGGACCGCCAAAATCGCCCATCCCGTGCGGTCTTTCAAGAATCATGACTTTCCGTATCTATTTGTTCTTTCGGGTCACGCGTTACTTTAGTAAGTTGCCGCCATCTGTTTGCAACACGTACCTTCGATGGCAATCCATAGGTTCTGTGGCCAGACAGGGTAGGTAGGCCACCTAATGCTCGACAAAACAATTACCGCTACGGAAGTAGCGAAAATCCTGGGTATCGACCGAAGGACCGTGACGCGCCTTGCGCAGAACGGCGAGATCCCCGCCATCAAGGTAGGATTACGCTGGCGGTTTAACCTCGCGACCGTCTTGGACTGGAAGAGACAGCGCGAACTTGCCAATGAGTGAAGACTAAGTCGCCGCCCATTGCGACATTTTCTTCACTGATCGACCTGCATTGGTTTCAGGCCGTGCGATTGGAACCTGAATTCTTCTTCGTTGTCACTTCTTTTTTTCGCCGCGCAGGTCAGTTTCCGCCTGTTTCAGTTCCTTCTTTTTTGCCTCGCCCACTATCGGGTAGTGGAGCTTTAATTCCTCCAATGCATCCACCACGGCTCCTGCCACCACCAGTCGCGCAAACCACTTATTGTCCGCCGGAACCACATACCACGGAGCAGCCTTTGTCGCCGTATGTTGGATCATCTCCTCATACGCTTCCTGGTATTTGTCCCAGAACCCTCGTTCTCTGACATCCGCTGACGAAAATTTCCAATTCTTCTCCGGCGTATCCAATCTTTCCAGAAATCTTTTTCTCTGCTCATCTTTCGAGAGGTGCAGAAAAAACTTCCGAATCACTGTTCCGTTGTTCGTTGCATAGCGTTCGAAGTTCCCGATCTCCTCGTACCGTTGCTTCCAGATATGTTTGCCTGGCAATTCCCTCGGCAGTCTCTCCACCTCCAGTAGCTCCGGATGCACTCGGACCACAAGCACTTCTTCGTAATACGATCTATTGAAGATTCCTATCCGTCCGCGCTCGGGCATGCAGCGCGTGGTTCGCCATAGATAGTCGTGATCCAGATCCTCTTGCGATGGCGCCTTGAACGAATAGACCTGGCACCCCTGTGGATTCACCCCAGACATCACGTGTTTGATCGTGCCGTCCTTCCCTGCGGCGTCCATCGCCTGGAAGACAAGCAGCACCGCCCAGCGGTCTTGCGCGTAGAGTTTGCCCTGTAGTTCCGCCAGGCGCTCCACGCCTTTCTGCAACAGTTCTTGCGCCTTCGGTTTCGATTCCGCTCCCAGACCCGCCGTGTCTGCCGGATTGAAATCCTTCATCCGGAAACCCTTGCCGCTCGTGACTTGGTACGGCTTCACATAACGCGTGATATCTTTCGATTTCATCCGCTCCTCCACCTCGCTGATGATAACTCGACTCGGTCTCATGGCGACGCTCCTGGCTTGGTGGAGACAGCGAACCTCAACATGCCGGAACAAAGTACGGCTCCGTGTTTGTCGGCGGCCCCAGCACTTTCTGTCCGAATCCTCCCAAAAACGCGAAAGCAGCTCGCCACTCCGGCGAACTGCCTTTTGGAAACTTCTTGAAACGATTACGCGGTACGCGAATAAGCCCCAGCTTCTGACGAATGCGTCAGTACTCCGATTGTCGTCATCCGGGACGCCGCATATTGATACTTCGTCAACAGGCTTCCGACTTGCAGTTCCAGCGACGGCATCACGACGCCGAGATATAACTGCGCTATGGCGTATAGCGCCGTCAGCCGAACCGTCATCGCGGCGTCAACGATCTCCCGTGCCTCGTCCTTGTACGCTGCCAACTCAGGGCTCAGTAATGCGGATCGGCCCCAGCTCAGCAACACAGTCGCGTTATCCGCGATCCGTTTCACATACTCAAGACAAACGCGGTTACGCATCCGCTCCAGATAAGCGAAGTCATGCCGGCTTAGGCGGGATCGGAGGTATTCTCTTTGTGCTGGATCGATCAGATTGGTAAACGCCGGAAGATCAATCTGCTTCATCCGCGCCGTTGCTTCAGCGACGCTGCTGATTGGCTCCGTCCGGCCGTGTACCGCGCGGCCCAGGAACAGCACTGCGGACAATCCGACCAGCACAAATAATAGGGTGGTAATCATCGTATAAATCCTGAAAGTGCTCGATTCCAGCTTCGCAACTGCTCTACATCCGGCAGTCCTTCCACGCGCCGATAGCGTTCAGGAGCGACTATGGTGATAAACCACACAATCACTCCAATGTTGTACCCGCCAGCATAAATTATTGCGTACATCGGTCCCCACGTTCCCAGATAGATACGCAGGGCAAACATAACCAGAACAATGCTCGTCGAAAGCCCCATTCCGGCTGCGATTCCCCATACATAGTCACGCCAATCCAGGGCAAACACCGCGCCGAGGATAAACAGTAGAAACAACAGTCCAGCTTCCACAAGATTCGCGCTGCGTTCCACTATGGTCAGCCATCGCAGCAAGGCGTCTAGTTTCAGCGAAGTTCCCGGAACCGCAGCTGCGGAGACAATGCATACTCCGATCAATACGAACGTTGCCCATCGGAAAATCCCGCCTCCCAGCCGCCGTATCGATTGATATGGCTTGAACACATGCACGAACACTTCTTGCACCACTGCCAGCGTGAAAAAGATATCTAACAGTTCACCCGCCCAGAACGTCACGAAGTATGCTTTTATCGACTTCTGCGTGCTAAATGCCACCACAAACTGGGAGATATGGAACACCGTGTACCAAAAGAACGCCGGAAATTCCCGGTGCAACTTCCGCTTCCACATCACTACGGCGATCCAGACCTGCAGTACTGGCCCTAGAACCCACAGGAACATCTGTATGGCGTGTATCGTCGTACTTGCTTGATCCATACGTTATTAGGCGTCTCACCTTCGGAAGCTGCGCGCGCCTACGAACAAGTCTGCGTAAACGGATTACATCCACCAGGTCCGTCAGGCGGCTGCGTTCCATTATCCGGCTGAACGGTACCGTTTGTCTTCGGTGATGTGGCGCCAGAACCCGTCGAACTTGTGATCGGCGTTCCTGAAAGCAATGTAGCCAATATTCCCAAAATGATCCAAGTCGTGATCTGCACGAAAAACTCCTCTCTCGAATTCACTCTAGATTTCGGATTCTACGCGGCTGTACATGCAGAACGACAGATGTCTTTCGTAACACCACCTGTAACAGCACGTTACGGTTCCACCCCAAAACGTTAAGCTAGGTGTTCGATAAACCATCATAAAGATGCACCCTATCTCGAGTGTCCAATGCATCTTTCTCGAAAGACTACTTTCATCTCATCCGCTTGCAAATACCCCACATGATACATATGTTATGGCTATTCCGATGTTATGGCTATTCCGATGTTATGGCTATTCCGATCATTCCTCGCCTGCCGGTTCAATCTTTCAGAGATGCGCCCGGTCCGTTCCCCCACAACCATGATCACTCCCCTAGGCTGCCGGTTCGCCCTGCCGCCAGGAACTTCGATCGTGGTATTTTCGCAACAGCCAATGCAACCCTTGTTAGCCCTGAGTTCCTACAGTTTTTAGGAGCTATGTGTTTTCTAGAGTAACTGCCCAATATTAAAGTGGAGTGACATTAACAGTAACAAGCTGAAACACAAGAGATTACAGCGGTGATTTGGAATATCCAGTACTTCATAGGTGTACCTATTATTTTTCGCATATCATTATTTTTCGATTGAATTGCTGCGTTTTTCATCGTAGAATAGACTGGTTTGTTTTAGCCATCTGGCCTGGTTGTAAACCGGCTGGCATGAATTGGACGCATTGAGGCTCAAGTTTCGCCGGAGGCGTTCAAAGGCTGTTAGCGGCTGAGGGTTTTGTACCCTTTATTCATTCGGCCACACATCATCGCAGAGGCAGGAAATTTTCATGGCAAAGAGACGCGGTAATCCTAACTGGGGCAAGCCCGAGCCGATTGGTCCGATCACTCCAACTATTACGGAATTTGAGCAGATCGTACGCGAGTTCAAGCTTTCTCCGGATCAGTACATTCGCTCCACCCGTCTTCGCGAGTGGGCGCGCCGGAATAAAAACTCCAAGTACATTCCTGAGCCCCTCCTCGAGGCTTGGGGATTCGAGATTGAGTCAACTCTCTGATCCCAGTTCCCTCCACTACCAGGGTCGCCGTTTGGCGGCCCTCATTCTTTTCTCACTTGCCTTAAGCCTCTCGCAGACTGTGTAGCCTCGCGTTCCGATTCGCCAATTCTTTCCATCCGTTTCGTTGACGCCTTCCCCTTCGGATGAGATATTCGATTGTTACAGTCACGTTAATGCTGGTTTCAGGCTAAACATGCACCGTCAGAGTGCAGTTTTGAGAGGAAATCCAACCCCCATGTTTCGAATTATTCCCCACGACACCAAGTTCTTTGACCTTTTTGCCGACATGGCGGACAACCTTACCGAAGGCGCTCGTCTGCTTCGCGAACTGCTTCGTAACTATGATGACGTCACCGCCACTGTTCAGAAGATCAAGGGCGTCGAGCACAAGGGCGACGACATCGCCCATGCTGTCTTCGTCAAGCTGAACCAGAGCTTCATTACTCCCTTCGACCGCGAAGACATCCACATGCTGGCCTCGCGGATTGACGACGTGCTCGACTACATCAACTCCGCTGCTGACCGCCTCGTCATCTACAAGGTCCATAACCCGCCGAGCGCCGCCTTCGACCTCGCCACCATCATCCTCCGGCAGGCCGAGGAGCTCTCCAAAGCCGTCGGACTCATCGAGAAGGGCCAGAAGTTGCTCGAACACTGCGTCGAGGTCAACCGGCTGGAGAACGAAGCGGACATGATCAGCCGCAACGCCATTGGCGCCCTCTTTGAACACGAGAAGGACCCGATTCAGCTCATCAAGATCAAGGAGTTGATAGAGGTTCTGGAAACTGCCACCGACAAGGCCGAGGATGTCGCCAACGTCCTCGAGACCGTCGTGCTGAAGAGCGCCTGATGACGCTCGCGACGTACGATGCTGCGGTAAACCCAGTAATCCTGATTGCAGTGACATTTGTGCAACAGAGGAAAAATACCCGGTGAGTACAGGACTTCTTCTCGTCGCTTTTACCGTTGTCGTTGCCCTCGTTTTTGACTTCTTCAACGGCTTTCATGACGCTGCCAACAGCATTGCCACGGTCGTTTCCACGCGCGTGCTTTCTCCGCGCCTGGCAGTTGTCTGGGCGGCTTTCTTCAACTTCGCTGCGGCTTTCATTTTCGGCACTGCTGTCGCTCATACGATCGGCAAGGGCATGATCCGGCTCGACATCGTCACGCAATATGTCGTGCTCTCCGGACTTCTCGGCGCCATCGTCTGGGATCTCCTTACATGGCTCTGGGGACTGCCAACTTCCTCCTCGCACGCACTGATAGGTGGATATGCCGGTGCGGCCATCGCCCGCGCCACCATCCTTCATGGCTGGTCGAACGCTTTCAGCGTCATCATTCCAGGCGGCTGGACGAAGACGATTCTGTTTATCTTTCTTGCACCTGTTATGGGCCTGGTTCTCGGCTACATTTTCATGATCGCCATCTACTGGATATTCCAGCGCAAGTCGCCGCGCCAAGTCGATACCTGGTTCCGAAAATTACAGCTTCTCTCCGCTGCCGCATATTCGCTCGGACATGGCGGCAATGACGCACAGAAGACAATGGGCATCGTCGCCGGTGCGCTCTATGCCGGTGGACTCATGTCCAAGGCCGACATGATTGGTTCCTGGGGAATATACAAGTGGCCCATCATCCTTGGGGCCAACGCCGCCATTGCTCTCGGCACCTACTTTGGCGGTTGGCGCATCGTCCACACCATGGGCAGCAAAATTACCAAGCTAAAGCCCGTCGGCGGATTCTGCGCGGAAACCGCCGGAGCCATTACTCTCTTCAGCACTGCTCTCGCCGGAATCCCCGTTTCCACGACGCATACCATCACGGGAGCCATCGTCGGAGTCGGCACTACCAATCGCCTATCCGCCGTGCGCTGGGGAGTCGCCACTCGCATCGTATGGGCGTGGGTATTGACCATTCCGGCTTCCGCAGCGGTCGCCGCCGGAACCTTCTGGATCGTCCGTTATTTCCACCCAGCGGCCTGAGCGACTCGTGTTCGCCAATTTAGATCCCTGCAAAGAGGGCCTGTTCCGTTTCCCCAAGGACAGGCCTTTCCCTTGATTGTCGATTGTCGCTCGTGACTCTTGACTATTACTCACCAAACTCTGCACGCCGGTATATGCACCATCGGCTGCCCAGCCTTGCATCCAAACGCCTTGGCAAACTCCGCTGAATTCGACATCGGAAAGTCCACTCGATACTGCGGCAGCGAGTGCGGGTTCGTCGCAATCTGCAACCGCGCCGCATCCGGACGCTCGTTTCCGCACCACACGAAAGCCGCTGACAGATAGAATCTCTGTCGCGGAGTCAATCCATCCGGTCCTGGCTTATCCAGCGACTTCCCTTCTTTCTTGTAGAGATTCTCCAGCGCCAGCATTGCCAGGTGAATTCCACCGTTGTCCGCCGTGTCTTCTCCCTGTGTCATCCGTCCATTCGTCTTTACACCCAGGCCTGGCACGTCATGCGTGTACTGGTTTGCGATACAGTTGCCACGCTCGTCGTAAGCCTTCGCGTCTGCCGCCGTCCACCAGTCGCGCAAGTCGCCCTTGGCGTCGAACTTCCGTCCCTGGTCGTCGAAGCCATGAATAATCTCGTGTCCAATCACCATTCCAATGGCCCCGAAATTTGCCGCGGCCGGCTGATTCGGATCAAAGAACGGCGGCTGCAGAATCCCCGCTGGGAAATTGATCGTATTGTTCTGCGGGTCGTTATAGGCGTCGATCGTCTGCGGCGTCATCATCCAGTCCATCTTGTCCGCCGGTTTGTTTACCTTTGCCAACTGACGCTTCATTTCAAAAGCGTTGGCCGCTTCCAGATTTGCCAGGTAGTCGTTGGCGCCGATTTTTACCGAGCTATAGTCTCTCCATTTATTCGGATATCCAATCTTCTCGATCATCGCGTTGAGCTTGGCGATTGCCTGCTGTTTGGTCGCATCGCTCATCCATGTCACTTGTCCAATGTCTTCTTTCAACGCATTGCGGATCTCCTCCACCAGTTGCAGAGCCTTCTGCTTGCTCGCCGGCGGGAACGCAACTTTCACATACTCCTTCCCCAGCGCCTCTCCAAGTTCCATATCCGCCGTTGCCACGCATCGCCGCCACTGCGGCAACATCGCCTGCACGCCGCTCAGCACCTTGCCATAGAAGTCGAAGTTTGCCTGCTCCATTTCTGGCGTCGTGAAATTCGCCGCCGAATGGATCGTCCACCATCGCAGGTAGCTTTTCCATTCGCTCAGCGGCCGCATCTTGATTTGCTCGTCCAGTGCCGGCAGAAACTTCGGCGCAGAGACGATGTAGAACGGCGGCTGCGGAGCACCCATTAACTTCACGTATTCCGAGAAATCAAAATCCGGCATTGCGGCTTCTATTTGCGCCAATGAACGCTTGTGGTAGGTCTGGAGCGGATCGCGGCGCGAGACCGCATCCATTTGTGCCTGCGCCAGCGCAGTTTCAATTGCCAGCACAGCATTCGCTTCTTTGGCGGCTTCCGGCGCACTGTCGCCCGCGAGTTCAAACATCCTCGTGACGTGTCCCTTGTACTCCGCCCGGATCCTCTCCGAGCGTCCATCCGTGCTCAGATAGAAACTGCGCGAAGGCATCCCGAGTCCGCCCTGGTCGATGCCCACCACCACTTCGCTGGAGTTTTTCAAGTCCTGCGCCGGTCCGAACCCGAACATTGGCGCCGCAGTCTGGTTATCTCCCGGTTCGTATGCTGCCGGGAAGCGCATGTGCATGGAGGCCAGCGCCCTTGCCAGGTCCTGTTTCGATCTCATCTCGTCTACTGGCTTGAGCGCTGCTGCCAGCCAGGCCTTACCACTCGCCTCGCGGGTCTTATCGTCCGTACAACTCGTCCAGTAGTTGCCGATTTGTCTTTCCGTTCCGCTTGCATTCGGGTTCACCGCTGCCTTCTCCATCGCGTCACGCAGTACCATCTGGTTCCAGAAGAAGAGCGGAGTTCCTGTCGAGATTCTCGCCAGGTCCGGCGGAATCGGATGTGCTGCCTGCCACTTCGAACAGGCGTATTGATAGAAATCCACGCATGGGTCTTTTGTCTTGTCTACCATCGAAGCATTGAAATGTTCCAGCTTCGGCATTTCCTGCGCCCACCCTTGCAAACAGAGCATCGCCGACGCGGCTACCCACACGACTGCCGCCTTCCACGTCATTTTTTGCATGTGTTTGTCCCCGATTGAATACTGTTACATCCGGTGACAAATTCTATCGTGAGTTTTGTTTCGGGCACAGCCATTTCCCGGCTTTGTTAGAATCGTGTCAGGCGCTCTGTTTCCGTGCCGCAAATTGTATGACTTCTGCTTCTCCGTTCTGTGACGTTCCCACCGCGCTCGAAGAGATTCGTGCCGGCCGGATGGTTGTCGTTGTCGACGACGAGGACCGCGAAAATGAAGGCGACCTCACCATGGCTGCCGAAAAGATCACTCCTGAAGCCATCAACTTCATGGCGAGGTACGGTCGCGGACTCATCTGTCTCGCCATGACCGAAGAGCGTCTCGACTACCTCCGCCTCGGCCCTATGAGCATGGAGAACACCTCGCAGTTCGGTACTGCCTTCACCGAATCCATCGACGCCCGCGAAGGCGTCACCACCGGTATCAGCGCCTATGACCGCGCCCACACCATCAAAGTCGCCATTGATCCCTCGACCACATGGCGCGATCTCGCGCGTCCCGGACACACCTTCCCCCTGCGCGCACGCAAGGGTGGAGTCCTCGTTCGCGCCGGCCAGACCGAAGCTTCCGTCGATCTCGCGCGTCTCGCCGGACTCATCCCTGCCGGTGTCATCTGCGAAATCATGAATGACGACGGCACCATGTCGCGAGTCCCGCATCTCGTTGACTTCTGCCGCCAGCACAACATGAAAATGCTCACCGTCGCCGAGGTCATCCGTTACCGGATGCAGAACGAGCGATACATTGTGCGCCAAGGCGAAGCAACTGTCCCTACGCGCTTCGGCGAGTTCCGTCTCATTGCCTATGCTTCTGAGATCGACCACCAGTCGCACGTCGCCATCGTCAAGGGCGACCTGGAACATCTCGAAGAACAGCCAACGCTGGTTCGCATGCACACCCATTGCCTCGCCGGCGACGTCTTCAGCGCCACCTGGTGCGAGTGCCGCAGTATCCTCGAGCAATCCATGCGCATGATCGAAGCAGAAGGCCGCGGCGCCATCATTTATCTGCATCAGACATCGCAAGGCTTCTCCATTGAGCGCCTCGGTGACACGACCACGCTTCAGTTCCACAAGGAGCGCCAACTTCCCACGCTGCCGGACAATCAGCGCAAAACTCAGCGCGACATCGGCATCGGCGCGCAAATACTCTCTGACCTTAATCTGCGACGCATCCGCCTTTTGACGAATCGTCCCCGAAAAGTCGCGGCGCTCGAAGGCTTCGGCCTTGAAATCGTTGAACAGGTGCCCGTGCCTATCGCCGCTCCCGCCTGTCAGGATTAGACCGATTCCAAGTGGACGCTCCTTCTCGCGACCGCTCTGCGCAAAGTTCCCACTCTGTTCGGCGTCAATTCGTACTATCTTTTTCCCACGTCGCGTCTTCTGACCATCCTCTCCTTCGCGCAGGGGTTCCCGCCGAGCTTCACGTCTATCAGTCCGGCGGGCATGGATTCGGCCTCGCACCTTTCAATCCCGCTCTGTCATCTTGGACGCGACGCCTCGCCGACTGGCTTCGCAGTCGCGGCATCCTCGATCCACGGTAATCTTCGCTAAATTGTCCGCGTGGTGTAACCTCTCATCCGATGCTCTCGCTCTGGCCCGACGAAGACTGGCGTCCCGTCTCGCGCATTGCCGCGGTTGCATGGCTCGTCGTCTACGCACTTTTCTTTCTCTACGCCGCCACGAACCACACGGGATTTCTCTTCATCGACAACGCCAACCTCGTCGTCCACGAAGGCGGACATCTTCTCTTTGGCTGGTTTGGAGAGACGCTGGGACTCTGGGGCGGGACGATTCTCCAGTGGCTTGTACCGCTGCTTCTGGCTGTCTATTTTTTCTACGAGCGTCAGACGACGGCGTTTGTCTTTTGCCTCGTCGTTTTCTTTGAGAACTTTCTCTACACCGCAACGTACATGGCCGATGCCCGTTCCATGTCTCTCCCGCTCGTCACCGTTGGCGACCCCGACTTTGCAGGCCACGACTGGCATCGCATCTTCGCCAGCCTTGGCCTTCTCCAGTACGACACTCGCATCGCCGCCACCGTTCGATTCCTTGGCTGGACCGGGATGATCGCCACCACCTGTTGGCTTGCACTTCGCACCTGGTGGACATCTTCAGAGCTGTAGTCACACAGCGTTAAATTACGGCCTGAGCGGATTCTCGCTCTCCCGCTTCACCAGGTCCGCATATTCCTGCTTCAGTTTCTTGTCGTGCGACTCATTCAGGTCATGCGCCAGAACCACGCTCTTCACCAACCGCGCGAACCGCAGCACCTTTGCATCCCATATCTCGTCGCGCCCGAATTTCCGCGGCCCTTTTCCAGTGAATATGTCAAAGGCCTCCAGCGGACTCCGGTCTCCTGAAAGCTTCAACTCCGCTGCCAGTGCCTCCAGCGCCGCCCGTTGCGCCGGTGTCGCCCAGTGGAGCACTCGCGAGAAACTTTGCGCAAAGGTCACCACATCAGCGGTGTGCACGAATCGCCTCAAAAACACGTCGGACGTATCCACCGGCGTATCAATTGACTCGTCATGTATCAATGTATAAGCGAATGCTTCATCCATTCCGACCTTGCTGTCATGGTTGTAGTCCGCGCCGGTCACCGGGTTTCCCATGCGGCCCACACCCGTCAGCGCGGCGAAGAAGTAGGTCGTAAAGTCGTGATAGTCCGCTTCGTTCACTTCCGCCGTGCATCCCGCCGCGGGCCACTCTGCAATGCTCGCGAAGAAGGCCGCAATGGGCCTGTCTTCAAACTTACCCTTTGGGTCCGCGTCCTTGAACAGTACGTTGCCGAATCCACCCGAAAAGCACTGCACCATTACCAGTGTCAGGGGTGTCTCTTTCGGAAATTGATCGATCTCCGCCGCCAAATCTTTCACTGTCAGACGTTGATCTCCCCATAGACCGAACCAATTGTTATCAAAATCCCGATGCTTTCCCGGGTCGCCGTGTCCCGTGAAGTAGAGCAGCGTCGGAGTGGCTGCCTGCTTTTTCTCACTCGCCAATGCTTTCAGTTCTGCACGAACCTCGCTCTCCGTGGAAGGCCCATCGATTTGTGGCAGGTTCGGCATCCGAAATCTCGGTGTCTCCTTCTTGTCTCCCGGTTCCACGTACACAACCGTGGCGGAATCCGCCTTGCCATCCGCGAAAAGCACGCGCCGCGGTGTCCCGGGAGGAAGGAGGTGGTCGACATAGCGAACGTTGCTCTCGATGCCCACTGCGTTCATCATCCTGTTTGGCCCTCCACCCACGATCAGCGTGCGGAGATTTGTGCCCGGCTGTGCCAGTAGAGACGCCGGAGAAAAGGCAAATAGTGCGACGGCCAAGGTCAGTTCGACCGGCCGCATACCGTCACGGAGAGTCATCAGAGATCCTTTTGTGAATGGGCGTGTTCTCTATATTGTCGCACGCGTCGAAAAAAAGCTTGTGGCAATTGCAGCTTTCCCGCGTTTCCGCTCCCTTGCAGATATCCTGCGCGAACTTACCCCAGCATCGGCGATAATGTCCTTACGTCCCCGGAGAGCAACCATGCAACCCACTGACAATGTCTTTCGCATTCTTGCCGCGAACCTCCGCACCATCGTCGAGCAGATCGAACCGACTCTGCGCAACTTGACGGAGGAACAAGCCGCCAAGCCTGTTGCTCCCGGCAACTGGTCTCCTAAGCAATGTGTTGGACACCTGATCGACTCTGCGTGCAATAATCACGCACGCTTCGTGCGCGCCCAACTGGAAGGTGGTTTCCGTGGCTCCAGTTATGACGGCGATGGTTGGGTTCGCGCTGGCAATTCTCAAGCGGCTCCGTGGCCGCTCCTTATCGATCTCTGGTCAAGCTATAACCTCTACATTGCGCACATCCTCTGTCACATCCACGCCGATGCTGCCGAATTGCCCTGCACCATCGGCGACGCTCCGGCCATCTCGCTCTCTCACCTCGCCGAAGATTATTTCCTGCACCTCATTCACCATCTCGTCGGCATCGGCGTCGTCGAAGAGGGCTCGTATCCTCCTTACAACCCTCGCTTCTAACCGCGAAAAAGGCCGGTATATTCGCCGGCCTTCTGATGGTCGAATCCCTATTATCCGTTATTGCTGCTTCGGTTTTGGAGCGAACGCCATAGCCGTCACCGGGTGAACTTCCCACAACGTCGTTGCCTTCATTCCCTTCTTTCCGCGCGGTGCATCGCCCACGTGAGAATCGTCGTAAAACAACTGGCCCACGATTCGCACATAAGGCGGATGCTGCATGATGTTTCCCGACGACCTCACCGGATTGCCCTTCAGCAGCTTCGCCGTAACGAACTCCCTCGGCACCGCCACTATCTCCCGTACACTATCATCAGAAACGAACTCCTTGTCCGGGTTGGGAATTTCCACGATGATGCACTCTTTGCCGTCCGTCGCGTTATCGTTCACCTGGATGTGATAATCGCCGTCCGGCTCCAGCGCCACCAGGTGCATATAACCTTTCACCGCGACGATGTCGCCTTCCTTGTATTTACTGTTGTCAATATTTCCAGCGATTCGCGCCGACTGGTACCGCTTGTCGTTCTTCGTCACTCCCGGCATATTCCCCAGGCTCGCAAACGTCGCGTAGTCGATCGTCTTGGGCGTCTTATTTGTATGTGCAGGCAGGCCGGTCTTGATCGGCCACCGCCGCACGCCTGGCTTGATTGCCTGTTGCGCCAGCAACAGAGATGCAATCAAAACTACTAGTGTCACCAGCACAATTCTCTTGCGCGTCATGCTTGCCTCCATGAAACAGCTTGCCGAGGGTCTTTGCCGCGAAGCGTACTGCCACTCATTTGCTATTGCAAATGAATTTCCGCAAACTTCGTTTCGGCCATGTGCTCACGCGCCCAAAAAGAAGGCCGGCTTTCCCGCCGGCCTCATTGCTGCTCTTCTTTTTCTTTGCTACTCTTCGCGGAACCCCTCTTTGTTCACCACATATGGCATTCTTGAATAGTCGCCACCGTAATTCTTCTCCAGCATGTCGATCAATCCCTGTGCGCAGCGTCCGGCCATGCCGACATTCGGATCGGTCGATAGTCTTGTCGCTGTTCCACCGCTCGCAAAGTGGTGGAACAATCGGCAGCGGTCTTCAATCTCCGGATCGCGTAGTGGCGACTCCACGGGCAGAGGCTCCTTCTCGAAAACATCCAGTGCCGCGCCCGCAATCCAATGTTCCTTCAGTGCCTTGTAGAGAGCCCTTTCGTCCACTACCGGCCCGCGCGCTGTATTGACCAGGTACGCCGAGCGCTTCATCGTCCCCAGCGTCGTCTCGTTGATGAGGTGGTAGGTCGGCGCTTTCGATTCTCCCTCGCGCAGCAGCGGCACATGCAGACTCACGTAATCCGCCTGCTGCAAGCACTCTTCCAGCGGGGCGTACTTGATCCAATTCCTTTCTACGCTCACTCCGTGCCGTTGCTTGTAGTCGAGAAACTCCTGGATCTTATCGATGAATGCCTGGTTTCGGAACGCCGTGTCGTAGCACAGAATGTTCATGTCGAACCCGACGCACTTGCGGATAAACGCCTGCCCGATGCGTCCCGTGCCGATCACGGCCACTGTCTTGCCCGTAACTTCATCTCCGAGGAACGGCAGGAACGGATGCCACGATCCCCACTTCAAATCGCGCACCTGCCGTTCGCTCGACCATAGCTTTCGGCTCACGTCGAGCATCATTGCGAATGCGAACTCCGCCGTCGCGTCCGTCAGAACGTCGGCTGTATTCGTAAATGGAATCTTGTACCGGTTCGCATCAATGCGATTGATATTGTCGAACCCAACCGCCAGCTGCGCCACGCCCTTCAGCGTTCCCTTGCCCGCCTCGAATACCTCTGCATCGATCGGATCGCGCAACGTCGTGATTAACCCATCGACGCCGCTCCCCACCTTTTCGATCACCAGGCTCTTCGGAGGCGCCTCCGGCCCTGGATAGATCTCAATTTCGTAGCCGCGTTTCCGCAGCAGCCCAATGCTCTCCCCTATGTCGCACGTTGCAAACACACGGAACCGTTTGTTTTCCATTTGTCTGATCCCTCTCTGATTTTCTGACCGCCGCGAGGTTCTCCACCCGTCCCTCCGCGGCACCACCCATCACACAACGCATCGCAAAAGAAGGCCCGCGCATGGGCGGGCCTCATCTGCGGAGCTTACTGCCCCAATTCTACAAGCGTTTGCTGGCCCATTCTTCCACGCGATCCAGAGCCTTCGCAATGTTCTCGATTGAGTTCGCGATGCTGAACCGCAGGTAGCCTTCGCCAAACGCTCCGAAGGCCGTGCCGGAAAGCGCCGCCACGCCTGCTTCGTTCAGCAGCGCGTCGGCCAGTTTTTTCGACTGCCAGCCCGTCTTCGTAATGTTCGGGAACATATAGAACGCGCCTTTCGGCACCTTGCAACTGAAGCCCTTGATCTTATTGACCCGTTCCGCAAAGTAGTCGCGGCGCTTTACAAACTCAACGTTCATCCTGTCGACCGAGCTCTGGTCGCCGCGGATTGCCTCGATGCCGGCCATCTGCGAGAAGCTCGCCGTGCACGAGTTCGAGTTTGTCTGCAGACGGGCAATGTGCTGGGCAAGGTCTGCGCGCATCACGCCGAAGCCCATGCGCCATCCGGTCATCGCCCACGTTTTTGAGAATCCGTCGAGAATGATCGTGCGCTCGCGCATGTCTTCAATCGACGCAATCGAGTGATGCGCGCCTTCGAAGATCAGCCGGCTGTAGATCTCATCAGAGAGCACCGTGATATCGCGATCGCCAATCGCTGCCGCAATATCGTCGATGTCCTTCTTTGTCAGCACGCCGCCCGTCGGATTCTGCGGCGAATTGATGATGATCAACTTTGTCCGGTCGTTGATCAGGCTCGCCAGTTCATTGACGTCGAAGCGGAAATCACGCTCTTCGCGTAAACGAATTGGCACAGCCTTCCCGCCCAGAAAGTTAATCATCGACTCATAGATTGGGAAGCCGGGGTTCGGGTAGATGACTTCGTCCCCCTCCTCCACTAGCGCCAGCATGGTAAAGAAGATGATTGGCTTTCCGCCCGGTACCACCACGACTTCTTCCGGCTTAACCTTGATGCCGCGGGTGCGGCTCACTTCGTCGGCGATGGTCTGCCGCAGCTCCGGCAATCCAGCCGACGGCCCGTAGTGCGTAAATCCCTTGTGCAGTGCATCCACCGCCGCTTCCACAATGTTCGCGGGGGTATCGAAATCGGGCTCGCCGATCTCCAGATGCACAATGTCTCTGCCCTGTGCCTCCAGGGCGCGCGCCTTCACCAGCACTTCGAAGGCAGTTTCCGTGCCCAGCCGTGACATACGCTTGGCCAGACGCAGTTCTGTTTGTGTAGCTCGGCTCATATGAGTTCTCGCAGCCTCGAACGAGGCAAGTAGTTCGTCTGATGTGCCGCCAGAATGGGCAGGTGCCCCGTGGGTGTCCACTGGAGCCGGACTGAGCGGCAGAAGAACTAGCCATTGTACACGGCCAATTCCATTCTCATCGCAACAGAATTTCCGTGCTGTGACTCAGAATGGTCATCCCTGTGATGCCATTACCCTCACCAAAGAAAAATGCCCGGATATTGCCGGGCAGATTTTCGGACTTAATCCGCTATTCGTGAATTTCCGACTCTTCGCCTTCTTCGCTGCGAATCACCTTGGCGACCCGGTAGGGCATGCCGCTCGTCGGTTCGTGGAAGTGCCTCACCTGGAGGTCGCCGAGCAGCCCCAGCGCCAGCAGTTGTACACCAGCCATGATCAGCACCGCCGAGAACATCAGCAGCGGACCGTGCTGGGTCATGACGTGCGTGCCGTGGAGGAACTTGTCCACCGCCAGCCACATCGCGATCATCATGCCGCTGAAGATACCGGCCATGCCCAGTCCGCCGAAGAAGTGCAGCGGCTTCATCATGTACTTCAGCAGGAAGCGGATCGTGATCAGGTCGAAGAAGACACGAAACGTGCGCGAAATTCCGTAGTGCGATGCGCCTTGCGGCCGCACGATGTTCTTGATGGGAATCTCACAGATGGTGGCGCCGTACCAGGAGGCCAGTGCCGGGATAAAGCGGTGGAGTTCGCCGTAGAGGGGCACCTGGTCCAGCAGGTCCCGGCGATAGGCCTTATAGGTCGTCCCGAAGTCGTGGAGTTCCACCCCGCTCAGCTTCGACATGAGCCAGTTGGCGATCCGTGAGGGGATGCGGCGCATCACCAGGTTGTCCACCCGATCCTTGCGCCATCCGCTGACGATGTCGTAGCCCTCCTGCAACTTCTGGATGAAGGCAGGAATGTCGTAGGGGTCGTGTTGCAGATCGCCGTCCATGGCGATGACGAACTCACCCTCGGCATGATCGAAACCGGCCGCCAGGGCAGGCGTCTGACCAAAGTTCCGTCGCAGTTTTATCACGACTACCCGGCTGTCCACCGAGGCAATCTGCTGCAGCAGGGGGAACGTCATGTCCTTGCTGCCGTCGTCAACGAACACCAGTTCGAAGCTCTCGCCGTTGGCTTCCATGACGGCCTTCAGCCGGTCATAGAGTTCGGTAACACTCTCCTGCTCATTGTGGAACGGGACGACAATGGAGTACTTAGGCACGGGTCTTATTATACCGGCATGGAGCCCTTCGACGCACAAAACAGGCGTGCCTCTCGTGGCACGCCCGTTGAATCCCGTTTCATGCTATTTCGCTGCTTTCTGACCCATCCTTGCGTTCGCCGCCGCGCACGCCTCGTTCGCGATCGCGACCAGGAGAAACACCGCGCCAGCGAACAAGAATGCTCGTGGAGCTACCTGTCCCAGGGAGAAGCTGGAGACCATCATTAAACCCTTGTCGAGAATCCCAATTACCAGCAGAACCAGTCCGATTACGAAGGACCACCGAGTCAGTTGCGCGCACCCCATGTTTCCTCCTTAGATGCTTTCAGTGATTTCGTCCGGTGGGAGGAAGATTACACCAAATTTGGCTGCCGCGACTCCCTTTTTCTGCCAATTCTCTGCCGTTTCGAAATGCCATTCGAACAGCTGACATCACCCGCATCGTCAGCGATCACGGTTTCCGTAGACAGCAATCCTATGACGGTAACCAGCAAGAACGAGGATGCTTACAGGCAACGAACAATCAGCATCGTTTGGTCGTCGTCCTGCTTGCCAAACTTCAGAGCTGCCTCGCGAACGCTAGCAAACAATTCAGGCAATTCTTGAATTGCTGACCTTCGAAGCACATCCTTCACCGGCTCAATTCCCATTTCGCGTCCGCCTTTGTCAAAAACTTCTGTCAATCCGTCAGTGAGCAATACAAAGATGTCTCCGCTCTGGCCGGCGATTTCTGTCGAAATAAAGGTCTGTTCCGGCAGAATCCCCAATGGCAAATCGAGCGCTGGGTACTCGCGTACCTGGCCGGAGGAATACATATAGTGCAGGAGAGGAAGATGTCCCGCGAGTGCGAGATTGAGCACGCGCCCGGTCCATTGCAGCACTCCTACCGTGGCAAACATGTTGGGAGTCTTTAGAGGATACAGCGTACCATGGACATCTGCCAGCAATTCGCCTGCGCAAACGTGTTTCGCGCGCGAGCGTACTGCCGTCTTGAACATGGCCATTAGCAATCCAGCGGACACCCCGTGCCCCGAAACGTCGGCCACGTATCCCGTCCACGACGATCCGTCCTCGGCAATATCCACCAGATCGCCGCCGACTTCGCCGCTTGGAACCGAAATTCCGTAAATCTCGAACCCGCCGATTGTCTTGTGAATCGGCGGCACCAGGGCGTGATGAATTTCCGCAGCCATCGCAATTTCGTTGCGCGCCCGAAAATGGCGCGCGCCCTGCCGGGTGAAGAACACGATAAAGAGCACATATCCCAGCAATGCCGAGACGACACCGATCAAACCGAGTACGCCAAGCTGCCGCTGCAGAGGTGAGCCTGCAGCGATCAGTTGGGAGCCGGGCGGGTAGTGTATTGCGAGGATTACGAAGAAACACACCTCAATGATTCCGATGACCGGTATCAGCCAAAACCGGTTCCACATCGAAACCGCGGCGTAGGCGATGGCAAATCCGCCCGTCATCAGGATGGTCGCCGCGATTTGCAGTGGAGGAAGATAAAAGGTGCTGCTCACCAGCATCAGCGCGCCGATGGAGGCGAAGAGAGAAAAGATGGCGCCATAGAAACAGAGCCTCATCGCCAAGGGAGTCGATTTCCAGTATCGGCGTTGAGAGAGACGGAAAGTGCGCAGGCGATTGTGAACACCCAAAATTGGCCCCACCCCCTTACGTGGATATTACACCTTGCGTCCTAACCTGCCCCTGCCCTTGGTACAACGTCTTGAGTATCTACAGGCACCCACCTTTCTATATTCCCCAAATTATTTTTGTCACGTGTCAATAGGATTTGGGTCACACATTTCCCGCAGCTATTTGATTCGCAAGGAAATATAGTTTCAAAATCGATGTCACCTTTTCGCCCTCCGATCTGCCATACTGGATATAGAGAGACAAAACACTGAGGCCCGCCGATAGGTGGGTTTTGTTTTGCCCGCTAAGAGCCAAGAGCGATCTGCTCAGCTTGCGCGGGCTTTTGCTTTTTGTAGTTCGGTAGCTCAGCAGCTTAGTAGCTCCAGTAGCTAACTGCTTTGTTTTGAAATATTTGATATCTAAGCCTCTTGTTTTGAAATAGATGGGGAGACTTTTCCCTAAATATCTGAAAACAAAAGGGCGACCATGAGGGGGGGGAGGGTCCCCAACGACATTATGAGCAAACGACCAAGACTCTGTGAGTACGACTATCCCAACGGAGAGTGTTGCGACGCCTTTGCAATGAAGAACTCCGATATGTGTTATTGGCATCACAAGGCGCGTCTCCGTGAGCGCAATCGCGAAAAAATCGGCGGCACCGCTTCGGCGCAGGCAAACACGGGAATTGAAGTTCCGCTTCTTGAGGACGCCAACGCGATTCAGGTGGGAATTCAGGAAGTCATTCATGCGCTGCTCGACCGCCGCGTCGACGAAAAGCGCGCCGGACTGATTCTGTACGGACTCCAGCTTGCCTCTTCAAACATGGAACGGGTAAAGCCACAACCGTGGGACGGCGCACGTCAGGCAATCTGGGTCCCATACGAAGAATGGCAGGAAGAACACGACCGACTCAACCGCAAACCTCGTCGTAAGCTTCACCTCTTGCCCAAGACGGTTCAGGAACAACCTTCCGACGCACCCGCAGCAACAACCCAATCCGCCGGCGACTCGGAATCCGCGCGAGCCACGCCATAACCTTTCCTCCTCTTCCCTTCCTGCTTACAATGCTCTCAATGGATATCTTTGAAGAGATCGTGGCGTTGCGGCGGTCGGGACGGAAGGGCGCAGTGGCGACCATCACCAGCGTGCGCGGG
>Ga0307375_10002271_pt1 | contig 19877 bp, 21 predicted proteins | sample TR1MG_FD_202531 | JGI IMG/M metagenome (GOLD analysis project Ga0307375, IMG submission 202531) | Soil microbial communities from Risofladan, Vaasa, Finland - TR-1 | ecosystem: Environmental > Terrestrial > Soil > Coastal area > Acid sulfate soil | place: Finland: Risofladan, Vaasa | collected...
ATATCAGGAGATGAAACTTTTTGTGCAATATCTTCAGCTTGTCTGGTTTCCAAACTCTTGTTTACTGTTTTTGCATCTGGAACTGACATACCTAAAGATTTATTTGCACTCTTTGGTGGTTTTTCCTTCTTTTCATCTTTTATAATATCTTCTTTCTTAGCCTTTGGTTTTTTTACTTTTACAAGCCATCCAGCTTTTAATGCAGCTTGAACAGCCTTTGAAGTATTAGCAATGTGTTCATCTACATCAATCACTTCATCTTGTTTCACTTGCTGATTTAGATCAGATAATCTAAACCCGCCAATAATATTACACTTATAATATTCAAGTTTAGCCATTTACCGCTCCTCAAAATTAAATATTAATATTAAATTAATTTTTATTTAATCTTTTTTATAAAATTATATCTTATGCTTGTGATTTTGCTGGTTCTGGTTTACCAATTTCGTTTCTTTTGTCATTTTTCCAATCTTCAATGTTTACATCAATCCATTCATCACCAGTTCTTACATCCATTTCGCCTTCTGGTTTGTCATTAGGACTTACAAGAGGATGTGAGGCAAGTTTCTTTTCAATTTCTGCCCAACAGCTTCCTGTAACTTCCATAGCTGCCTCATCTTCAACAACATCTTTCATATCTTCTTCGACTTCATCAATATCTTTTGCATATTCATCTTCCATATATTCTTCAGAAAATGTTTCAAGCTCGGCAGCAATTCTTCTTAACTTTCTTGCAAGTTTCTTGGAAGCAGCTCTTCCAATCTCATCACGTTTATCACCCGCCCAGTTATTACTTTTTGCTACTTCTTCTTCATGAGCCTTACCGATCTGAGGTTTTCCTTCTACAACTGTTTTTGATTCATAACCTGATCCAATAGTATCAAGGTAAGAAGCTGCACTTTTTTCATTAGCTTTTTTCATATATGACTCCTTTACAGTCTTTTAAAATGTTTCAATCGTTTTCTAAAAGTTAACATCGGTCTCTTCTTAGCCCGATACTTTTTTGTTCGTACTTTAATTTTATATTTATTTTTAGTATAATAAAGTTTTCTTTTTATTTTTGCTACTCCACGACCTTTAATTTGTCTTTTAAATCGTGGTTTATAAACCGATTCTTTTATTTCATTTGAAATCTTGTCAATTTTATCGGCTAAATCGACTCTTCCTAACTTATCAAGTTTATTTGCAATATCATTTAGTCGACTAATTACCGGAAACATATTATCCTTCTCTAAAAATAAAAACTTTTATGATTAAATTGTCCTTTCATAGTTTAACACTTAGTGCACCACCACACATACTTTAATAATTAGTATTAAAATATAAAAAGAAAAGAAATTTCCCTATATTTTTATTAAATCTATTTTTTGGTCTTTAATATAATATGTGAATGGTATAATATTTAATTTATTTAATTCCTCCAAAACAAATCTTTCATAATTTTTTGCAATAATTACCCCATTAACATTCTTCCATAATTTTAATCCAAGTTTTTTCCAAAAATGTTTTATATATTTTTCAATCTGACTAATTATTGAATGTGTTCCTCTTTTTAATTTAACTTCAATTGGATATATAATATCCCCTGCTTGTCCTAATATATCAACTTTCCCATATTCTGTCGTATGTTCTAGATTTAATAATTCGAATTCATCACCTAAATATTTTTTAAATACTCCAGATATACAAAGTTTTTTAACTATATCTTTTTCAAGTGTTATATCTTCATCATCATCTATTTCTATATTGTGATACTTCCGATCTTCATCAGTAGATTCTAATCTTGTGTTAATAATATTATTATCTAAAAAATATGCGATCTTTATCAACCGTTCCTGATAACTTGGATCCAATTGATAAAAAAGAGAAGACAATTTCTCTTGCTCTTCTCTCAATATTTCTAAATATATTTTTGCTTCATCTATCTTGGACATAATAAATGAAAAATTCAATCCAAAGAATAGTGTCTCAAATTCTGAAATTTTCAAGTCAATTTCCTTTAATCTAAATTTTAATCTCTCATTATATTGTATTTATAAAACCTTGAGAAATTTACAATAATATACTTTTCTATTCATTTTATAAAAATTTAAAAACTATGGAACACTCAAAAATATTTGTAAATTCAGAAAAAATTATTAAATCAATAATTAAAAGATGTCCAAAAAAAGATTTAACGGATGACCGCCCAAAAGACGAACAACAGTGGTGTCTTTATACAAAAGATAAAGATAGATTACTTGGTAGACACCCAACAAAAGATGACGCAGTAAAACAAGAACAATTAATACAAATAAGAAAACATAAAGGTTCTGTTGATGAAAATATTTTTAATAAACAAAATTTTTATAGATATGACCATTATGGTCCAGAACAAGATAAAACTGTTTTTTATGCCACACAAAACGATGATCATGAAAGTGGTGTGTTTTTAGTACATTTTATCGATAATGAGTTAAAATTTATGAGATGCAGAACACCTTCAAGATTTTTTATAAATCATGTTAAAAATAATGAATACTATCCTGTAACACGACAAGATGTTATTGATTGGCATAGCAAAATAAACATTCAAGAATATTATAAATAGGAAATAATATGATTAATCCAAAAAAAGCCGAACTATTGATAAAAGAGATGGGTAACGACAAAGGCAGAGATGATGAAGTAGAAGCTGTTCAATCAAGTCCAACTGATGATTTAGGTAAAAAAATAATTGATGCTATTTATGAAATATCAAGCAGTGATATTCCTGTTAGAGATGCTATAAAAATATTTATTGCATTTGAACACGGTGCAGATACTGAACATGAAGTATCAAGAGTAACAGGAATTGATATAAAAATATGTAAAATCGTTTTGGATATATTTCACAAATTTCAACTTTTAAATAAAGGTATCCTTGATGTTCAGTATTAGTGGAAGTGATAATGATACTAAAATTGTCGATAGTATCATTGAAAACATGAATAAAAAATCTTATCATCATGACTTCCCAAAACATATTGATAAAAAATTGAGGGGTCCACTAGTCAATAGAATTGAAACATATCAAATGCCTTACATGATGAGAAGCAATAGAAACTACGGAGAATATTGTACAGATTTTATAGAACAAAATGCATTAAAATTATATTTACTTGGAAAATTTAATGACGATATGGGAACAGATATTGCTAGACTAAAACAATGTATTGAAGATAGAAATCCTCATACAAAAATATTTGCACAAGGTATTGTTAAATTGGGTTCAAAAGAAGATCAACAAATATCTTTAGAATATGATATGATGGAGATGAAAAAAATAGTTCCTGAAGGTTGGCCCACAAATCATTGGATTCCTGTATGTAAAAGTTGTCTTGAAGGCAAACATTTATCATATGGAATGAATCATATGCCTAAAAATAACCTTGTTGATTCTCATGAGCTTGGTCGATATAGTTGTAAAAATACAGGAAAGTTAGATGGAAAATTAGTTCAATGTGGTTGTAATGCTGGATTTAAAGAATTATTAGAAATAATTAATAAAACGGATAATACTTATACTGGTGAAAAAATAATTAGTTCTATCATTGATAAAATAAATCTTCTACGTGAAAGACGTGATTACAAATTCCCCAAAAAGAAGCGAAAAAGAAAAAAATCCAAATAGTAAACATAAAAAAAAGGGATGAAATTAATCATCCCTTTTTTTTTATTACTTTTGTATTTCTGTAGATTAGCTGCGTGTTATAGTAATCTTTGCAACTCCTCTTGCATTCCATACACCAATTCCGATAACCTCAAAGATTGACCATCCAATTAACCTGTTGTCAGGATCGTCGGCAGGAAGAACTGTAAGATCAATACGTTGTGGCATAATTGCAAGGAACTTCTCTTCTGTGCATACAAATACTGTGCCAATAGGAACGACACGACTAACGATTATGTCAGCACCCCAAATGGTTGCCATGAGGCCTGTTGCCAAAAGACTCTTCTGAGTAATTGGATCCAACTGGTCTCTGCCCCATTTACGGACATCTGAATAATCACGAGCGTTCATAAAAACACGTGCAACACGAAGGTCATGTTTTTCAATTTCTGCAAATGCATCAACAAGTGCATCACGATCAAGAGAACCAGCAGCGTTCACTGGAGCATTGAAAGGATTACCTGTAGCAGGGTTAACTTGTGCAGTTGCAACATTAAGAGCACTAAAACCAAGATCATCTTCAGTTGCCTGAATTTCCTGTTTGGCCTTGTCCTGAGCACGATCAATCAGGTTGAAACGACGTTCTTTGATTTGAGTGAATGGAATTTTTGGATTTGAACCAATTTCAAATAGAGGAACAAGGATTCTGCGACCTTTGAGAATTGTCTCAGGTGTTTGTCCTTCTTCACCTATTACGATAGCTGGAACATCAACATCTCTGTCATAATATGGGAGTGCACCTTGTGGCAGCGGATCAACTACAGCAGCACGACGAAAAACACCCTCATAGTCCAATCTTTCACGAAGAGGATTCTGCATTGAAGCCGCCAGCTTCATTTTCCCTTCGGCTGTCGTTAGTAATTTACTAATGACATTTTCTTTTTCGGCTTGTGTCATAGGCATGTTAAACATCCTTATGGTTAAAAAAAATTTAAATTAATTGATTTGAAAAGTTTTGATTTGTTTTTCTTTATACTACTTAGACTAACAAGTCAAAACCAAGCCAAGGATCCGTTGCTGTTGGAGCTTTTGAAACGTTACCAACAATTGGTGAACCAGTATCTTCAGTTGTAAGAAGACCGAAGTCACTTACATACAATGAATCACCGGCAGTATAAGTTACGTCTGCCGAATCAGCTTCATTACGAGTTTCATAAAGATCAGTTTCGTACGATCCCATCGATCTCATGAAAACGTTTTTTCCTGAAGCTACAGCAGGAGTGTTTTCAAACGGTGAACCGGCAGCGTCATTGAGGAATGGTCCGACAGGTTTGTGGTTAGCAGAAATACCAACCTCATAATTGTCAGAATATTCAGCAAACATCCCAGCCAGAGCACCGTCTGGTGTATCGGCAGTTATCCTGCTCGAAGTTGCACCAGCCGCACCATAATTTTGACGAGTAAAAGCAGCGGCAGCCAATGTTGACAGAGTATTTCTGTCACCTGGATAAAGGATTCGAAGGCCCATTAAATTACTCCTTCAGTAAAAGTTAGTTGAATAAACATTAAATAATTATTTTTAAAACATCAGGTTTTATGATTTTATAAAAACAAGAGAAAGTTTTTACAAATAAATGAATAAAAAAAAACCCTTACAAATTGTAAGGGTTTTTTATCTTATATAACACTTTACATGTTATTCAATATCGTCAGGTTTTCCATGCCAAAGTTTCTCAAGCGAACTTACTTCATTATCATTTGAGAAATCACCTTGATCAACTACAGCGGCACTTTTATCAAAACCAAAACCGTCAATCATTGAAGCTTTTTTCTCTTCATCTTCGTCATCATCACCTTTTCTCTTTTTCTTTTTCTTTGCACTTTTCTCTTCATCATCATCGTCATCATCTTTTTTCTTTTTCTTGCTGGCTTCAGTTTTTGTAGGCTCTGTAGGAAGTGTCACAGAAGATTCAGACATAAGATCAACCTGTTTTTCTTCATCATCATCGTCATCGCCTTTTGCTTTTTCTTCATCATCATCGTCTTTTTTCATATCTTCTTCATCATCATCTACAGCTTTTTCTTCATCATCGTCTTTTTTCATATCTTCTTCATCATCATCAGGCTGTTTCATAAATTCTTGATATTCTGCTTCAAGTGTTTCAGCTTGCAGTTCAAGTTCATCTGCTTCTGCATCAAAAGCATCAGCAGTTTTTGTGTCACTAAGAGCTTCTGAAGCTTCTGCTGATAATCTTACATCAGCAATTTTTGCCCTTAAAGTTTTAATTTTTACAGCAAGTTTTGCACCTTTTGTGCCAGCTGGAAGATCTTTTCCCTGTGGTTCAATGATATACTTTTCTAATTCTTTCTCTTCATCTTCGTCATCCTTGGGAGTTTTCTTTTTCTTGGCACTTTTCTCTTCATCATCATCGTCATCATCTTTTTTCTTTTTCTTAGCAGTATATCCCATTTCTTTCAGTTCTTTTGCTCCGTCGCCGCCTTTAGCACCATCTTCTTTTTTCTTTTTTGCAGCAAACTTTTCATACTTATCTGCTTTTTCTGCATGTTTTGCAGCAACAATATCAAGTCTATCAGCTTCATCAACATCACCTTCATGTTGAGCTTCTTCTGAAGCAATAGTATTAATTCTTGCCAATCTGCGTTGTCTTCTTGCTTCATGCAAGGCTTCTTTAGGACTATCAAACTCTGAAATTCCGGCAGTTTTTCTCTCAGTAATTTCAATATCTTTTTCGTCAAGATCAACAATATCCGCAACTCTTGCACGAACAACATCAAAATCATCTTCAAGATCACCATTTAAAACTTCCTGTTTTGCAATGGCAAGTCCACGTCTTGCTTTTCTCTCAATATCTCTGTCATTTCTTTCTTTGTCGAGAAGACCTTTGAGATTTGTTGCAAGTCTTTTGAGTTCAGTAATCTTTTTGTCTCTTGCATCAGGCATAATAGAAGTTGGTTCTTCAAAAAGTTCCTGCATATCTTCAACATCTTCCTCGGGAACCTTTTCTTCAACAACTTCTTCTTCCTCTATAACAGGCTTTTCTTCTTCATCATCTTCATCATCATTCTTCTCTTCAGTATCATCACATTTTTCAGTAACACCTGCAGGAAGATCTTTACCCTGTGGATCAACGAGGAATTTCTCTAATTCTTTTTCTTCATCTTCGTCGCCCTTGGGAGTTTTCTTTGATTCCACATCTACTTGTTTCTCTTCAGTATCCGTAGGAATAACATCTTGCATATCAATCTCACAAGCTGTTCGATATTCAAGTTCTTCTAACATCTCGTGTGCAAATTTCGTCGCCTCAGCTGGTCTGAAGGTATCTTCTGAAGCATTAATGACCTGTACCAACTTGTCATTTTGGAAGATAGCAACTTTAGATCCAGATTTGTGGACTTTTGATTTCCAGCTAAACATAGAATTTCCTCCTCGTTAGATTTTTATATGAGTGAAATTAATTTATTACAATTTATGCAAATAACAAATTTCCCTTTATAATTTGGTTGTTCATTTTCCGTAACTAAATCATCAATAGTATACTTCTCATTTGATTGACAATTAAAACAATATAAATCTATATATGGTTTCTCTAGAACAAGACCTTTTAACATTTTAGCAACATCTTTATGGCCAAATTCTTTAATCTCTTTAATTCTGTCTATTCCAAAAGCTACTGAACAAAAATAATCTTCATCTTCTTTATAATCTTCAAATGCTGCAGTAAACATTGGTTTATTATTTAAATACCAAACCCAACGTTTTTCATCTTGTCTAAAACTGCATGTCCAAACAGCTTCTTCTGTGTTATTTAAAGTGGTAGAAATACGTCCTCTCCTTCTTCAGTTCTAAATAAACCATACTCACCATTTTGTGCTGTTGTTACAAATGACAATTCTTCATCTTTTGTGATAATAGAATTTCCACCTTCATCATGCCAATATACACCATCATCATAGTCAACAGGAATATCTCGGCTAACTTTAAATATTAAACCTTTATTTGCATTTTTTAATATTTTTTCAATACTTGCATTTACTTTTTCAACTTTTTCTTGTCCATCATCAAAAATAGAAGATTCAACTTTAATTTTACATTTTGGACAAACAATAACATCACCTTGTCCTTCATCTATTGATGCTGCTTTTAATGTCCACAATTCTTCTTCGTGTTTGCAGTTTGGACATTCAAAATTTGCAAATCTTGATACTTTTTCACCCTTTTTCAAGATTGTCTTTTTGGGCATTTTGTCTTGTTTTTCAAATTCCTCTTTAATATCATGAGGGGGGACTATTTCAATATCAGAATAATCTTCTCTATCAATTGAAAATTCTTTGCTTGTTGATAAATCTTGAATAGGATGATCAAATGTATCAGCTTTTTTCTTTCCAAGTACTTTGTCTATTATTGTCCCAAATAAAACTTTCTTCTTATTATTTTCTATTGCAGTTTTATCAATCATATCATTTAAACTTTGTAAATCTTTATCTGTTAATGTTGATTTACGAGTTATACCATCAAATGTAAGTCTTATTACGCCTTCGTTTGAAATAGAAAGATTTATATCTTTATTATCTTCTTTTGAAGCAGCTTTTAATAATGAATTTTTATCAACTGCAATAAAATTACTCATATTGCTTTCAAGAATTTTTGCAAGAAAATGGTTGCTTACTTCGCTAGACGATAAAACTTTTCTAAAAATTGCACCAGCAAATGCAGGATTTGCAACTAATGATACATCAAAGAATGAATTCTTTTTGCATAATTCTGCAGCTTTTCTTTTAACACCATCTGAACACTCAAACATTCTTCCTTTGCCGTTTTTTATATGAGAACAATATTCAGATGAGTCTTTTGCAACATTTCCACAAATAGAACATACAGTTTCTTCAGTGGTACATCCCATTGATACTGCATTTATAATTCCAGTTTTAATATTAGCTATTAAGTCTTCATGTCTTTTAGCAACAGAGAACAACACATCAATCAGGATAGTATCTGGCAATCTTCTTGCAAGAACATCAATACATTTCCCTTTAGCTCTTTCCACGTTCTGATCATGTTCAACAAAAGTCAATGCATTTTTAAATGATTTATAATCTTTTATTAAATCTGCATCTTTCCATGAATCATGATTATCATTTATAAATTTTTCAGTTTCAGGAGTAATAAAAAAACCATTATCTCCAGTTTTAACTGCTGCCATGATAGTACTATGCACAAATATAAAATTCTCAGAATCAATGTTCCCCACAACAGAATATTCGGCATCTTTGTTTGTTGATTCTTTTTCTTTTGAGGCAGCATCTTCTTCTTTTGCCGTGCTTGATGCAGTCTTTTTAAAATTGTCCCAAGAATTCAAATCATTAAGTATTTCAATTTTAGAAATTTTACAAAGAGTTCCGACTTTGTTGAACAACGTGCACGTCCTTTTTAATGGTTTTCTTACCTGGTTTTTATGTAATTTTGTAATTTTATAAAAACAATTGAAAGCATTTTCTTATTTATTTGAATGTTGCGGGTATTGATGTGTCCTTAAAACTAGGTACACAGGAAGCAATATGTTTACAAACTTTAAACTTTCTTTTAGGGTCACGTATTCTCGGAGGTCGCCCGTCTGAAAATTGCCGTTCGCTATAACCGCCAGCTAAGGCATTGTAATCTGCTCCTAAAAATTTCCAAGCATCACAAGTACAAGACAAACTAATTTCTCGTCCTAAAATTCCTTTAGTTTTTATTCCTTTGCCGAGTAATTGAAATCTAACAGTATTTATTCCCTTACTCCATCTCTCCCCACCTTTCACTTTATAAATCCAAAGGCCTTTTTCTGGATAAGATCTAAATATTCTGGGAATACAGTTTTTTGTGTATTTTTTTGATCGTTCGCTTGTATACTGAACTAATTCTCCTAACGAAATTGCGATTTTGGAAATAACATTAATGTTTGTCGACATAACCAATATTTTTTTTGCTTCAATTTTAGCATTTAACCACCTTGAAGGAGCTTCTAAAAATTCTGGCTCTTTACCTGTGATTGTACTCAAAGAAAGAATCATACCGTTTGCCATACCATGCATATATGGATCACAATTCCAATTACCATCAGAACACTGAATACCAGTAATTTCTTCTAAAGAATTGATTCTATCGTTTACAACTGATAATATGATTTTTTCACTGTCCATTATTATACCTTATATAATATTATCAATGGTTTTTCTTATTATTTTTGTTTTTTCTGGTAATTTAACAGTATCAGATAACTGTGCATCTAATGTATATGCTATTTTTGTCATTTCATTACCATATTTCTTTTTTGCTTTTTCCGTTTTATCATATAATGATCCGCCATTATTGTCTATTTTTGAAGCAAAAACTTGAGGAAGATACTTCATAATTTGACTAATTCTTTCTTTAGGATCACATATCATTAATACACTATCCTCAAGTTTTTGTGCAACCCTTATCACATTTGGATCAATACTTTTTTCTATTAATTCTGTAACCCAACCTTCTCTACTTTTATTTATTAAATCAATCTCGTCAAGTATATCATCGGCTTTATCAACGCTTACAATAGAAGCAACTGATGGGTCCAAACTAGAAAAAAGTTTTGGTTTCTGCATATCACCACGTGGTGGTTTTTTATGTCTTTCAAGTGGGACTTCAAGACTTTTTAAAGTTCTTTCTTTCTTTTTCTTAATTCTTTGCATATCTCTTTCTTGTTGTCTTTCTACTCTTGTCTCGGCTATTTTTTCGTCATCATCATCTTCTTCATCTGCCCCTAGTTTAATTATTCTAGTAGGACTTTTCGATGAAAATGTTTCTCCACCACCACCTTCACCGCCTTCTTCTGGAAGTTTTAATCCTAATTTTTCTGCTCTTGCTTTTGCAATTGCTGGCGCTAATGTTCTTCCTACTTCTTGTTCAACTGACTGCAAGAAACTAAAATGATTTGCATCTAATGGTGTTCCTTCATATTCTTCAAGCCTTGCTTTAACTGTTTCTGCATCTAGCCCAAAACTTTCAAGGAATGTTTTAACATCAATAATTCCTTGTGTAACCATTTGTGAAAGCATCTGTTTATGTGCAGTATCATCAACAAGATTGAGTCTATTCCATTTAATTGCTGGATACAACCATTTTACTTTCTTACCTTTTTTTACAGTTCCTTCTTCATATTCTGCCCAATCATTTCTTTTTGCCATTGGAACAAATAAATTATGTATGATATAATTTTCAATTCTTTCACGATAAATTGAATATCTTTGATTCATTACCTCAAGTGCCGTTTGTCCATTTGCATATGAGCCTTCTCCAAGTAGAAAACTTCTATTTATCATCAAACCAATAAGAAGTTCTTCATTGATCCAATTCCATTCTGAATCAAGTGTCATCAAACCCTGGCTTGTTCCAATTAAATCCCAATGTAATTCAAAATTAGTAATGATTGCATAATCTGGATCAGCAAATGCATTATCTACTTGTTCTCTAATAATGTCAACATCTGCTGCTCCTGTATCTTCTGCCCAAATTAAATGTTTTGGTGTTAAATGTCTCACCGCAATTGCATCTTGTGATTGTCTTAATCTATCTTTGTAAACCAGTGTTTTGAAGTTGCGTTCAATTAATGATGTTCCCCATAGTTCATAATCTGCCATTTTAGATGCAATATGAGCAACATGACTTCCATGATCTGGTTTTGTATTTAATGGAATTTTCTTTCCTGTTTTAACTAATTCAACAACATCTTGTGGAATTGCTCTATAAAGTTGTCCAGTTTTAGGATGTTGTGGACCATTCATTACAATTGTTTTTATGTTTTGATTTGGATCTAAATCAACTCTCATTAAATCAGAAAATTGTAGTTTGTCAATTTCGATATCGTTTGGATCCAATAATGTTAATTTAACCCATCGATTTTGTTTTTCACTCCATTGAACAAATGGAAAAACATTACCTAATTTATAATATTCTACTCCTATTTGAAGTAATTTATTAAATAAATCAAGATATTCTGTTGAACACATTTCTTCATATTCATTTGTTATTTTTTGATTTTTGGTCTTATCTTTTCCTTTTGGTAGTGCCAAACGAATAGTAGAAATAGGTAATTCAGCATGGGCATCAATAGCAGTAGAAACTATAGGATCATATTTATAAAAATATCGACACCAAGCATTTTTCTCTTTAATGTCACGAGGCATTAATAGAGTACTTGGCTCATACTCAGGATGGTAAAAACTTGGCATTGACTCCATTACATTTGCAGAACCACCCATAGAACCAGCAACATTCGCAGTCTTGGACATACGATTGATGATTCTCATCATCTTTTTGTTATGTTTTCTTGCTGGCCCATTATAAAATTCAGATTGAATTATAGGTGAATCAGCACCAAATTTTACTGTGGCTGCGGTTCTTCCATCACTAACTATTCCTTTTGTACCTTTTCTAGATATCATAGATTCCTATCCAGAATTAAAATTTTGAGAATATTTTATTTAATTTTCTTATTGCATCTTTTCTTTCTATACTTCCGGCTCTTACTCTTCTTACAATTCTATTTGATCTTTTTAAATCAGATACAATTGATGCTGATTGAAAAATAGAATCATTAATATTAGCATCAGCAGTAGCAGGACCCTGCAAATTTTCAACCAAAGTTTCAATTTTCTTTAATCTTGATTCAAGTTCTTTTACATCTCCCAAATCTTCTAGACCTTTTTTTAATTCGTCCATTTCTTTTCCTGCTTCATCATCACCTTTATCTTTCGTTTCTCCTTCAGGTGCATCTTCAGGCGGTGGTAAATCAGAATCGCCTGTATCAGGAATATCTTCTTCAGGTGGTTCATCTTTTGGTTCTTCTTCAGGTGGTTCATCTTTTGGTTCTTCAGGAGTATCTTTTTCAGGTTGTTCATCATCTGCTTTTTCTTCAATTTGTTTTTCTTCAATAATTCCCTGTCCTAAGCCTTTTCCTGGACCCATTCCTCTTCCGTGTGGCCCTGTTCCATCAGGTATATGACCGCCTGGACCAACTTGTTTTTCTTCTTTGTTCTCGTCTAATTGTTTCTCCATCTCTTTTAATTTTTCATCATCTTCTAGTGTAGATTCATCAACTTTTGCTTCGCCTTCATCTTCTCTTATTAATTCAGTAATAAAATTTTCAAAAGTTTGACTACCAAGTTGATCAGCTCTTTCTTCCATTCCATAAGGAGCAAGAGCTTCTGTTTCTGGAGAAGCTTGTTTTATTATTTTACCTTCTGCAAGATTACTCATCCAAGCTGGTAATTCTCTATCTGCTGCATGTTTTCTTTCCATTTTAAATCCTCTCCTTATTTTTTCGTTCTCTTTTTTCACGTCTTCTTAGTTCTTCCAAATCTCTTTTTCGCTTATCTGCCATACTTCTTCTTTTTAACAAAAGGCCTCTGAACTCATTTGAAAGAAACATGACTTGTCTATCACATGATATACATAAATCTTTCATTTGCAATGATAGCGTTTTTATATTCCTTAAATAATTGCCGACTGCAAAATCATCATTTTTTATAGATTCTATAGATAAATTTAATTCGTTTGCAGCTTGTTTTAAAGTATTTAATTTAATGTTAATTGTTTTTATATTATCTTGGTTCATCTCGTTAACCTTAGAGAATGAGCTTTATCCAAATTACTGATATGTTTATGTTGTTTTTTTCTTCTTTTATATGCATGAAAACTTTTAATAGTATTTCCACTTGAATTATATTTATTTATTCCATCTGTACCAGTGATTGATGATCCGCTTCCTCTACTTCCATCAGTTAATGCAATATATGCTGCATTAGCTAATACATCCGCCATATCATCAGTTACTACTTCACCCATTTTTGGAGCTTGAATAACAAATTGTCTTTTTCCTACTTTTTTCTCTTGTAAAGATTTAACTTCTTTAATTCCACGTTCATTATTAAATAATTCTAATCTACTTTCATAAACTAATGTTTTTAAAGTATTATAAATTTTCATGTTATAGCCTCTTGAAAATGGAGTCTTCATAGAATTTATACCCATTTTTCTCCACTTTAAGACGGCAGCCGTACTATCAAATTGGTCATATACTATTTTAACAATTTTAAATTTTTGAATTAATTTTTCTATATATTCATGTACAACATTTTCATCAATATATTCTAATCCTTCAAATTCAGGATCTGTTAATTCCCATACCATCCATCTATCTAATTTGACTATCGTTTCCCTTTTTTGTATTATTCGACCTTTTGATTCAACATCTTTATATCGTTGTTCTGGATGAACCATAGCCATCGCATATCCATGATTATTTGCCGAAGGGTCAACAGCTATATAATACGAAAATTGTCCTGTTGGTGATTTTGTTTCATGTTCACTAATAACACATCTGTCAACTCTTTCTGGATATCTGAAAAATCCTGATATAACAGTTGCAAATGATGCTCCAAGCTCTCTATCAAACGATTCAGCATTTCTTCGTTTCTCACTATCAAGATATCCAAATGTTATTGTTTCATTCATCTCCCATGTTGGAAGCTGGAACATTCTCTTATTTTGATCTCCTTCATCATCATCTAGTCTTCCTAATGAATCAAGATAAATATCAAAAAATATTCCACTTTTTGTATATGGAGATGATAAACATAAAATTTTACCATCTAATCCAAAGTTAGCAATAGAAGGAGTTAATGCTTCATAAATTGTGCTACCACTTCTATTACCATTGTTGTCAACAAAATGGGCAAATTCATCTAAGATGGCAACAATTACAGTTCCACCTCTTGCTGATCTAGCCGTACAGGGCAACGATGAAATTAATATTGATGAATGCCTATCAATTTGTTTTCCATGTATTCTTATTTCTTCTTTTAATAATTCTAAATCTTTCTTTGTTCTTAATCTTATTTCATTTTGTGTTTTATCAACATCAATATATGGAATAAACCATTTAGAATTTAATATACGATTCTGTGTAGCTTTTGCTAAAATTAATGCCTGATCAACAGCATTTGCAATATTAGTTATTCTTATCTCTTCACCTTGTGGTAATCCATAATATTTTTGAGGATTACCTTTTACAATTAATTTATATGCCTCATATGAACTAACAACTGATGCAATAAATGTTTTTCCACTTCTACGACCACAAACTAATATTAATTCCAGTGCTGCTTCATAATCATTTGCTTTTAATAAATTTGTACGTTTTTGTTTTATTAAATATTCTGCATATTCTACTTCTGTAAATAATTTTCCTTCTTCATCAAAAGGATAAGATCGAATAAGAAGGTCTTTTGTTTTACCATCAAGTGGAAGACCATAATATACTTTAAGAACAAATCTTTCCACAGTATGAAGAGGCTGATCAAGATAATAAGGATGTTCACAAAATGTTACTATATCAACTTCTTGCTCAAGATCTTCAATCAATATATCTCTAGTTTGTTCTAATAAAATAGTTTCAATAAATGTTTCTGAATCTATTTTACTTTGTCTCAAGTATGTCTCCTATAATCTTTTCATTGACATTGCCAATTTGTGAATATTTTGTGGTAAATTGTTCAAGAAATTTTCCATATTTTTTAAGGTCTTTACTACTAGATGCTGCAACTTCTTCTTTTAACAAATTAACAAGAGTTGGATCTTCTTGTAATATTTTTTTAACCTTTTCAGTATTAAAATTAACCTGTCTTTCACTTAATCCTAACACGTCTGCCATTTGTTGTCTACTTGTATATTCAGTATTATAATCCAAAACCTTTTTAGGAATTTCCAGCATCATCAAATTATTAAGCATTGTTCTCCATGCATTTGTAAGATCTTTATTTTGAATATCTCTTACATCATCTCTTAATTCCTTGAAATATGGATGAAACAATGTCATATATGCAATTTGACGTGTTTTATCATCTTTCATATCTTTAAGATGAGCAAGAATTCTTTTCATTACTTCACGCTTTCTTGTAATAAATCTTCTTGTCTGTTCTGGGTCTAATTCTTTAGATTTTGTTCCTGAACCTGTTTCTGTATCAAAACTTGGATCTTCATATCCTTCACTTTGTAAATATTTTGATGGTTCACTTAAACTTTTTACAGTTAATCCTGTCATTTCTTCAACATATTTTATTACATCATCATGCTCTTTAAAGTTTAAATCTCTATCTTTTTGTACTTTTAAAGGAACTCTTTTAGCTAAAATTTCTCCTAAAAGTAGTGCATCTTCTTCACTTTTTATAAGGTCTGGGTCTCTTTTATACGTTTTTATAAATTCAGATAAAGATCGATTTACAATAGTTTTTTGCCAATCAAATGATCTCATTCCTGTATCTCTTCCCAATGCTTCTAGCAATTTATTAAATGCAAACTCATTGGCACGCAAATTAATAAACTTTATTATCACACCTAAATGATCATCAAGATTAACTTTTTTAAGTATTTCATAAAATACTTCAAATATCCAAGATTTTATGGCATTGAGATCATTAATCGGATCATAAGGCATTCCTTTATTTTTCATGTTTTTAACAAGACTAAAAACTCGTGCATCAATATGGAATGTTTTAACTAAATCTTTAAATGCCTTTTCAAATTCACTTCCACTTGTTTTACTTTGAACAACTTCTACAGCATTTTTTAAATCATCTCCTTCTAATTGTTCACCTCTGAAAAGGTCTCTTATTAAATTTGCAAATTTAGCCAGCATCTTTCTTCTCCTTTATTGTTTTTCTTACTTTATCTCTTATCTCTTTTCGTTTATGTATTTGTTTCCATCTAATTTCAGAACTTTCTCCAACTGTACAATCAAGTGATCTATTTTCGCTTCCTTTTACAATTCCTAAAAAACTTGACATTATTATCTTGCGAAATTTACCACATTCTTTGCATTTAATTTTTTTCTTTGAACCAACAGGTAGAATTTCTTCTATTATGGTATTACAATTTCCACAATAAAATTCATAAATTGGCATATTAATCTCTTTTAATTTAATTTATACATAAACACGAACAGTTGTCCGCCCCTTATATCTTTTTATTAAACACCTAACACATAAAACTTCACCATACATTACTTCAATTATTTCTTTGGATTTTTTATCGACAGTTTCAACTTTTATTCTGGCAAATTCTTCTTTTTCTAACCTACAATCAGAACATTTCATTTTAAGATACCTTGTTTTTTAGTTCTTTGAGACTTTTTACTGCTTCTCCACTTCTTTCTCTATCCTTTGAAATGCCCTTCATTTTTGAATTTTTTTTGGTCATCTCCGTTTTTATTTTATATTCTTTTGTAGACCATCCTTCACCTTTTAAAATAAAATTTCCACCTGTTGAAAATATCTTTTTACATTTTCCTTGACATTTGTTGCACAAAATTTCTTTTTCTTCTGAAATGCCGTGAAATTCTTCTTGAATATTTTTACACTTTGTACACTTATAATCATATGTTGGCATTTATTTAATCCTTTCTAAATATTAATCTTGATTTAATATTGTATTACTATCTTTAGTATTTTTTTATAAAAACTTTTGAAATTGAATTAAATATATTCAAACAATACTATTATCTATCCATTATACTATGTTTATAAATGCTTAGGAAACAAAAAAGGGGCAAGAAATATTATTCCCTACCCCTTTAATTAAAAATGAAATTGTATATTTAATCACATTTTGTCCACCCACATGATATACATTTTTTACAACCTTCTTGATAAACTAATTCCCCTTTGCATTCATCACATTTATCAGAAGTAATAACCCATTCACCATCTTTAATATATTTCTTCAATATTCTAGAAACACTTCGTCCAAAACTAACAAAGTTTTTATCTTTTGATAGTTGATCAACAAGAAATGATAATGGAACTCCATGTCTTAATGCAGTAGAAATTAAACGAGAAAATGTTCCATAATCTTTATCAAAAATGGAACCAATATCTTCTATCATTGTTTTTTGTTCACCATTTTGAACTATTAAATTATATCTTCCTCTCTTGGCTTTTCTTATTATTCCTACTTTGTTTTGTTTTAAATCAATCTTGTTTTCTGGATTATGAGTAACAAACATTTCATATAAAGTTCCATTAAGTTTTCCAACCAAAATAATATGTCTTATACCAGATACACTTATTTCATGAATATCACATTTCAAATCTTGTGGTCTTTTTGGAGAACTATTTCTTTCAATATAAATTGGCCGCGCTTCAGTCATTTTAGTGCAATTTGAATATTCAAGTATCCCTTTTAAACTTCCCTGGGGATTAAACGAAGTAAATCCTTTTAATCCCTTATCATATGCAGTCATAAAAAGATCTTTATATTGATCAAATGTTGTATTTGGTGGGAGATTTAATGTTTTAGAAATACTATGATCAATATATTTTTGAAATATTGCTTGAATATCAATTGCATCATAAGGATCAATATCTACTGTTGTTACAAAATAATCAGGAACCTCAGGACTTTCTTCTTTTATCATTTCCTTATATTTCAACCATGCATAATCATAGACAGCTTCTTTTTTTGTTTCATCTTCATTCCCAGTTCTGACATTTCTATGATATTCTCTTTGAATTATTGGCTCAATTCCACTGGAACAGTTATTTCCAACGGTTAGCGAAATTGTTCCAGTTGGCGGAACAGTTAACATTTGAATATTTCTTAATCCGTGTTCTGCTATTTGTACTTGAATATCTCTTGGAAGATTTTTAATAAAATTTGCTTGAAGTAATTTTTCATTATCACAAGCAATAAATGCACCTTTTTCTTTTGCTAAATCACATGAGCTTTGATAAGCTGTGTCTCTCATTATTTTTCCAATTTCATGAGATAATTTTTTTGATTCTTCACTGCCATATTTCATTTTCATCATGACAAATGCATCACCTAATCCAGTAAATCCTAATCCTATTCTCCTCCACTGCCTTGAATTTTTTTCTATCTTTTCAAGAGGATACTCTGCAACATCCAAAACATTATCCAAAAATCTTATACCTATTTTTATTAATTCTTTATATCTTTCAAAATCAAACTGTGCATTCTCTGTAAAAGGATCAATAACAAGTTTTGAAAAATTAATAGATGATAAACAACACAAATTATAGGGGGCCATTATCAGTTCTCCACATGGATTTACACAAGATAATTTTATAGCCCACCATCCATTATTATATCTTTCAGCGATATCCTGATTAAAGATTCCAGGCTCATTATGAACATATGCATTTTTTACAATCAAATCATATAATTCTTTTGCATGCATTGTTTTATATACTTTACCATCAAATTTTAATTCCCATAAATCATCATTCTTATATGCATTTACAAATTCATCTGTCATTTTTACTGAAAGATTGAAATTACTTAGTTCTTTATTTCTATCTCCCTGTTTTATTGTAATAAACTCTTCAATATCAGGATGCGAAACATCCATTAATGCAATATGTGCTGCTCTTCTGAATCCACCTGTCTTTATTGTTTTAGCCGATTGATTAAAAATTTTAAGAAATGATATTGGACCTGAAGCTTCTCCGCCTTTTGTTAGTGATGACCCTTTGGGTCTTATATTTGAAATATCAAAACCTACACCTCCGCCAACTTTGCTTATTAAAGCATCTTCTTTAAGTGAATCAAAGATTCCTTCCATTGAATCTTCAATAGCTATTGTAAAGCAATTATTATAATTTTTTATTGGACTATTTGGTCTAGCATTACTTAATATTCTTCCACCAGGTATAAATTCTCCATCTTTCATTGCATTATAAAATTTATCTCTAATTTCTTCTTGAATAACTGGATTCTCAACACTAGAAATTTCATTAGCAACACCAAGGAAAACTTCATTTATAGTTTTCTCATTTTGTAGCATGTATTTTTCTTTAAATAATTCCTCACTAATTGATTGTAACCATTTCCATTCCGTATCTACCTTATTTGATTCCATTGCTAAGACTTCCATTTATCACTCCGTATTATATAAAATGAAGAATTTAAAGAAGCAAATTAATTTACAAGTGGCATTCTCAGATTCATGTAACATATAGGGAATTTTTATAAAGAATTAAGAAAGAAAATATAAAAAAAATAAAAAAAATTATTCACCACCTTCATCATCATTTAACTCAGATCGGTTTGCGGATATTACACGTAATGCGAAACCCAATGCGGCTGATTCGCCCTTTGTGAAACGAAATCTCTCAATTTCACCACCTTGGA
>Ga0307375_10002274_pt1 | contig 19847 bp, 21 predicted proteins | sample TR1MG_FD_202531 | JGI IMG/M metagenome (GOLD analysis project Ga0307375, IMG submission 202531) | Soil microbial communities from Risofladan, Vaasa, Finland - TR-1 | ecosystem: Environmental > Terrestrial > Soil > Coastal area > Acid sulfate soil | place: Finland: Risofladan, Vaasa | collected...
TTCTTCATCTTCAACCAGATCGGCATGGAGGGGGCGCTGACCCAGATGATCTCCCACGGCTTCGTCGCCGGCGCCATGTTCCTGTGCGTCGGCGTCCTGTACGACCGCATGCACAGCCGCCAGATCGCCGACTACGGCGGCGTGGTCAACACCATGCCGAAGTTCGCCGCCTTCTTCCTGCTCTTCGCCATGGCCAACGCCGGCTTGCCGGCCACCTCGGGTTTCGTCGGCGAGTTCATGGTGGTGCTGGGCGCGGTGAAGTTCAATTTCTGGACCGGCTTCGCCGCCGCCGTCACCCTGATACTCGGCGCCGCCTACACGCTGTGGATGATCAAACGCGTCGTCTTCGGCGCCGTCGGCAACGACCGCGTCGCCCAGTTGACCGACATCGGTAGCCGAGAATTCCTGATCCTCGCGCTGCTGGCGCTATGCGTTCTGGGCATGGGGCTCTACCCCTTCCCCTTCACCGATGTCATGCACGCTTCGGTCGACCACCTGCTCAGGCACGTGGCGGCGGGCAAGCTGTAGCGCCTGGATGGAAAACCGAACATGAACTTCCTCATGCCTGACTTCACCCCGGCCGCGGCGGAAATCTTTCTGCTCGCCATGACCTGCGTCATCCTGGTCGCCGACCTGCTGCTGCCCCGCTCGCAGCGCTGGGTCGTCGCGCTGCTCGCCCAGACGACCCTGATCGGCTGCGCCGCCATCACCGTCCTGACCGCCGACGGCCAGGTGGTGCTGACCTTCAGCAACATGTTCGTCTCCGACCTGCTCGCCGACTTCCTCAAGCTGCTGGTGTATTTCTCGGTGTCGGTGATGCTGATCTACAGCCGCGACTACCTCATAGCGCGCGGTCTGGACAAGGGCGAGTTCTACCTGCTGGTGCTGTTCGCCACCCTGGGCATGATGGTGATGATCTCGGCCGCCCACTTCCTCTCCATCTACCTCGGCCTGGAACTGCTCTCGCTGTCGCTCTACGCGCTGGTGGCGCTGGACCGCGACTCGGCGCGCGCCACCGAGGCGGCGATGAAGTACTTCGTGCTCGGTGCGATGGCTTCCGGCCTGCTGCTCTATGGCATGTCTATGGTGTACGGCGCCACCGGTACGCTGGAGATCGGCGGCGTCGCGCAAGCCATCTATCACGGTGTCGCCAACAAGACCGTGCTGGTGTTCGGCCTGGTGTTCCTGGTCTCGGGCCTGGCCTTCAAGCTCGGCGTCGTGCCCTTCCACATGTGGATCCCAGACGTCTATCAGGGGGCGCCGACCGCGATGACGCTGTTCATCGGCACGGCGCCGAAGCTGGCCGCCTTCGCCATGGCGATGCGCATCCTGGTGTATGGCATGTTCGAACTGGCCGACCAGTGGCAGGCGATGCTGATGATCCTGGCGGTGCTGTCGATCGCGCTGGGTAACCTCGCCGCGATCGCCCAGACCAACCTGAAGCGCATGCTGGCCTACTCCACCATCTCGCACATGGGCTACATGCTGCTCGGCCTGATCAGCGGCGTCGCCGCCGGCGACCGGCACTTCGCCCTGAACGCCTACAGCTCGGCGATGTACTACACGGTGTCCTACGTGATGATGAGCCTGGGCACCTTCGGCATGATCCTGCTGCTGTCGCGTCCCGGCTTCGAGGCCGAGAACCTCGACGACTTCAAGGGCCTCAACCAGCGCAGTCCCTGGTTCGCGGCGATGATGGGCATGCTGATGTTCTCGATGGCCGGCGTGCCGTTCTTCATCGGCTTCTTCGCCAAGTTCTCGGTGCTGCTGGCGGTGGTCGATACCGGCCACGTCTGGCTCGCCGTGGTCGCGGTGTTCTTCTCGCTGATCGGCGCCTTCTACTACCTGCGGGTGGTCAAGCTGATGTACTTCGACCAGCCGACCGACAATGCGCCGATCGTCGCCAGCTTCGACATGCGTCTCGTGCTCTCGGCCAACGGCTTGGCGGTGGCGCTGTTCGGCATCTTCCCGCAGGCGATCATGAGCCTGTGCAGCTTCACGCTGCTCCATTCGCTGTAGGGCGCTCGGGCTGCTCCACGACCCGTGAGCGACGACGAACATCTCGTAGAGACCCGGATTTCCAGCGAGGAGGTGTTCTCCGGCCGCCTGCTCACCGTCTTGCGCGACCGCGTCCGCCTGCCCGACGGCGGCGAAGCGCTGCGCGAGCACATCGCGCATCCCGGCGCGGTGGCGATGATCGCGGTGCTGGACAACGGCAAGCTGCTGTTCGAGCGTCAGTACCGCTATCCGCTGCACCAGGTTTTCCTCGAACTGCCCGCCGGCAAGATCGACAGCGGCGAGCCCAGTCTCGACACCGCCAGGCGCGAGCTGCGCGAGGAGACCGGCTACAAGGCGAGAAGCTGGCGCCACCTGGGCGTCATGCATCCCTGCATCGGCTACGCCAACGAGAGGATCGAACTGTTCCTGGCCCACGGCCTGAGCTTCGTCGGCCACGAACGCGATTGCGAGGAATTCATCGAGGTCGTCGAACTCAGTCTGGCCGACGCCCTGCTCGCCGTGCGCGACGGCGAGATCACCGACGGCAAGACCATCGCGGGCCTCCTCTGGGCGGAGAAAATTTTTTCCGGCGTCTGGGAAGTTCCGGCATAGAATAGTTTCGCGCGCCCCGCAACCGCATGGGGCGCGGCAGCACATTATAACCATCAAGGAGATAGGGCCATGAGCGCTGCCGACAGCGCCCAGCGTGTGCCCATGGCGCACACCGGCCAGGGCGAGCAGGATGCGGGCGGCGGCTACAAGCTGCAGGCCCTGCACATCCTCTCCGAGGTCACCGCCAGCCTGGCCGGCGATAGCGACATCGAGGCGCTGCTCGGCCGCTTTCTCAGCACCATGATCCGTCTGGCCGGTGCCCAGGGCGGCGCCGTGCGCCTGCTCACCAGCGACGGCGCCCACCTGCGCCTGGTCGGATCGCTCGGCCTGCCCGCCGACTTCGCCGCGCGCGAGCACCTGATGCCGCTCGACTGCGGCGCCTGCGGCCAGGCGATGCGCGAGAACCGCACCAGCTTCTCGATCGACATGCACGACTGCGCCAAGATCACCGGGCTGCCCTTCTTCGACAGCAAGTGCCAGGCGATGGTGGTGGTGCCGCTGCGCTACCGCGGCAAGCTGCTGGGGGCCTACAACCTGTTCCTGTCCGAGCGCTTCGAACTGCCCGAGGAAGTGGCGCTGCTGTTCCGCTCGATCGGCGAGCATCTGGGCATGGCGCTCGAGAACGTCCGCCTGACGCGCGAGAACCTGCGCATCACCCTGATGAACGAGCGCCAGATGATGGCCAACGAGGTGCACGATTCGCTGGCCCAGTCCCTCGCCTACATGAAGATGCGCATGGCCCTGCTCCAGGATGCGCTCGCCGACGGGCAGCCCGAGCGCGCCGACAAGTACGCCGGCGACGTGAGCCAGGCGCTCGACGACGCCTATACCGGCCTGCGCCAGCTGATCACCCAGTACCGCAACCGGATGGATCCGTTAGGCCTGCTCCACGCGCTGGCGGAAATGTCCTCGGCCTTTCAGGAGCGGACGGGCATCGCGCTCGACTACGACAACCGGATCATGGATCTCAACCTCAGCGTCGACCAGGAGGCCCAGGTTTTCTACATCATCCAGGAGGCGCTGGCCAACGTCGTGCGCCACTCCGGCGCCAGCCGGGCGGGCCTGCTGCTGGAGCAGATCGCTGATCACTACCAGGTGACGGTCGAGGACAACGGCAAGGGTGGGCAGGGCTTCTTCGTGGTGGCCAATCCGATCGGCAGCTTCGACGAGCACCCGCGCCTGCGCGATCACTTCGGCCTGGCCATCATGCGCGAGCGGGCGCAGCGGCTGGGCGGCCGCATCGACGTCGCCAATCTGCCCGCGGGCGGCGTGCGCATGCGCCTGTCCTTTCCGGCGCCGGCGATTGGGGAGGCGCCGTGAGCGAGCAGACGCCGGACGCGCGCCTGCGGGTGCTGCTGGTCGACGACCATACGCTGTTCAGGAAGGGCCTGGCCGAGCTGCTGGAGCAGCGCGGCGAGATCAGCGTCGCCGGGATGACCGGGAGCGCCGAAGAGGCGCTGCGCCTGCTGCACGAGGAAGCGCCGGACGTGGTGATCATCGACCTCAACATGCCGCCCCTGGGCGGGATATCGCTGCTGCGCAGCATCCGCGAGCAGGAATGGCGCGGCCCGGTCTTGATCCTCACCGTCAGCGACGCCGAGGAGGATCTCGCCAGCGCGCTGCGCAGCGGCGCCCAGGGCTATCTGTTGAAGGACATGGAACCCGACGACGTGGTCGATGCCATACAGCGCGCGGTGCGCGGCGAGACCGTCGTGGCGCCGGCGATGACCCTGAAGCTGGTGCATCTGCTGCAAGGCGGCGGGCCTGGCGCCGCCAGGGAATCGGCCCTGAAGCTGCTCACCGCGCGCGAGAGCGAGATTCTCGACTACCTGTCGCGGGGACTCACCAACAAGGCCATCGGCCGGGCGCTGGACATCAGCCACGACACCGTCAAGCTGCACGTGCGCCATATCCTGTCCAAGCTCAACCTGAGCTCGCGCGTCGAAGCGGCGGTGTTCGCCGTCGAGCAGAAGAGCGGCGCCGCGGGACGCCGCGTGCAGTAGTCGTTACCTACAAATGGCATTCACAGCGAAGAAACATGAGATCGACAACTTGTGCCCAACGGATGGCTGAAGTTAGGTCCAACGTCGAACATAACCGGCACCCGGCGGCTTCATCGCCGGGCATCCGTGTTGATGGCAGTGTTGCACGATCTAACCTTATTCGTTAGGGCTGGGGAGGCTCATTCGCAAACCTTGATTCCAGAACCGTTCCAATTAGCCAGACTAATGCAGCAGGGATGATCCAGAAAACCAACACGTTGAAAGCAATATACGGTTCAGGGACTGACGCCAAGATAACACCCAAAGCCAACTCAAACAGGAGAATAAAGAAAGCGTTTCCGTGTTCGCGAAGGTGTTTGTACGATTCAATGTACTGTCGTACATCTTCCACGTCCCGGCTTCGCGCCTTAGTGAGATGGCTGTAATAGATGTGAGCACGCTCCCCGTTGTTTTGGAGTGAAAAACCGAGCGGGACTAGTTGAAGGCATATGATGACGCAAAAGAGCACTGTCGCCAGAAGCATTGGCATATTGGGTTTTGAATAAAGATAATAAAAGCCAGCTGCCATAACTCCAATGAGAACAAATGCTCCGTAAAAGAACCATCGATACGCCTTCATGTCCTGACCTAAAAACGCTCCACGCGTTGCGTGAAGCACGAGGACTGGAGCACTGGAAATGTAGCAATATGCTAAACCCATCGCAGTGAGAAGTGACAGGAGTTGAGCGTCGAGCTTCGAGGCGTCGGTAACGCCGGGAATGATCAGATTGTGAAGGCTCGATGTTTCTGAGGTGTTCAGATACAGGATGATCGCGCCGCCAACAACCGTTCCTACGAAGTAGCGGACAAAGTAAAACTCCCACCACCGATTATCACCTCCCGACTTCTTTTCCGTCGATTTTTTGTCAGTGCCCGACATGCTTGATGTTTCTCCTTTAGTGAAAAGCCCTAACAGGCTGTTGAAATTTGCCGATCCAAACGAAACGGGACCGCTATGATGAGCCGAGCAAATGCAAAGCGATTCTGAAGTCGTCACATTTCGGGTGCTGCTTCGATGTGGCGCCATGCACCGAGGCGGTCTTTACGCCTCATTGCAACGCTCCTTGCGGTACCGCAAACAGTATTCGGGCCATGCGCACAATGTTGCTGGCGGTCATGGTCAGTTTGAAGTGCTGCTCGACACGTTTGATTCCTCGGAAGACCGTCTGTCGAATCCGCCCCACCGTCTTGCCCCAACCGAAGTGCTCCTCGATGCGTTTGCGGATCGTCTGACTCACCCGGTAGCCGCCATGTCGCGTCGTGCGTCCGTCGATCGCGCTGCCACCACGCCGGCCATCGTTCTGGGCGACGTGAGGCGTCACGTTGCGCTGACGGCAGGCGGCGACGAAGTCGGCGGTATCGTAAGCCTTGTCGGCGGCGACCGTCTTGGGGTGACTGCCAGGAACGATGTCGAGCATAGCCAGAGCCGCCAACCGTTCACCGGTGCCATCGGCATGCGAAACGACGGCGCCGACCACCAGGCCGGTGCGGTTCTCCATCAGGACATGGCCCTGGTAACAGAGGATCGAGGCCGTGTTGTGGCTCTTGCGGTAGAGCCGCGAATCAGGGTCCGTCGTGCTGGCGTGGGTGTCGTTGCTGCGCGGCCGGCCTTTCCAGTCCGCCAGGGCGTTGCGCCCGCCACTCGACGGCGTCTGGTCATCCGAGCCGTCCTTGGGGCGGAAGCTCTTCTGGCCCGCCCAGGCTTGGATCAGGGTGCCATCGACGGAGAAGTGGTCCTTGGACAGCAGGCCCTTCTTGTCGGCCAGCGCCATCACCTCGGCAAAGAACGATTCGACCACCTCGTGGGCCAGCAGCCGGTCACGGTTCTTGGAAAACACCGAGTGGTCCCACACGTCATCGTCGATGGCCAAGCCAACGAACCAGCGGAACAGCAGGTTATAGCTCATCTGTTCCATCAGTTGCCGTTCCGAGCGCACCGAGTAGAACACTTGCAGCAGCAGCGCTCGCACCAGTTTCTCCGGAGCGATGGACTCTCGCCCCGTGTCCGCGTAGATCGAGTTGAACAGCCCGTTGAGGCGACTGAGTGCTTCATTCACCAGCACGCGAATCGCGCGCAGCGGGTGGTCGGATGGCACGAAGTCGTCGAGCTTCGCTACCGTGAAGAGGCTTTCTTGCATCCCATCCGATCCACGCATCCTTATCGCTCCAACATCGTCATGAACACATTATCCATAACGACGACCCCGTATGCTTCGTTTACACGGAATCGAATTTCAACAGCCTGCTAACGAAACGTGTTGTGTACGTCAAAAGCTGCTTAATCCGGAAAACGGGCTTGGCGTACAACTCCTCGTCATGCTCGCCGCTTCAACGAGATGCCTTTCGTATGCAGGGTATCCGCCAACATCCTCCTCCTCCTCTGCACCCGCAGCCCAGCTCAGGCTGCTTGTCCGCGTTCGTGACCGCCAAGGTTTTGATGAAAAGCGGACCACGGTACAAAAATACCTCAGCACAGCTTAGCAGCTGATCGGTAGCTCTTTGGTGGCGCCACCCGGGGTCATTTGCCTTTCTCTACATAGCTGACCTTCCCATTGGTAAAGATAACTTCTTCGGAAGGGTAGCTCCACATTTCTTCAGACGCAGAGGCGGCTTCTTTGTGCTGCGGTTTTCCGATTGAGGCGAGCACCGCGTCCTTGTCCATGCCAGTAGTGACTTCTTTTTTCAAAATTGCATCGGCTGCGGATTTGCCATAATGCGCGATGAGATCCCGCTTATGCGCCGCAGCCATTTCCTTCTGGTGCCGAATGGCTGCGGCGGCTTGTCGGCGTTCACGATCAGCTTCCTCTTCTCGGCGCTGCTCAATTGCAGCCGCTTCCCGGAGTTTGCGAGCCGCCTCAGCTTGCCGTTCCTTCTCGATGGTGGTTAGTTGCCCCTGAGCTGCGATCAGCCGCTGAACCCGGATCTTTGCCGTCGCGATTTTGTCTTCCGGCCTGTCGACCAAAGCTTGCGCATTGGCAGTGGCGGTGCGTAGCCAGTCACCGATACCTTTGGTACCCTCGGCGCTAGCGCCGGAGTGCGCCAGTAGATCGCCGGCCTGGTTATAGAGATCGAGCGCCTCCTTGTAGTGGCCGGCCGTTTCTGCACAGACGCCCAGATTGAATATGGTGGGCATGTGCGACGAGTCAGCACCGCGAATCTTGGACCAAGCCGTGCAAGCCTGTTGCGCATCGCCTGCCTTCATCTGCTTGACCGCCTCCTCGAACGATGCAGACATAGTATCGTTCAGGTTGCTCGCGTCATCCATCACTTCGGCATGAACGATCTGCACATTGGGCGCAACGTCCATACGGATGTCACGCAAGATCCCTCTTTGAATTTCAGCAATCATGGTGCCTTCGCTCTTGCGTGCCACCCCGGGACACCAAGTCGTCTGCTCTTGACCGGCCTTGTTCGCCGTATAGACAATTTCGCCGGTTGCAACATTCAAGAGTCTCGGTGTTACCGTGACGGTTACGGTTCGTAGCTCGCAGGTGACCGGCACTTTATACCACTGCTTGCATACGAGGTTATCCCACCGCGCGCATTGAGTTCTCTCCATCTGCTGTGGCTCGCCCTTAGCTTGTTCGCGAATCAGTCCAAAATAGACCCCTGCAGCCCCGACGCTACGCCCATACTCGCGAGCCGATATCGCGTCTACGCCGTTGCTCGCACCGCCTCCGAGCAGGGTGAAGTACGGTTTGCCGTCAAACTGTGCAGAAGCCAGTTCCGTTTCCAGCGCAGCCGCAAACTCGTTGCCGCCGCCCCCTCGAAAACCGGCGATGGCGACACGCCGCAGATCAGCGGCTGCTTGGTTGCGGGCAGGGAATCTGCCTGCAACGTTTACCGTCGTGGCGCAGCCGGCGCAGGCAAACGCAGCGGCCAAGGCTAGCAGGCGATTCGGTCGGAGAACATTAGAACTCTTCATGTTGAAATCTCCTCACGAGGATGGTCCAACGCATGGTCTGCTTCGAGCCTCTCGGCGATTGCGCGTAGGGCGCTCGAATGGTTCTCCAGTAGCAGTAGGGCCAGAGGCAAAGAAATGAGCAGCAGCACGCCGATTGCACCGAGCACAACCGTCAACGCAAAGTTGCGCTCCACGCGGGCGCCGGCATTCTTCAAATTTGCTCTGACCTCGGCTTCCCCCGCCGCAGCCAAAGCCTGCATGCGAGCCTCGTTTGCCGATGCCTCTGCCTGATCCTCGGCGGCAACCCCAGCGCGCCACGCTGCGCAGACGGAAGGCAGGAATCCGGTGCTGACGTTGTCCTGCGTTAGGCTCTGCTTCACGAATTCAAACGCCTTGCGATAATCGGTGATAAATGCCGCGTTGTCTGGGTTGACGCCGCAGGTACGCGGAACATCGACCGCTTGGCGGAAGATTTTGAAGAAAGTCGGTCCGCGTTTCGGGTCGGAGATGAGTGCAATTTCGTGCGCCAGAATGGTCAGCGGTGTTTGCTGTACTGGCGGTTCGGCTGGTTGCGCGGCGGGAATGGCGGGTGTGATACCGGCTGCTTTTTCCACCTTGGGCGGCTCCGGGCCGAACTGGAGCGTGAAGCTGACATCCTGCGGCGCCGACTTGTTACCCAGTTTATCGAATGCGATCACGCGGACACTGAACGATCGCGTCTGGGTTTTCCCTGACGCAACCGTCTTACGCACCAGATCGTTCAGAGCCTCAGAGGCGGCAAGCCCGTACCGGAATGTGGCCTGCGGGTCGCCCAAGAGGTGAGGGTAGTGTGCCAGCGGATTGCGCAATGTGGGACCAGTCGACCCGCGTACCGGCGTGAAAAATTCCACATCGGTTCCGCCCAGCAGCGAGAAATCGTTGGGAGGGGCAGGCAGACCGTTTACTGCGTCGGCCTCGAATTGTCCGAGCACTTGATCCTTGTCCAGCGGCGAGGTGATCAATCCAGAATAACTGACGAAGCGGATGTCGTTTGGGCCGGTGAGCCTCGCAGCTACCAGTCCGAGGGCGATCTTGGGGCTTTGACGTACATACGAAGGCGGCATAATCGCCGCCGGTGCACTGTGCCAGGATTGCAGTTGGAAATAGGCGGCAACCAGGAGGCTGATGACGGTGGCGACAAACGCGCCCAGCGCCACGACCAGCAGGGTTGTTCGTGCCGTAGGCAGATACACGTTGCTTTGTATCTGCCGTAGCCTTGTCCAAAATCTTGTCCACATAATTTTGCTCCCGGTCCGTAACCCTCAACTGATAACAACTTGCCAGTGGTCGTCCGCACGACCGCTCTCAACGGGTCAGACCTTGGGAGGCTCAAGCTTGGACTGGATGTCCTGAACCGTTTTTAGGATCTCACCGAGCACCAGAGCCGCTCCAAGAAACACGGCCATTCCGAAGAAGGCAGCAGCGGCGCCAACGATAAAGCCCAGGAAACCGTGGTTCATCATCGAACCAATTCCCGCGCCCATCAGCCCGCCAGTCACGAGAAATACCCAAAGCGCAATTTCCACCAAAGTCTTGTACGTTGCGACTATCCACTGTGAAAGCATCATTACCTCCAATTTTAAAATCTTTACACCGCCAACAACGCCTTCAACCTGCTAAAAATCACCAATGGCGCCGGCATCATGGTCGCCAAATCGTCCTCGGTGCAGACCGGCGGAACATATCCTGACGCCGACACCTACGGTGCGTCGACTGGCGAATAGGGCCGTATTGGCAGTCGATGACAATCACGTGGAAATATGAATTACCGTGCCTTCTTTTTCCCGACAAAGTAACCTATTAGCATTCCTGCTACGGTGCCAATTATCGCGCCGATTAGCATGGTGTTAAACGACTGTTGTGCGAGTGGCACCAGCATCTGATCCATTCCCTTGAGGTTGGTGCCTCTTGAAATGACGGTTCCAAAAGACAATTGGCCTATTAAAAATGCAGACGGGCGCGCCAAAAATCCGATGAGGCCTCCGATCAAAAAGCCAACACTACCGATCCCGATCATTGGGCTGATAGATTCCTCAGGTTCTTCCATTTTCATCCCCCCTGTTTAACAAGATTGTCTATGATGATTACATCCGCCGGCGTTGCTCTCTGAAAAAACCACGTCGAGGGTCAAGACGAAGTCAGCAGTCACGAGCTGACCCTGACCCATCTGTGCGCCAGAAGCGAGTTGTCCCTGTTGTTGAAGCTGACGCTCTTGCAGAATGTTCTGCATGGCCACGCCACGTTCGACCACATTGAAGCAGTTCGACTGCTGGATCATGAGGCGGATGACTCCAGTCGGCGTAGGCAGCTGTATTGCAGGAGTGTCTTTGACGTGAACTCCTGCGGCTCTGCAACCGCCACCGTACCGAGTGGTGCAGGACCGTGCTCCAAGGTCGGGGCCGCATCTTTAACGGCGCCATCGCTGGCAGGGCCGGTAACCGGGCTTCCGCCTTTGCCAGGCTTGTAATCGGTTATTCCCTGCGCGTGAAGGCCGCCAGTCCCCGTTGCGATCAGAAACGCGAGCACAACGGATACTGTACGGCGATAGGAAACGGTGTTCATTGATCTCCTCCAGAGAGGTGGCATATTTTCTTCAATGCAAGGGGCCACGTTTTTCGTGTTTCATAGAGCAGTGATTGGAAATCGCAAAAATGTTGCTAAATGCATATATCATTTACCATAAATATTGATGCTTTTTGGATTCTTAAGTGTTACTCTTCTCTCGGCAAGAGGGAGTTATTGGGTGTTTTCGGGAGTTTTGCAGTTCTGCGCGATACGCTTATGGGGAGAGCTATGCGGCAGATACACGAAAATGTCGGGGTGAGAATCAAGCGCCTGCGGGGTGCGAGAGGTCTTTCGCGAAGCGAAGTCGCGGGGCAATTGCAGGTCGATGTGACGACAATTGCGGCATGGGAAGCCGGCAAGTATCTGCCGCGTGACAAATATCGAACGCGACTCGCCTGGATGCTTGGCGCCGATCTCGAGACGCTCTTCAATGGGGACGCGGACCGACATTCCTCGCCCACCACGGCGGTGACTTTCGATTCGATCGAGCAGCTCTCCGAAATGCTTTGTGATCTCACCCGGCGCGCACGGCAAAAGCTCAAGGCACTGCGTCTCGCTGCGCCCTACACGACACCTGCCTACGTCCAGCAGGAGTGGCGCACGCTGGTGTCCGCGCGGATATTGTCCGGCACGCTTGAAGTGCAGCGGATCGAGATTTTCTACGACCTACGGCGGCTTCAGGAAACGCTCTCGAATATTCTTCGCTACGATGGCCGCATGTACTGGGTCAAGAGCTATTGTCCCGGACTGGTCGAAGTCAGCCCTGCGATGGGCGGCTACTTCTTCGACGACGAGGAGTTTCTGTTGGGCGCGTATTGGACAAGCATTCCCCCGGAGCACCGGCCGTCGCTGCGCCTGTCCGGTGCGCCATTCCGGGACTTTTTCCGGGCGTATTGGGACGAAATATGGCGAAGAGGAACGCTGCTCAACATCCGCGGCGCGCACGATCTATCCGCGGTGCAAACGGTCGCCCTACAGCTCGGGTTGCCAGCGAGGCAGTGGAAATCGTTTGTCGAGGAGGCGGCTGAGATCAGGATAGGCGATGGGGCGCCGCCCCTCATCTGAGGAAAATCGTAATTTTCGCGACCAAAAACGAAGTTCTCGGGAGCTATGACGCCCCGTCCCGGTAGCAAAAGCGCGTGCCCGGGGGGAAGCGCAGGCCGAAGGTTCCGGCCAGCACCATTAGCAGTTCTTCGTCGTCGGCCAGCAGGCGGCTCTCTGCGCTGGCGCCGCGATCGAAGACGAGTTCGCGGTTTCTCAGGATATGCCGCCCCTCGGGGGTCGGCAGTTGAGCCGTCAGCGTCTGCACGAAGCGGGAATCGGGATGCGTCGAGACGTAGTGGCTGGCCATCTCGAAGTCGGCGAGGTGCTGCGTTTCCAGCGAGAAGGCGTAGAGATCCTGCCAAGATGGATCCTGCCGCTGGCCCTGATGCAGCGACTGCAGCAGCCACAGTCCGTCTTCGGGGACGATGCGGTAGCGCCAGGCGAAGTGGCGCACCGCCTCTGCGGTGCCGAAGGGCACCGGCAGCAGCAGGCCCTCGGCGCCGAAACCGACGTCGCAGAGCCAGCGCCCGCCATCGACATCGACCAGCAGCAGCATGTGGGTGCGCGGCAGGATGCGCTGGCTGCGGTAGCGCACCCGCGCCGCCAGGGGCTGCACCGCGAAGCCCAGGGCTTCGAGCCCGGCGGCGAACAGCAGGTTCTGTTCGAAGCAGTAGCCGCCGCGCCCGCCCGCCAAGAGCTTCGCCTGCAGGCTTTCGAGGTCGAGGCGGATGGCGCGGCCGAGCAGGATGTCGAGATTCTCGAACGGGATGTGCGTGGCGTGGGCGAGATGCAGCGCGCTCAGGACGGAGAGCGACGGTCGCAGCTCGCCGCGATAGGCTATGCGTTCGAGGTAGGCGGGCAGATCGAGGCGGTCGGTCATGGTGGGGAGGGCGAGAAAATCGGTTAATATCAGCGGGAACTAATCGATTGCCACCCGCGACCAAGCAAAGGCATCCGGCCGAGCCGGCCCGGCCCGGAAGATGATGCCACCACCCCCAGCACTGTTGCAACGGAGAACCCGCATGTTCGATAGATTCAAGACTCTCACCGCCCGCCTCGCCCTGTTCACCGCGCCGCTGCTCCTGGCGGTACCCACGCCCAGCCTCGCCGCCGCCTACCCGAAGGCGATCCAGGCGGCGGTCGACGGCGGGGTCAAGGTGGTCAAGACCTTTCCGGCCGCTTCGTCGCTCACCGGTTGGGTGCTGTCCGAGAACGGCCGCTACTCGCTGGTATTCACCACCCCCGACCGCAAGACGCTGATCGACGGTCAACTGATCGACGAGAACAGCCAGGATCTCTCCGCCCGCTACGCCGCACAGTACATCCCCAAGCCCGACCACGCCGCGCTGATGAAGGAACTGATTGTGGCGCCGCACGTCGTCGAGGGAACGGCCAAGAATCCGAAGAGCGTGCTCTACGTGTTCTTCGATCCGAACTGCCCCTACTGCCACTACACCTGGAAGGCGCTGCAGGCCTACGAAAAGGTCGGCCTGCAGGTGCACTGGATTCCGGTGGCGGTGCTGGGTCCCACCAGCCTGCCCAAGGCGCTCGCGATCATGGCCGCCGCCGACAAGACCGCGGCCTTCAGGCAAATGGAAGTGAGCGGCGGCATGGGCAAGCCCGCCCCGGCCGGCTTCGGCGCCGGCACGCATCCCGAGCTCACCGAGGCGATCCGCAAGAACGGCGAGCTGATGGACAAGTTCGGCATCGGCGGCACGCCGGGCATCGTCTGGCAGGAGAAGGGCGGCAAGGTCAAGGCGATCAGCGGCATGCCGCGCCTGTCGGACATTCCGGCGATCGTCGGGCTGCCGGAACAGAAGAACGACGACCCGGAGCTCGCCCGGTTCCGCTGATGCCCTGAGCGCCGGCGGCCCGCCGCCAGGGGGTGCCGCCGTTGAGCCGGTCCCGGTTGTCGGCTATAGTGCGGCCATGATCCGCCTATAGGAATGTCATGCCGAGCAGCGTCCAGGCCCGCAAGGAGCAGAAAGAGCATCGCCTGACCCTGGCCGAGGTGGTCGATGCGCTGGCCGCCGGCGGCCTGGTCGATGCCGAAGTCGCCGAACGCTTCCTCAAGGAGCGGCGCTATTTCCGCGGCGACATCCACCCGCTGATCGTCATTGCCGAGCAGAAGTGGAAGTCGGCGAAGCCGCCCCACCGCGTCCTCGACCTCGAGGCCCTGTGCCAGTGGCTGGCGCAATGGAGCGGGCTGGAATACCTGCACATCGATCCGCTCAAGATCGATTTCTCGGCGGTCACCGAGGTGGTGTCCAACGCGTACGCCACGCGCTTCCGCGTCCTGCCGGTGGAGGTGACTGCGCGCGAGGTGGTGGTGGCCACCGCCGAGCCCTTCCAGCGCGCCTGGGAGAAGGAGCTGGAGCCCATCCTGCGCAAGGAGATCCGGCGCGTCATCGCCAATCCCGATGCCATCGCGCGCTTCCAGGTGGAGTTCTACAACCTCGCCAAATCGGTGAAGACCGCGATGTCCGGCGGCAACGTCGGCGGCGCCGGGCTCACCAACTTCGAGCAGTTGGTCGAGCTGGGCCGGGCCAACCGCAGCTTCGACGCCAACGACCAGCACATCGTGCGCATCGTCGACTGGCTCTGGCAGTACGCCTTCGAGCAGCGCGCCAGCGACATCCACGTCGAGCCGCGGCGCGACTTAGGCATCGTGCGCTTCCGCATCGACGGTGTGCTGCACCAGGTGTACCAGATCCCGATGCCGGTGCTGAACGCCATGACCAGCCGCATCAAGATCCTCGGGCGCATGGACGTGGTCGAGAAGCGCCGCCCCCAGGACGGCAGGATCAAGACGCGCACCCCCGAGGGCACGGAGGTGGAACTGCGCCTGTCGACCCTGCCGACGGTGTTCGGCGAGAAGCTGGTGATGCGCATCTTCGACCCCGAGGTGCTGGTGCGCGACGCCCGCGAACTGGGCTTCTCCGAGGAGGACGGGGAGCGCTGGCGCAGGATGACGGCCCAGCCCAACGGTATCGTCCTGGTCACGGGACCCACCGGCTCGGGCAAGACCACCACGCTCTACACCACGCTGAAGGCGCTGGCCACGCCCGAGGTGAACGTGTGCACCATCGAGGATCCGATCGAGATGGTCGAGCCGAGCTTCAACCAGGTGCAGGCGCTCTCCGGCATCGACATGGGCTTCGCCGAGGGCATACGCGCGCTGATGCGCCAGGATCCGGACATCATCATGGTCGGCGAGATCCGCGACCTGGAGACCGCCGACATGGCCATCCAGGCGGCACTCACCGGCCACCTGGTGCTGTCCACGCTGCACACCAACGACGCCCCTTCGGCGATCACGCGGCTGCTCGACCTGGGCGTGCCCGCCTACCTGCTCAACTCGACGATACTCGGCGTGATGGCGCAGCGCCTGGTCAGAACGCTCTGTCCGCACTGCAAGAAGCCGGGCAATCTGCGCGCCGAGGACGAGGCCGCCTGGCGCGAACTGGTGGCGCCGTGGAAGTCGAAGATGCCCGCCCGGCTCTACCATCCGGTGGGCTGCCTGGAATGCCGGATGACCGGCTACAGCGGGCGCGTCGGCATCTACGAGATCCTGCTGATGTCGCCGGAGATCAACAGGCTCATCACCGCCGCCGCCGATCTCGCCAGGATCCGCGAGCTGGCCACGCGCGAGGGTATGAAGCCGCTGCGCATCTCGGGCGCGCTGAAGATCGCGGCGGGCCTCACCACCATCGAGGAAGTGATGAAGGTGGCGCCACCGGTGCAGGGGTTCTAGGATTCCGCCTGAAGCTGGGCGGCACCTTCGGGGCCGGCCAGGTCACCCGGATCGTGCGCGGTTCCCGTTCATCTCGCGCAATTATCTCGTCGGCGACCGCATCTATATCCTCGGGTTCAGCCGCGGCGCCTACACCGCACGCGCTCTGGCGGGGATGATCGCCGACCAGGGACTCCTGGACGCCGGCAAGATCGACCTGCGCGACAAGCAGGCCTCGACGCGGGGGGCGGGGAGGGCCGTCGATCAACCCGGCAAGGCCGCCAGGTTCGGCCTCGTCAAGGAGGACGACGCGCACCCGGAGAGTTACGTTACGGCCAAGGCGCTGGACGGCTTGTATCTGATGATAGGCGAGGAGGAGCGGGCGATCCGCAAGAACCCGTTCGATGCGACGGGGAGCCTGGCCAAAAATGTCTTCGGCGCGCTGCACTAGCGGTGTCTCGGTTCGGCCACACCTAGTCTGTTAGAATCGCCATACGCATAATCTCTGCGAATACAGTCCGATAACGTGACGGATTCCAAGAGGCAACTCATGAGCATTGTTGGTTGCATCAAGTACGGCGATCTCGTTGATGTGCTGAAACTGCAAGCGCTGATGGAAAGCTTCAGCGAAGTCATCGGGACCGCTAACGCCGTTATTGACGTCGATGGCAGAGTCATTGTTTATTCCGGGTGGCAGGAAGCTTGCGTCGGCTTCCACCGGGTCGATGCCGAGACTTGCCGCCGCTGTATTGAAAGCGATACCTCGCTTGCCGAAAAGATGACGAGAGGCGTGCCGTTTGCGATTTACCGCTGTAACAATGGTCTGGTCGATACAGCCGCCCCGATCATCGTCGACGGTGAGCACGTGGCAAACGTCTTTGCCGGTCAGTTCCTGACCGCCCCTCCCGATCCCGGGTTCTTTCGTGAGCAGGCCTGGCGGTTCGGCTTCGACGAAACGAGCTACCTCGAAGCGATATCTAAGGTTCCGGTCCTGCCCATGGAACGGGTCGAAGCCATAACGCGGCTATATGCCCAGCTTGCGGCCATGTTGGCCGATAACGGCCTGGACCGCCTCAAACAGCGCGTCGCCAATGAGCAGCTGAAGATGGAGATCCGCGACCGCAAGATCGCCGAGGCATCGGCTGTGGATTTTGCCGCTCGCTTACAGATCATGACCCGCCGCTATGCCGGTGCCCAGGAATCAGAAAGTCGTAGGCTGGCTAGAGAACTCCACGACCGGGTTTCCTCGAGCTTAACGGCCATTGGACTCAGCCTCGGCCTCATCGAAAGGCAACTGCCTCGGGATGCCGCCGCCAGCATCAAGGAGCGGCTGTCCAATACCATGGCACTGGTCCACGACACCGTGTCGAATGCCAGGGAGATTAGCCATGACCTGCATCCCTCGGTTCTGGAGCATTGCGGTGTGCTTTCCGCGCTGGAGGATTACGGGCGGCAATATCTTGGCCACACTGGCATCGCTGTCGAGGTGAAGGGGGAAGATCGGGAAATCCGCCTTCCGCCCGAGACGGAAGTCGCGCTTTACCGCATCGCCCAGGAAGCACTCACGAATTGCGCCAAGTATGCCGAGGCCAAGACCGTCAAGATCGAACTCAATGGCGACGCGGAACATGCCATCTTCGTAATTTCCGATGATGGCGTCGGTTTCGACTTGATCAGGCTGACCGATGGCGAAATCATGCCCGGCCTGGGATTGCTTTCTATGCGGGAGCGCGCCGAGGCGATCGGAGGGAAGCTGACGCTGGCGTCAGGGCCCGGACTGGGCACGCGGATCACGGTCGAGATCTGAATTCTCGACTCGCAGCAATTCCTGCCGGTCGGTAGCTACTACTCCTTTGTCGAAACCCTTTACATTAATCATCTTCTAGCCACACCTCCAAAATCAAACAAGAAGTGTTCAATCAATTCGTTACGAGAATTGGCGCAAAAAATGCATACCTGATAAATACATAAATATCTCTGTGCAGGCTGCGAATTTCGGCACTTCTCGCGCCTCTTGTCGGCGATTTTGCTGTGCTTGGCCATGCCATCATGAACAAAGAGGAAATGATCAACCTGCTTCTGCGTGACATCGAGCTGGATCGATTTCGCTCCGGCCGTCTGGCTGGTGCGGAAAATGAGCAAGTCGAAAACGATTTAAAGACTGAAATGACGAGCCTCAGCGTTCTGAGCTATGCCGAGATCGAAGCGCTGTACTTGAAATCGGATGGCCTCTACACGATGCCTGATTGAGCGCTATCCGGCATTGGGATAGCGGCTAGCGAATCGAAGTCGGGATTTTATAAAGACATCTGAGCCCTCAGGCTCGCGAGCGGCCGATCGCGGGCGTCGCGCGGCCTTGATCAGCAAAAGCCTACTTGTTCAGCTGCCGCATCGCTCGCTCCAGTCCGTCGATGGTCAGCGGGAACATGCGCGAGGCCATCAGGTCGCGGATGATCTGGATCGAGTGGCGGTATTCCCATAGCCGCTCGGGCTCGGGGTTGAGCCACACCGACTTGGGATAGCGTTCGAGCAGGCGGGCGAGCCAGGCCGCGCCCGGCTCCTCGTTCATGTACTCGACGCTGCCGCCGGCCTGGAGGATCTCGTAGGGGCTCATGGTGGCGTCGCCGACCAGGATCAGCTTGTAGTCGTCGCCGTACTTGTGCATCACGTCCATCAGCGGGAAGCGCTCGGCGTGGCGGCGGCGGTTGTCGCGCCAGACGTAGTCGTAGATGCAGTTGTGGAAGTAGAAGTACTCGAGGTGCTTGAACTCGCTCTTGGCCGCCGAGAACAATTCCTCGCACAGCTTGATGTGGTCGTCCATCGAGCCGCCGATGTCGAGGAACAGCAGCACCTTGATCTTGTTGTGGCGCTCCGGGCGCATCTTGATGTCGAGCCAGCCGGCGTTTTGCGCCGTGTCGCGGATGGTGCCGTCCAGGTCCAGCTCGTCGGCCGCGCCCTCGCGCGCGAAGCGGCGCAGCCTTCGCAGCGCCACCTTGATGTTGCGCGTGCCCAGTTCCACCGAGTCGTCGAGATTCCTGAATTCGCGGTTCTCCCAGACCTTGATGGCGGTACGATTGCCCGCCGAGCTTCCGCCGATGCGGATGCCCTCGGGGTGATAGCCGCCGTTGCCGAAGGGCGAGCTGCCGCCGGTGCCGATCCACTTCGAGCCGCCGTTGTGCCGGCCCTTCTGCTCCTCCAGGCGCTGCTTCAACTGCTCCATCAGCTTGTCCCAGCCGAGCTTCTCCAGCTTGGCCTTCTCCTCCGGCGTCAGATGCTTCTGCATCAGGAGCTTCAACCAGTCCTCGGGGATCTCGGCATCGAGGCCGGGCATGTCGGTGACGCCCTTGAAATAGGCGCCGAAGGCGCGGTCGAACTTGTCGTAGTTGGCTTCGTCCTTGACGAGGCAGGCGCGCGAGAGATAGTAAAACTGATCCAGGCTGTGGTCGATGACGCGGGCCTGCAGCGCTTCCAGCAGCGCCAGGAATTCCTTGGTCGATACCGGCAGCCTGGCCGCCTTGAGGTGGAGGAAGAAGTCGATCAGCATCCGTCGATCGGCATCAGCGATTCTGTCTGGCCATGAACACCAGCCGCTCGAACAGATGCACGTCCTGCTCGTTCTTCAGCAGCGCGCCGTGCAGCGGCGGCACCGTGACCTTCCGGTCCTGCGAGCGCAGCGCCTCGGGCGGGATGTCCTCGGCCAGGAGCAGCTTCAGCCAGTCGAGCAGCTCCGAGGTCGAGGGCTTCTTCTTCAGGCCGGGCACGTCGCGCAGCTCGAAAAACACCTGCAGGGCCTCCTTCAGCAGCGCCTGCTTGATGCCCGGGAAATGCACGTCGACGATCCGCTGCATCGTCTCCTTGTCGGGGAACTTGATGTAGTGGAAGAAGCAGCGGCGCAGGAAGGCGTCGGGCA
>Ga0307375_10002276_pt1 | contig 19840 bp, 19 predicted proteins | sample TR1MG_FD_202531 | JGI IMG/M metagenome (GOLD analysis project Ga0307375, IMG submission 202531) | Soil microbial communities from Risofladan, Vaasa, Finland - TR-1 | ecosystem: Environmental > Terrestrial > Soil > Coastal area > Acid sulfate soil | place: Finland: Risofladan, Vaasa | collected...
CATTGGCACCAGTAGCACCCGTGTCACCTTTCAAACCCTGCGCACCAGTCGCACCATTGGCACCAGTAGCACCCGTGTCACCTTTCAAACCCTGCGCACCAGTCGCACCATTGGCACCAGTAGCACCCGTGTCACCTTTCAAACCCTGCGCACCAGTCGCACCATTGGCACCAGTAGCACCATTGGCACCAGTAGCACCCGTCGCCCCCCGAAGTCCTTGAGGACCTTGAGGACCCATTGGTCCTTGGAGACCAGCATCACCCGTCGCACCGGCGGCTCCCGTTGCCCCGGCAGGCCCAGCAGGTCCCGTTGCCCCGGCAGGCCCAGCAGGTCCCGTTGCCCCAGCGGGCCCAGCAGGTCCAGTGGCTCCCGTTGCCCCGGTTGCACCTGGGATTGGGGCTAAACCTTGCGCCTGAACGGTGCCACTATTAGTGACCTGGATCGGCCCGGCTAAATCGACGACTGTGGTAGCGGTATTTGTGCGGGAGGTCTGTTGCTGCTTTTGTTGCGCGGCAGGAGCCGTGGCGGTCGAACTCTGGTTCAACTCAATTGGGCCAAAGGGTTGCGACGCGGAACTTGTGGTGCTTTTCGTGGTTTTCGAAGTGGTGGTATTTCTGGTGATTGTTTGGGTGGCCCCATTCAAGACGAGTGGCCCTAACGGGGCGTCGGCGTGCAATCCGCTTGCATTTGCCGCCTGAACAGACACCGAAAGGGGAACTACCAAACCGACCGTTGCCAACAGCGGAAAGAAGATACGGATGGCTCTTCTGGAGCCAACATGATTACGGCGAATCAACATGCGGCCTCCCCGTCAACGCTTTAGACCATGCGGCCTGGCCTTATGGTCAGTCTCAAACCTTGGACTGTAAGGCTATTGAACACCAAATGGGGGACAAAAGTCCACAATTAAGGGGGCAGCCGTTCACAAATATGGGGGACATCCCCTGTATTCGGTCTAAATATCCACTTTCTTTAGGGGAGCGGTGCGACTGAAGTCCTATTTGCCGCTATTACACGCTCAGCCGTGGCCAACTAGATGGGTTATCAGCAACTAACTTCACCGTCTCTCTGCGTATGAATTCCAACTACCTGAGCCGTTCATGTCCCCCATTTTGAGTTTCGAACGCTTTCTTGCCGCAAACTTGCGGATCGAGGGCGGATAAATTCGGTCGGGCAAGCAGCGCTCCAGTTTCCAGCCCAAACCTCAAGAATTTAGGAGATCGGACTCTGCTCGTCAGACTGAAATTGTGGAGTAGATACCTGACCTTCACCTGGTCACAATTTCTTGCCCATGAGCGATGTACGACCACCCCGACATCATGGCAATGTAGCGTTGGCCTGCGAAAAGCCCAATGAATAAAAATATTCGCGAGAGGGTCTAGTTTGATGGCAGTACCCAAGAATGAAAACCAAAACAGTCTGCGCCATAGAGCCCAATCCGGCGTTGCAATAGCGACCTTAATTACCTCAATCGTCGCCGTCAGCATCACGAGCTGCAGTGGCAAGAGTTCGACGACTGACGCGACAATTGCCGGCGTCCAGACTTTTACCGGGCTGGTCAGAACACATGTAACGGGCCCGGTTCAATACCCGCAGACCCCTCCCGTCGGGGGAGAGCATTCTCCGGTCTGGCTGAACTGCGGCATTTACTCGCAACCCGTTCCAAACGAAAATGCCGTTCACTCAATGGAGCACAGCGCGGTTTGGGTTACCTACGACCCCGCGGTCATCACTGGAAACCAATTGACGGCTCTGCGAGCGGCGATGCCAAAGACCTACGCGATTCTCTCTCCGTACCCCGGGATTCCGGCCCCAATTGTCCTGTCCGCCTGGGGTGAGCAGTTGAAGGTGAAGAGTGTCGATGATCCGAGAATCGCCGAGTTCCTTTCCAAGTATCGCGAATCGAAATGGGCGCCAGAACCAAGTTCTCCATGTACTGGTGGGCTTGACGCTCCAGGAAAAGTGTCTTAGATAAAGTCATGGAGTCTGATTTCGATGTAATCGTTATCGGTTCTGGTTTTGGCGGCTCGGTGGCAGCCTTGCGCCTGACCGAGAAGGGGTATCGGGTTGGTGTCCTCGAAGCAGGACGGCGCTTCAACGACGCGGACTTTCCAAAAACCTCCTGGCGAATCAATCGTTTCCTCTTTGCCCCGAAATTGGGATTGACTGGAATCCAGCGAATCCACCGCCTCAAGGACGTGATTATTCTGGCTGGCGCTGGCGTCGGAGGCGGATCTCTTGTCTACGCGAACACGCTATATATCCCGCCTCAGTCGTACTTCGATGATCCGCAGTGGAGCGAGATTACAAATTGGCGAGATGAACTTACGCCTTGGTATGACCAAGCATCGAGAATGCTCGGCGTAATCGAGAATCCATATTTCTCTCCGAGCGATGCTGCCATGAAAGAAGTCGCCGAGCAGATGGGGGTTGGACACACGTTTCGACTCGCACCAATCGGTGTCTTTATCGGCGACGGGCCGGGAGAAGAAAGTTCGGATCCATATTTCGGCGGCAAAGGACCCACCCGTAACGGATGTTTGCAGACCGGAGCTTGTATGACCGGGTGCCGCAACAATGCCAAAAACACGCTTCCGAAAAATTACTTGGGGCTCGCAGAGGCAGCAGGAGCAACAGTCTTCCCATTAACGACGGCAGTAAAACTCGAACAACGATTGGATTCTTCTTGGGTAATCCAAACAGCTAGTAGTACCGCATGGTTCGGAGGTACTCGGAGTTTCACCGCCAAGGAAGTGGTCGTCGCCGCCGGAACTTACAACACCCAGAAACTGTTGCATCAGATGAAAGCTAGTGGGAAGTTACCAAAGATTTCAGCTCGCCTCGGACTGCTATCTCGAACTAACAGCGAATCGTTAGTAGGCGCTGTCATGCCAAACACAAAAATTGATTACTCACTTGGCTCTGCCATCACATCCTCCTTTCACCCAGATGAACACACGCACGTCGAACCCGTCCGCTATGGGAAGGGAAGCAACCTGATGGGCTTGCTGCAAACGGTTATGACTGATGGAGACAGTGCGCGCGCACGAAGAAAACAGTGGCTTAGCACCATCGCAAAACAACCGATACTTCTGGCTCGGATTCTCAATGTTCGTAAATGGAGCCAGCGGACGGTCATCGCATTGGTCATGCAGGACGTCGATTCATCAATCACAGTGTCTGGGAAGCGAAGCCTGCTTGGTTGGACGCTCACGTCAAAGAACGACGAGACCAAGCCAAATGCGACGTGGATACCGGCGGCCAACGAAACAGTTCGGCGAATCGCCGCTAATCGTGGCGGTATTGCGGGCGGGAACCTAGGCGATCTGATCAATGCACCCTTCACAGCACACTTCGTTGGCGGCTGTGTAATCGGTGCAAATGAGGAGAAAGGAGTAATCGATCCTTACCACCGAGTGTGGAACTATCCAACGCTTCATGTCGTGGACGGATCCGCCGTTACTGCAAATCTCGGGGTTAATCCGTCACTGACCATTACCGCACAGGCCGAGCGGGCCTTCTCGCTCTGGCCCAATTTCGGGCAATCAGACCTACGCCCGCCCCAGGGCGAGGCTTATCGGCAACTTCCGCCGGTGCGCCCAAGCAACCCGGTTGTTCCCAAAGATGCACCCGCGGCACTCAACTACCTAGCTTGAACCAGACTTACGCTGAAACATGCGCTGAGTGTGACCCTCGCTCTTGGGCGCAGGCCCAGACTTGCCTTCCGATCGGCCGTTTACCGCGCCCTTTTGCTGCCCTTGCTTCTTGTTCAAGGCAGCCAAGAACTTGGCTCGAAGCTCATCTACTGGTTCGGTCGACTCTGCTTGCGAATTATCGTCGTTTATCGGCTTTTCGGACATGGGCTGAGTTTACCCGCAGTTGATGCCATGTGAGTAAAGCCATGTCTGCATAAGCAAGAAATCGGCTTCGTCTGGTTCCTTTTCCGACTTTGTGGTGCGAAAGTAGAAATCGCACGAGAAAGACCCGACAAGGGAGAACCTTATGAATGCCCTCGATCTAGCCCGGTGGCAATTCGCAATCACGACCGTTTATCACTTCCTATTTGTCCCGATGACCATTGGCATGGCCTTCCTGGTAGCTGGGATGCAGACCGCCTGGTATCGCACTGGGAAAACCCACTATCTTCGGGCTACAAAATTTTTTGGAAAATTGTTCTTAATCAACTTTGCACTCGGAGTGGCGACTGGCATAGTGCAGGAATTTCAATTCGGTATGAATTGGTCTTCATACAGTCGCTTTGTCGGCGACATCTTTGGTGCACCGTTGGCGATGGAAGGACTTCTAGCGTTCTTCCTGGAAAGCACTTTCCTTGGATTATGGATTTTCGGTTGGGACCGACTTCCTAAGAAACTTCATCTGGCAACAATTTGGATTGCCGCCACTGGCACGCTTCTCTCGGCGTATTTCATCCTTGCGGCCAATGCGTGGATGCAGCACCCGGTCGGTTACAAGATGAACCCCACTCTTGGCCGGGCAGAGTTGACCGACATCATGAGAGTTCTGACCCAGAACACGGCGCTCGCCACATTTGCCCACACGATCCCCGCTGCTTTCTTTACTGGCGGTGCACTGGTAGCCGGAGTTGCGGCCTATCTGGTCGTGAAGAATCGCGATTTGGAAATGGCTAAGCCAGCAGCAAAGCTCGGACTAGTAACGATGATTATCGCCTTTCTACTCGTCTTCATAACTGGCGATATCAGTTCGCGTGTCATGACAAACCAACAGCCTATGAAGATGGCAGCGGCCGAAGCGCTATACAGCACTCAATCGAGCGCGCCATTCTCCCTGCTGACTATCGGAACCCTCGACGGTTCCCGTCCGGTCTTCTCACTCGATCTGCCCTCGATGCTTTCGCTGCTATCAACAGGCGATACCAAAGGAATAGTTCAGGGCGTGAATGACCTAGAGGCTAAGTACGAATCCCAATATGGGCCCGGCAACTACACGCCCAATATCCCACTTGCTTACTGGTCGTTCCGCCTCATGATCGGCTTCGGCGGCATCGGTCTCCTGTTCGCAGTGATAGCGCTCTGGCGCTTGCGCAAGGGTGGGGTGCCAAAGGGTCGCTGGTTTTTGCCTGCCATGATTTCACTGCCGTTCATTCCACTGATCGCAAATTCGCTCGGCTGGATCTTCACCGAGACCGGACGACAACCTTGGGCGGTATTCGGTCTGATTAAAACGGCAGATGGAGTGAGTCCGAGTGTCTCGGCTGGCAACGTGGCAATCACCATGATCGGTTTCACCCTCCTCTACGGAATCCTTGCCGTAATTGAATTTGGCCTAATGATTCGCACAATCAAGGTTGGCCCTTCGCCTGATGAGCCCAGTTCCGCATCCGATACCGAATTGGGCGGCAATGCCGACCACGCGCTAACGATGGCGTACTAAGGAGCCCTTGACCATGTCACTTCAAACTCTCTGGTTCATTCTCATCGCAGTGCTCTGGATTGGTTATTTCGTGCTTGAGGGATTCGACTTCGGTGTCGGCGTAATTCTGTTCGCCGTATCCAAGAAGCAATCTGAGCGTAGGGCGGTGTTGACCACTCTGGGTCCGCTCTGGGATGGAAATGAGGTCTGGCTGCTGGTTGCGGGTGGTGCCACTTTCGCTGCCTTTCCCGAGTGGTACGCGACCCTTTTCAGCGGATTCTATTTGCCGCTCTTCCTAATCCTTATTGGCTTGATCGTGCGCGGAGTCTCGCTGGAATACCGGAGTAAGTACGGAGCTCCGCAATGGCGATCACGCTGGGATATTGCAATCACAGTCTCAAGTGCGATCCCCGCTCTGCTTTGGGGCGTTGCCTTTGCAAACATTATTAAAGGCGTCCCCCTCGTGCGTGATAGTCACGGTGTCGTTCACTACGCCGGCGGATTTTTCAATTTGCTAAACCCGTATGCGTTGCTTGGCGGTCTGGTCACCTTCTCGGTTTTCGCCACCCACGGCGCAATATTTCTAGCCCTTAAAACCGACGGCGTCATTCGGGAACGCGCAAATGCGCTTGTCATTCGGTTGGGCTTGGCTGCGACAGTATTTACGATCTCGTTCCTCGCCTGGACTGCCTCGACATACAACGACAAGTTATTAGTCTGGATCTTGGCCTCCGTAGTAGCTCTCGCCTGGGTCGCTGCACTTACATTCAATAGGCTTGGTAGAGAGGGGTGGTCGTTCCTCTTCTCGGCAATTGCGTTGGCATTTGCTGTCATCACCTTGTTCGCAACTCTCTATCCAAATGTTATGCCTAGCAGTCTCAGCCCAGATGCCACCTTGACGATCACAAATGCCTCTAGCACTCACTACACCCTTCGCATCATGACCATCGTGGCTGCCGTCATGACACCAATCGTGTTGGTTTACCAGAGTTGGACCTACTGGGTATTTAGAAAACGGATAAGCGCGCATCAAATACCTAGCCCTGAGTCTGGAATTCTGGACACAATTCATCCGTGAAGTTCTTTGATCCACGGCTGTTCCGATACTCGAAGAGCAGCCGTGGATATCTTCTCGTCACCCTGAGTTTTGCTCTGCTCACGGCAATATTGTGGATGTTCCAGGCTGGTCTAATCGCCACTTTGATCGTGCAGATCTTTCATGATCGGCCGGCGCTCTCTGATATTTATGTTCTGCTTATTCTCTTAACGGTTGTATTCCTTGCTAGGGCAATCTTGATCCTCGCTGGAGAGCAAGTCGCTGTTCGGATTGGAAACCGAGTTCGAGCGGAACTGCGATCAAACCTCATCCAACGAGTCCTTAAAGATGGCCAAACCGCCAATCATTTTGGGTCCGCGCACTTATCGATGTTGGCCACTCGCGGCGTTAACGCCCTTGATTCATATTTCGCCCGCTTTCTACCTCAACTTTTCATCGCCTTGATAGTTCCACCCACCATCGGTGCGTACATCTTCTATCTGGATCCGACATCTGGCGTGATCATAATTATTACCGTTCCGCTAATTCCCATTCTTGGCGCTCTCATCGGCTCATATACAAAAGAAGCAACGCTGAAGAAGTGGCGCACCTTGGGGATTCTTAGTGGGTACTTCCTCGATCTGGTCTCTGGGCTTTCTACGCTTAAGGTGTTCGGCCGCTCGAGAAAGCAGGAAACTAACCTTGAAACAGTTGGTGAAGAATACCGCCAAAGCACAATGCAGGTTCTTCGAATCTCCTTTCTGTCTTCGTTGGCCTTGGAAATAATTGCGACCCTCTCAGTCGCACTTCTCGCCGTTTCAATTGGACTTCGTCTCGTAGGAGGCTCGCTTGATCTACGCACGGGGCTTCTAATCTTGATCCTGGCGCCAGAGGTATATTGGCCGCTTCGAATGGTCGGAACTCACTTCCATTCGGCTGCTGATGGAATAGAAGCAGCGCGGCAGCTCTTTGAGGTACTCGACATGACTTACGCGTCAAACGGCTCAGGAGTTATCACCGAAATCACCGAAATTTCAATTCCATCGATCCGGCTCAAACTTGGCGAACGCCAGACTCTGATCACAATACCTTCGGCCAAAATGAAACCAGGAAGGGTCATCGCGGTTACTGGACCATCAGGCGCAGGCAAATCAACGCTCCTTTCGCTTCTGCTCGGTTTTCTTCAAACGAATGATGAACCCATTCTGGTGAACGGCAATGAAATGGGCGCTTTGGAAATGAATGCGTGGCGCACGCATCTAGCCTGGGTGCCACAACAACCCCGCCTTGAACGCGGCACCATCCGAGACCTCATCCAAATCGGACGCCACGATGCAACCGACGAGCAAATTGGAATTGCACTGCAGGACTCAGGGCTTAGCCTTACCGCTTTTCCCAACGGACTAGACACTTTGATCAGTGAAGGTGGTGCCGGAGTTTCGATTGGGCAGGCACGACGAATTGCGCTAGCTCGCGCGTTGATCAGGCGGGCCGATTTGGTACTTCTTGACGAACCTTCGGCGGCCCTCGATGATCTATCGGAAAGTGAGATCGTCACTGCTGTCACAAATGAAGCAAAGCGAGGCGCCATCGTAGTTGTTGTTTCACATCATGCTGCCCTCATACGGATAGCTGATGAAGTCATCAAAATCGACAGGGTTCTCGACTTTGGGGTGGCGGTATAAGGCTATGCAGTCATCTAAAACTCCGAGGTCAAATACGCGAACTGCGAATGTTATCCGCGCATCCATCCGCCCCTTTCTTGGGCGAATAGCTCTCGGCGGTCTTCTCGGCGGACTGTCTCTTGGATCCGCGGTAGGACTGATGGCGACCAGTGCCTGGCTGATTTCGATGGCTTCGACACAACCGCCGATTCTCACCTTGGAAGTTGCCATCGTAGCTGTGCGATTCTTCGGGCTCTCACGAGGCATCCTCCGCTATGGCGAGCGACTGCTCAGCCACGATGCCGTATTTAGAACCCTCACTCGCCTTCGCGTTTTTGTTTACAGCCAACTTGAAAGACTCTCGCCGGCAGCGCTTCCCATTTTCAGGCGTGGAGAACTGCTCAACCGAGTCGTGAACGATGTCGAGACTGTGCAGGATCTCTGGCTACGTGTGGTCATTCCATGGGTATCAGCCATGGTGTCGGCGCTCTGTGGAATCGGCATTGTCGCCTGGCTCGCCCCGTCCGCCGGCGCGTTTCTATCAGTGACCGTAATCCTCGCACTCGCAGGTGTTCCATTACTGTCGTGGATTCTTGCCGGAGATTCGGCGCGACGAACTCTGGAGATAGATAGTCGAATGAGCGGAGATATAACTGCGCTCTGCGATTCACTTTTCGAATCCATCGCCTATGGGCAAGAAGAATCGACCATGCGTCGGTTCGGCGAGGCACATGCAGAGCTTTTAAGGAATGAGTCAAAGACCGCCAGGGGTGCAGGAGTCGGCGGATTTTTGGTAATACTCCTCACCGGAATCAGTCTTGTTGGCTGCACAGTCATCGCTTTGAACTCGTATAGCGCGGGAACCCTGGCTGGCATAAATGTCGGTGTGATTGTTTTGCTGCCGCTGGCGATATTTGAAGGGATCGCACTGCTACCAGGGGGCGGAGCAACCTTTGGAAAAGTGCTCGGGGCACAGAGAAACATCGAATCAATCATGGAAGTAGAGCCCGCTGAAAGCACTGGAACGGCCAAGTCATTCGAACTTGGCAAAAACAACCGGCTCGCAACCACAAGTTTTCAAGCCAGTTGGAAATTTGGTGAACCTAGCCGCTTGAAGCCACTCGCCGTCGCCGTTTCAACCGGCGAGGTTCTGTTGATCCAAGGACCCAGTGGAATTGGCAAATCGACACTTGCGTATGCGATGGCGGGACTGACTCCCTACGAGGGCTCAATCCAATTAAACGGTAAAGAAGTTCGTGAAATTGATCAGAATTCACTGACCCAAAGCGTGCTCTATGGACTCCAAGAATCCCATCTCTTCGCTACATCCATCCGTGAAAACTTGCGCATCGCCGATCAAGAGGCGCGCGACGATGATCTCATGCGGGTCTTGCGGCTGGTCGAAATGGATGATCTTGTGCGGGCTCTCTCCGATGGGCTCGATACCCACATCGGACAGTTCGGATACGACTTCTCTGGGGGAGAGCGTCAACGGCTCGCACTCGCCCGAAACCTCTTGTCAAAGGCGCCTGTAGTAATTCTCGATGAACCTACCGAACATCTTGATACAGATCAGGCCGGCAGAATCGAGGCGTCGCTAGTCTCGGAATTCCGAGACCGCATACTCATTGTGATCAGCCATCGGAACTGGCTCCACGCAAACTACCGAGTGACGTTGGTCAATGGCGAGTGAACCCAGGTCTGGTATCCACCATCTAAATTGACGGCGTCAAAACCAAACTCACGAAGCAACAGAGTCCCAGTGTGGCCGCGCTGCCCGACCTGGCAGTAGACAACTAGTTCCTCTCGGGGAATCTCATCTATCCGCTCGCGAAGATCATCGACTGGAATGTTAAGAGCTCTCGGAATATGACCTCGCTTGAATTCGCTTGCAGTACGCACATCCAGGAGAACTGCACCAGCGGCTAAATGATCGTCAAGCTCATCCCACTGGATCGTCTCGGTCAGCCCGAAGATGATGTTCTCGGCCATGTAGCCCAACATGTTGATGGGATCCTTAGCAGAGCCAAAAGGTGGCGCATACGCCAGCTCTAGGTCGGCTAGTTCGTATGCATGAAGACCCGCCCTCATGGCGGTTGCGATGACGTCAATTCGCTTATCAACGCCGTCGCGTCCAACCCCTTGAGCACCCAAGATCAGGTGCGTCGATGGATCAACTAGAAGTTTCAACGCAAGAGTTTTGGCTCCTGGGTAATATCCGGCATGCGAACCTGGATGTGAGTGAATGACGAGGTACTCGCGACCTGCCCGCTTCAGTCGTTTCTCATTCCAGCCAGTGGTAGCAACAGTTAAGTCAAAGACTTTGACAATCGCTGTTCCAATAGATGGAACCTCTCGAACCTTGCGGCCCATGATGTGATCGGCTACGACGCGGCCTTGACGATTGGCAATGTTGGCCAGCGGAACAAGGGTGGCCTCACCATCGAGGGCATCGACTTTCTCAGCCGCATCACCGATGGCGTAGATGTCTGGATCACTAGTTTGATTGCTGAAATTGGTCGAAATTCCGCCACGTGGCCCAATGTCCAAACCAGCCATCTTGGCCAGCGTTATATCGGGACGAACGCCGATAGCCAGAATGACCAAATCGGCCGGGATCAGCCGACCATCGGAGAGTTCGACTTTTTCATCGTGAATGGCGGATACCCCCACACCAAGATGGAGTTGAACGCCGTGCTTACGAACTTCGTGCGCCACCGGAATCGCCATTTCAGGGTCGAGCGGCGAAAGCACTTGGTCCAAGGCTTCAATGATCGTGGTTTCAATTCCACGATGCCTCAAGTTTTCGGCGGTCTCAATGCCAATGAAGCCGCCGCCAACTACTACTGCATGCCTTGGCTCGGCCCGAACAGCATCGACAATTCTGGTGACATCTTCAACAGTTCGTAGAGTTAATGCTTTTTCGATCCCAGGCAACGGCGGCACCACGGGCTGTGCACCCGGACTTAGAACCAAAGAATCATACGAAAGTTGATACTCGGTACCTGTCGCGAGATCCAGCACGGTTACGACCTTGCGCTCGCGATCAATCGCCGTTACCTCATTGCGAATTCTGACGTCGAGATCAAAACGAGCATGCAAGCTCTCTGGGGTCTGAAGCAATAGATCCTGACGCTCCGCGATGACGCCGCCGATGAAGTATGGCAAGCCACAGTTCGCGTAGGAGACGTACGAACTTTTTTCGAGCACGAAGATCTTGGCTTCCGGGTTTAACCGTCGCAATCTTGTCGCTGCAGACATTCCGCCAGCCACGCCACCGACGATAACAATTTGCTTCTTTGAATAACTCACTTCTTGTCCCACCAAATCGCTGCAAGTTGACGTTGTTCTTCAGACTGGTTAATCAATATTTCGCGGATCTCTGCATCCCTTGTTTCCGGAAGGCATAGTCGAATTCTGGTGAATTCAACTTGCTTATCCAGCGGCACTATCTGTCTTGGCGGTTCAGAAAAATATTCAATTTCTGCCTCGTATCCGGCATCGCGAATAACGGTAACGGCGTCCTCAGCGCTAGGCCCCTCTGGCCGCTTTAAACTCCAGAAGTGCTCCCATAGGGCGTTTAAATTGGCCAACGGATGGCGCATAGGGGCTTCGAGAACAACTCTTTTCCTGGCGTGCGAATCTATTGCCGCAGCGAAAATTGCAAGATCAGAGACGTTGTATATGACATGGTATGCAATCGCAACATCGGCGATCGGCACTTCATCGACATTTGCCGGCCAATCACCGAAAATTTCTTGATGCTCGACGTTTCGTTCAATCGCCGCTTCCGCGAATTTCTTTAACATCTCCTGTTGGTGATCGACTCCGATTACCAGACCAGCACGTTCAACCAGAGCCATTGCTCCACGGCCACCACCGCAACCGATATCGAGAACTGACCCGCCAGCGGGTAATGCCTCAAGGGCCAATCTGGTCGGCGGGCTGACAGTAGGAGCGGCGTCTGGTGGCACTACAAAAAGTTCCACTGGATGAATCCAAGGCGATGTTGGTGCCTTCGCCATAATCTCAGCAGGAATCGCCCAGCTGGCAAGTTGCTGGGCCCAACGTGTGTTCGAATCGATCAATTGGTCACCAACGTACCTCCGGCAGCACCCCAAGCAAGTATTCCGCCATTTAAGTTGTAGAGGTGCTTGAAGCCGTCCTTCTCCATCTTTGCAGTTGCTACCGCTGATCGATTTCCACTGTGGCAATAGACCGCATAGGTAGCGTTCTTATCCAGTTTGGTAACTAATGAGTCAAAAGTATTCGCTTCAACATCAATGTTGTGCGCATTAACTAGGTGGCCAGCGGCGAATTCGCCCGGCGTTCGCACATCAAGAACGTACGTCGACGGCGATGCGGCAACCTGACTAAACGGTTGAGCATCCATGTTTTGGATAGAACTGCTAGACCCGCAACCGGTTAAAAGTGTCACGGCGAGCAAAGCCAGGGTTATTGTGCGCTTCATTTTGATCCTTATGCCATCGTCAGAAATAGACGTTCGAGTTGTTTAGTCAAGGCTTGGGCTTCGTCACTGTCCGAGAGCATGCACTCGCGCAGGCCGGTTGCGATTATCGAGAAAGCCGCACGGTCAACCGCCTTGCTAACCGCGGATAACTGCATCACGATTTCGCTGCAGGTTCGGTCTTCTTCCATCATCTTTATGACGCCGCCGATCTGGCCCTGGGCGCGCTTGAGACGAGTAATGACTTCCTGAACCTTCTCTTGATCCTCGATCACATGTTCAACCGCAAATACCGCTTCATCGTTTTTCATCTTGGGCTCATTCCTTGGACGATTGGAAGGCCGTTCATGCGCCAGGCGCCGGTGCCGCCGGTCACAGTGGTCACCTGGTATCCATGATTTTCTAAGTAAGCACAGACCTGATACGAGCGCGCTCCTGATTCGCAGATCACATGGAGTTTTTCGGCCCTAGGTAAATCAGCCAGTCTCAGCGGGACCGTAGCCATGGTTATCAACTCGGCACCAGGCACATGACCAGACCGGTATTCGACCGGTTCACGTACATCAATCACGCGAGTTGAACCGCCCTTAATAACCTCGGCGAGCGCGTGAACTGTGATCTCCTCCATGTCGCAAACCCCCTCTTTTGGATACCCCCCAGGGTATACGGTCAGCGTGGTTCTACCAAATGGGTCAGCGACAGACCGGAATGCGAAGGGGCAGGCTCAGGTGTGGCAGTGCACGCTCTCGCGTAGCCTCAACTAGGTGAACGTGTATCTGTTGGCTGGCCTGGTGGTTTTCTTGGCCAATTTGCTCCCTGCCTTCGCCCCGCCAACCTGGTCAATTCTGGTTTTCTTTGTACTAAGCAAGCATCCGCAGGCAGTGGCGCTGGTTGTCATTGGGGTTATTGCAGCAGTTGCCGGACGCGCTCTACTTGCGCTGACCTTCCGGCGATTTCGGCACTGGCTTCCAAAGGGCTACGTCGAGAATGTATCTGCGGCCGGCGAAGCGGTGGCAAAAACTCGAGGGCGATCGGTTGCAGTGCTCGCCTTGTTCTTGATCTCACCACTGTCATCAGCTCAACTCTTTGAAGCCGCTGGCCTTATGGCCAAAGTGCGCCTTCGTCCACTCCTGATTGCCTTTGGCGCCGGAAGAATCGTCAGCTACAGCGTCTACGTGAGCGGTGCGCATGCACTTAGAGAGACCTCGTTGGGCGCCCTTTTTGAAAAATACCTGACGTCGCCAACCGCCTGGGGGTTGGAAGTGCTGCTGGTGATGGCTTTGATCGCTCTTGGCAACGTGAATTGGGCGAAACTAACTAAGAAGGAGTAGGTCGTGCGGCGCGATTGGTGGGCGGCGCTTAAGGAAGAGTTTTGAGAAGCGACTTGACCTCTGACTCGCGATAGCGCCGGTGACCGCCGAGGGTGCGGATCGAGGTAAGTTTGCCCGCCTTAGCCCAGCGCGTCACAGTCTTTGGATCTACCCGGAACATGCTGGCCACTTCGGCTGGGGTTAGGAGCGGTTCAGCGTCGTTCTGACGTTGCATTATCTCATTCCTTCCAGCCTTATGTCCGTTTAGTCCGTTGCGCGACTAGAAAAGTATGGGTCGCTGACACCTCCACCACAAGGGGTTTAGCCGACTAATTCAGCATTTTCTCACCATTTTGGTCCGATCTACGCCTTTGCGCAGGTCTTCTGCCTCAGCCACGCGCCATTTCACATGGCATTTTCGTAGGCCGCAACTGCCCGCCACCGCCCAACAAGGCTCTCATACCCGCTACCGGCCTGGGCTGGATCACCGGCGGCCAGGCCGGCCAGCGACGACCGAATATCTTCCAGACTAGTGTCCTCCTCGATCCCGGAGCCACCGCTAGCCCTAATGCTCTGGTCGAGATAACCCGCCAGTCCACCGTAATCACATTCAACAATCGAATGCGGATCGAAAGACTCTAACCAGTCAGTCAATTCCTCTAGTTCATCGGCTACCTGCCCGGGACCGAACGCAGCTAACACGGTCTGCAAAGCGATGCTGGCGCGACGCCTGGCCCCCTCCATTGTTGTGCGCATCCGGATCCAAGGGCCGTTCTTGTCCAGCCCTCGTGCTCGATCTTCAACTGTAAATAGTGCAAACCAGCGCGGCGGAATCACCCAGGTCTCGGTGAGAATATGCGGAATATCTCCACTATCTATGACGACGGTCAACGCCTCGTCAGTGCCGCGCGGAATGAAAAACGGAATAAGCGTTTCAGGAAGTGAATTTCGAAAATCATCAAACGCTTCAATACATCTTGACGTGGTCGACCAAGGCGCAATGAAGATTTCACCATCTACTTCAAGGGAATATGCCCCATCGGCTTGATGATTTGCTCTCTCGGGCGTCAGAAGTCGCTGCAACGCAAGCACTTGTTCGTCTTGGGAGGTGGTTGGAACCGCATCTCGGCGCCAACGCTCTCGCTCCGAAGGTGAAAATGAATCTAACGGCTCAAAGACGCGCAGCGATGCGACGTATGGCGTAGGGATCACGCCCTCGGGCGCCAATTCCCCTCGGCATACGGATCGTCCTCATCGACACCCTCGCTATTGGGGTCGACTTCACCGTGAAGCTCGCGCGCGAGACGCTCAAGATCCGTCTCGGGCGCGTGGTACTTCAACTCGCGCGCGACTTTCGTCTGCTTAGCCTTTGCACGGCCGCGCCCCATGGCGTCGACCCCCTCTAGACACGTGGCTGGAGGACAAGCCCCCAGGCGGTTGGATCTAATCTTCTGGAGGCCAAGATTACTGGTTTCGGTAGCCGCCCACCAACGCGGCGCTACCGGGCCCTTCCAATGTGCCAATCTCACCGGCTACAAAAGCCCGCTGTCCGCGCTCGGCCAGGACCGCTAGCGCTCGATCCGCGCCAGCTGGATCCACCAACGCGACCATCCCGACGCCGACATTGAGCGTCCGCTCCAGTTCGTCGTGGGCCAGCTTCCCGGCCTCAGCCAGCAATTTAAAGATGGCAGGCAATTCCCAGGATGACCGATCGATGACGGCATGAAGTCCGCTTGGAATTACTCGAGCGAGGTTTGCACCCAGGCCGCCACCGGTTATGTGAGCCATGGCGTGAACCTTGGCCCCTGAGTCCTTCGCGAGCGCCAGCGCATCGAGGGCGTAAATGCGAGTAGGAATCAATAGTTCCGCGCCTAATGGGCCAGACAACTCCGGGAGTTGATCATCCAGCGACCAGCCAGCATGCTTAATTACTTGCCTGATCAATGAGAAGCCGTTGGCATGGACGCCACTACTCGTCATGGCGATTACAACATCGCCAGCACGTACCTGCTGGGAGCCGAGCAGTTGGTCCTCCTCAACCACTCCAGTCGCCGCTCCAGCCAAATCAAACTCATCGGGTTCAAGCAAACCTGGGTGCTCAGCGGTTTCGCCACCGATTAGCGCAGTACCCGCCAAAGCGCAGCCGCGAGCAATACCGGCGACGATCATGGCGACCTTTTCCGGAATAACTTTCCCGATCGCGATGTAATCGGTCATGAACAGTGGTTCAGCGCCGCACACGACTAAGTCGTCGACAACCATTGCGACCAAGTCCTCGCCGATGGTTCCAAACTCTGACATCTGACGAGCTATCTCGACCTTAGTTCCCACGCCGTCCGTAGAGGTGGCTAGGAGAGGCTTCCGATAATTTTTTAGCGAAGAGGCATCAAAGAGGCCAGCAAATCCGCCAATGCCGCCAACCACTTCTGGGCGTTGAGCAAGCCTTATCGATGCCTTCATTAACTCGACTGCCCGATCTCCGGCTTCTATGTCGACTCCCGAAGCAGTGTACGAAATTCGATTGGTCACGACTTGGTCTCCAGAATGAATTTACTCATAGCTCGCGGATCAGAAAGTGGCACCGGATATTCGCCGTCAAAACATGCGCGGCATAGATTGTCTTTTGCGATTGTGGTTGCCGCTATCAATCCCTCAAGCGATACGTAGCCAAGCGAGTCGGCACCTATGGACCGACAAATTTCGGCCACTTCCAAACCGTTTGCAATCAACTCAGCACGGGTTGCAAAATCTATCCCGTAGAAGCAAGGCCATTTCACGGGCGGACTGGAGATTCGAACATGGACTTCAGCTGCCCCGGCTTCGCGCAACATCCGAACGATCGCCCGTTGGGTATTCCCGCGAACAATCGAATCATCGACAACGACCAGTTTCTTGCCCGCCACGATGTCTCGAAGTGGGTTGAGCTTCAACCGGATTCCAAGTTCGCGAATTGTCTGACTTGGCTCGATAAAAGTCCGTCCTACGTATGAGTTTTTTACCAGCCCAATTCCAAATGGGATGCCAGATTGACGCGCATAGCCAACAGCCGCTGGAGTCCCTGACTCCGGCACTGGAATAACCATGTCGGCTTCGGCTGGAAACTCGATTGCAAGACGTTCCCCGACCGCCACTCTCGTCGCATGAATTTCTCGACCAGCTATCGATGTGTCGGGTCTTGCTAAATAGACATACTCAAAAAGGCAGCCCTTTGGAACTGGGTCCGCCCATCTCTGCGAACGCAATCCGCTCTCGTCCACGGTGATGAACTCACCGGGTTCAACTTCCCTGACGAAACTGGCACCGACAATATCAAGTGCTGCAGTTTCGCTAGCGATAACCCAACCGCGAGCAAGACGACCAATCACCAGAGGACGGATCCCATGACGATCACGGGCAGCATAAAGACTAGTTTCATCCATAAATACCAATGAGAAAGCGCCCTCGAGGAGAGGGAGAACTTCAATCGCACTCGCCTCGACACTTCTATGTGGGCTCCCAGCAAGCAGCGCCGTCATAATCTCCGTGTCGGTTGTTATTTCGCCACTTAGCTCAAGCCCCTCTTTGGTTGCTCGCTCTGCTAAATCCCCGGTATTAGTCAGGTTTCCATTGTGCGCGAGTGCCAATGAACCCTCGTTAGTGGCTCGCAAAGTTGGCTGGGCATTGTCCCAAACACTAGATCCGGTAGTTGAGTATCTGCAGTGGCCAATTGCTAGATGTCCCTTCAGCGTAGCCAGATCACTTTCGCTGAAGACTTGAGAAACCAGACCCATATCTTTGAAGACCAGGATTCGTTCACCGCTGCTAGCGGCGATACCGGCCGATTCTTGGCCGCGGTGTTGAAGTGCATACAGTCCATAAAAAGTGAGCTTTGCGGCTTCCTCGCCAGGGGCCCAGACTCCAAATACTCCACAAGCGTCCTGAGGGCCTTTTTCGCCGTTTAGTAAGTCGTGATTTAACCGTCCATCGCCGCGCTTACCCATAGTCGAATCCTACTTAAAGTGGAAGGTACTGATGCAGATCTGCGCGAGCGCCGCTTGCCCGCACCTGACCACTTGCTACTGCCTGATCCCAAGCCGTGGTTCCTGAAGCCAATGCCAGCCAAGTTTCTGCGTTCATTTCGACAAGATTCGGTGGGGTGCCCCTGGTGTGTCGCGGCCCTGATCCGCACTGGATGGCGGCATACGGGGGAACCCGAACCTCAATGGCCTTCCCTGGCGCCTTGGCAGCTAGTTGGGCCAGAGTCTGTTTCACCGCCGCCAGAGTTGCACCATCACGCCCCATGGCTCAGCGGGCACCGGCGAAAAGTTTCGGGATGGTGCCTTGGTGAGCGGAGGCGAGTTGGTTGAGGGAAATTTCGAACTGGCCAGCGACTTTTAGAATTGACCCGCCTGTGACGCCTAGCCGCGATACCGGGATCTGCTCTCCTTCGGCCAGAGCCAGGAACTCTTCACTCATTGAATCTTCCACAGCGACCAGCACCCGGCCAGGGGTTTCACTGAAAAGGCCGATGAATTGGTCACCGTCGAGTGAAATCTCGGCACCAACCATCTTTTCCATCGTCATTTCCGCCAATGAAATCGCCAGCCCACCACTGCTGAGATCGTGCGCTGCCGAAACCAAATGTCGGCTGCTCGCTTCGACTAGCACATTGGCCAACCGACGCTCGTGGTCAAGATCGACCCGCGGTGGCATCCCGCCCAGGTGTTCGTGGAGATTGGCCCATTCGCTACCGGCAAAGTCATTCGCTGTCTGGCCGAGCAGATAAATCCCAAGTCCCGGTCGATTGAATGCCATGGGCGTTCGATCCGCAACATTGGCAATGACACCAAGTACGCCGACCACCGGGGTTGGCAAGATGGCGACCTTTCCGGTCTGGTTGTAGAAAGAGACATTGCCCCCGGTAACCGGCAAGCCCAACTCAAGACAGGCGTCAGCAAGGCCCGTTACTGCACGTTCGAACTGCCACATAACGCCAGGATCCTCCGGGGATCCAAAGTTAAGGCAGTTAGTTACTGCCAACGGCCGCGCCCCGGAAGTCGCGACATTTCGATAGGACTCGGCCAGCGCTAATCGCGTGCCTTCATAAGGGTCGAGGCGACACCAACGAGCATTCGCGTCAGTGGAAAGCGCAACTCCGAGCCCGGTTGCCTCATCGATTCGGATCATTCCAGAATCTTCTGGCTGGGCGAGGACGGTATTTCCTTGAACATACTTGTCGTATTGGTCGGTCACCCATGATTTGTCGGCCAGGTTCGGAGATGAAATCAGATCAAGAAGAGTCTGCCTAAGTTCGCCGCCGCCCTTTGGGCGTTGAATCGATGTTGGCTCGTTTCCCTGCAGCACTTTCTGCTCGGCAGGCTCGATGAATGGTCGTTCATACACTGGACCTTCGTGGGCAACTGTCCGCGGAAGTACATCAACAATAATTTCGTTTTCCCACTCGATGGTAAGCCGCGTTGAATCATTCACTTCACCGATGACGGTGGCGGTGACATCCCACTTGGCACAGAGTTCAAGAAAGCGTTCGATCTTTGAAGGTTCGACAATCGCGCACATGCGTTCTTGAGATTCACTCATCAGGATTTCTTCTGGAGCAAGGCTTGGATCTCGTAGTGGCACTCGATCCAAAACCACGTGCATGCCGCCAGTCCCAGCCGAAGCTAATTCGCTAGTGGCACAGGACAGGCCAGCAGCGCCAAGATCCTGAATGCCGATAACGAGGTCTTCGGCAAAAATCTCAAGGCAACATTCGATTAGTACCTTCTCAGTAAACGGATCTCCCACTTGCACACTTGGACGTTTGGATGGATGAGTAGCGTCGAAAGATTCACTGGCCAAGATACTGGCGCCGCCAATTCCATCGCCTCCGGTTTTGGCGCCGAAAAGCACTACGAGATTTCCGTTTCCTGACGCCTTAGCCAGCTTGATGTCTTCGTGGCGCATCACTCCGACACAGAGAGCATTAACCAGC
>Ga0307375_10002277_pt1 | contig 19829 bp, 18 predicted proteins | sample TR1MG_FD_202531 | JGI IMG/M metagenome (GOLD analysis project Ga0307375, IMG submission 202531) | Soil microbial communities from Risofladan, Vaasa, Finland - TR-1 | ecosystem: Environmental > Terrestrial > Soil > Coastal area > Acid sulfate soil | place: Finland: Risofladan, Vaasa | collected...
CGGCTCTTCTCGCCGAGGAAACGTCAAGAGATCGAACGGGAGGTCAAGAATCATGTGCTCTACCGAACCGAGAAATATCTTGACGAGCACTCGGACAACGATTACGATGAATTCAGGCATTCATAGAGAGGTAAATCCATGAGGAGGACGAAAATGTCTGACAAGCGGTTTTTCAGTTTCCTGAAGTCGGATGAGCAGAAGGCCGTCGAAGGTGTGCTCGCTGAGTTCAAGAACATCTGCTCCGTCACGCGAGCTCATCTTGAGATGGTGGGCAAGTGGTTCGAGGACAAGGGCGTTAAGGTTGGTCTTGCGTGGACGCAGGAGACTATCGACCTGGCCGAGAAGTTCCATACGGCCCTTGTTGCCGAGGAAGACCGCGAGTTGAAGCTGACGCTCGCATCCCCTGCGCCCGTTGCTACCACTCCGCCTGCTATGGCAACGCCGGTTGTAGCCGATCCTGTAGAACCTATTCCCGCGGTATCGCCGTGAAGGTAGAGCTTCAGTGTCCCATCTGCCATGGGACTCTCAAGGTAACGGGTATTCATCCCGATGGCGCGGTTGAAGTAACTCCGTGCCCGCAGTGCACCACGGACGTGGTAGCGGTAAGGAAGTAATCATGGAGTTTCGAATCAGGCATCTGAACAACGGACTTTCGTTCGTGGACGTGGACGGAGGAGACGAGAAGAATCCCAACACGGATATGCCTACGGGTCGTCGAAAGGTCAAGAGTATGCCGCTTGAACGGACCACGGCGCTTCTCATCGAGGAACTGACTAAGCGCATTGCGGCGCTTGAAGGCGGAAAGCCTCGTCTTCAGTTCTCCGACGTCAACCCGACTACTGCGGTAAAGGCCGCTTCCCAAACCGCGGTGACGATCAAGGCTAAGGCTCCGTACAAGAGGCGCGAGAAATGAGCGAGTGGCGTGGAATGCACAATGGAGGACCGTTCCCTCGGACTGATCGTAAGACCCATAGCGAGCGTCGGCAGGATATCATATCCCGAGAGAAGGGATACTCCTCGAGGGTCGTAAGGAGGGAAAAGATATGAGCGACACGCTCGGTTCGATTCTAGGTTCTCTGCCCAAGGGGAAGCTCAAGAAGAAGGGGAATGTCTACGCCGCCGAAGATGAAAGCGCTTTCTATCCGGCCAAGCACTACGATGATGGCAATCCGATTGCCTTCTCGACCGAGGCGGAAGCGGAAAAGGCCAATGGGATGAGTACCGACGAAGCCCAAGCTGCCGCCGCAAATACAGGAGCGGGCGAAGGGGGAAACTGGTACGATTTCAGCAAACTAGATAAGATCAACAATTCGGCTCCCTCACAGGATATTCCGGATCAGCCCACCAAGGTATCCATACCCCGTAAAATACAGCGCCCCAAGCCTAGATGGGTAGAAAAACAAGAAATGTATACGGGCCAGAATTGGACCTTCAACGAGGATAAGAAGCAATGGGAACCGGCGGAGTAGATATGGACACCTACGAACGTCTCACCTCCGAACTTGAAAAACTCGGGTGGGATGTCCGTACTGTCGAAGTCATGAATACCAGCGAAGGGCTCTACCGTCTGGTGGTAAAGAAGGCATCATGAGCGACACCGCGTATCGAAGGAAAACGGTTCTCCCCTCGTCCTACGAGAGGGAGCTTGCCTCTAAGCTAAAGCAACGGCAGTCTACCTTCGAGCGTATCCGTTCCCCGTACAATCTCATATATGACGACATAGACGACTTCTTCACAGGGCGACGGGCAGGGTACAAGTGGAATCAGCAGCAAGACCCTAGCCAGAACCTCGAAGAGCGCAAGGGGGCTAGAATCTATGATCAGACCGCCGCGATGGCGCTTCAAGACTTCGTGGATGGCTACCAGGGCTCGACCGCCGCCCCAACCATAGATTGGTGGCGACCGCACTTCCGCAATAAGCAGGCCATGGGGACGAGCGAGGCTAAGAAGTGGATGGATGACGTCTACGAAGCCTGTTCCCTGGAAATCAACAATTCAAATCTATACGCCATGCTCAATGAAGCTTCCCTTGATCGCTTCACCTACGGCTATTCGACCTTCTACGGACCTGAATGGGACGCGAAGAAAGAACGCCTTGTGTATCTCGTCCGTCATCCACGGGAAGTATATTTCGCAGTGAATTCACTTGGAGATATCGATATTGTTCATCGCAAGTTTCCGATTACTGGCCGGCAGATTCTATCTGATTACCCTGACGCGAAAATTACTCAGGCACAGCGAAAAGCGATGGAGAAGAACCCCTACGTCGAATATCCTTGTATCCATGCGGTCTACCCCCGGGAAGAGCGTGACGTAACGAAGATCACTGCTGACAACAAGCTGTTCGCGTCGGTCTATGTCCTTGAGGAGGGGAGCGTCATTCTTCAGGAATCAGGGTATGACGAAATGCCGATTACGCTTTCCCGATGCCGGATCACGGGCGATCCTTATCCTCGTTCGCCCGCGATCGACTCTATCTTCTCTGTGATGATGCTTAACCAGGAATCACGGTCAGTTCTTCGCGCCTCTCAGCTCCTCGTCGAACCGCCATTCATCGTTACCGGAACCCTAAAATCAAAGCTCCATATCGTTCCGAATGGGATAACCTACAAGGATTCACCGGCCGACAATCTTGAACCCATTCCCTTTCCCGCGCAAATGCAAGCCGCCTTCGCTGAAATCAAGGACGGACGAGAAGCCGTATCGAAGATGTTCAAGGCTCAGATATTCAGTCTTATGCAGAATATGCCCGGGAAGATGAATATCCCCCAGGTAGCCGCAATCCAGGGCGAGCAGGCCGTGCTTCTACAGCCCATTATCACGAACGATCAGAACGAAAATCTCACCCCTCTTCTTCGGAAAACGTTCGTGGTTCTACAGAAGGCAGGGAGGATTCCCCCTCCCCCGCCTTCGCTTTATCAGTATGCCAGGACACCTGTTGATATCGGCTATTATGGTCCTGTGGCAATGCTCGCCAAGAAGCATTTGCAGATGACCGGAGTCAATGCTGTTCTTCCGGAGATACTTCAGCTCGCCAAGGAAGCTCCCCAGTTTGGGCCGATGCTCGATCGTATCGACGTAGATGCTCTTTACGACTACATTACGGATTCTGCCTCGATGCCCGCGAAGCTGTCGAAGGACATGAAACTTGTGCAGCAGATTCGGCAGCAGCGAGCCCAGCAGATGCAGCAGCAGCAGAAGCTAGACGCAATGAATCAAGGTGCCGATGCTCTGAACAAGGGAAGCAAAGCTCCGGAGAAGGGCTCTCCGTCCGCCGCACTAATGGGAGGACAGCAATGATCTATCCACAGATCATCAAGGAAATAACGCGCCGTTTCGACAAGGGTCTTGATATCCCTTGCGTGCTCATGTGCCACTTGACCAAGCTTTCCCTAGAGCACGAGCTGAAGGCAAAAAACACCTACAACAATGAGAAGGATACCGGCCAGATGGTAGCTACAAGTTTCAAGCTTCGGCTCCAAAGCGGGAAGGTTCTTGAGGTGCCTATCTACGAAGACGAGAATGTTTTTCCGGGGAGTTTCGCTATCGGTGACGGATTCCGGATAGAAAAGGATCAGATCGGGAAGAAAATCCCGCTTCGAACTTTGGTCTTCCCAGTAGGACAAAACTGATGCCAAGGAAGCCTAAAACACCCGAGGATCGTCTCGCCGAGCGGTATCGAAGGGTATTCGCTCATGACCCGACGCCCCCGACGCAACGGGATTCCGTGGCAGTTTTTGAGGATCTCATGGTCAAGCTCTGTCTCTACGGTTCCGTAATCGACGAGAGAACGAAGCACCTGCACAATTTTGCCGTGGGGATTCTACTTGACATGAAGATAGCAGATGACCAGAATGTAGGTGGGTTGATTCGAGGTCTTCTGAATCTACCCCTTCCGAGCCCAAGGGACGAAGTTCCGCCTCCTGGGGCTAAGGATGTTCCAAGAGGACAGTTAGGAGATTATGATGCTTGAAGCCGCGATAGACGCCGCGATTGCCGCATCCGGAAATACTTCCGGGGGATCGGACGGAGCCGCTGCACAAGCGGGACAGACAGCTACGCAAGGGGCAGCCCCCGCCGTTGGCGGGCCTCCGGCCGGAGAGCCGGGGAACGTGGCAGCTCCGGGCGCGAGCACTCCGCAGCTTCCTGGATGGGCTTTGCAGCTTACCAAGGACCAGCAGGAGGACATTAAGAAGCGTGTCGCCGAGGACCCCAAGGCATTGGAAAAGATTCCGAAGGGCCTCCCGGAACTGTACGCTCAGTATGCCGCTCTTGAGGCTTCCCAGAATGGCGCAATCAAGATGCCCGCTAAGGATGCTCCGAAGGAACAATGGGACCAATTCTACCAAAGTCTTGGCCGACCAGTATCCGCCGAGGGCTACGCTCTTGAAAAACCTGAAATTCCGGCAGGCAACGACGCCGAAGAGAAATGGTTTCGTGGGATTGCTTTCGCTCTTGGTTTGGGCGACTTTCAGGCTAAGAGTCTTTTCAGTGAATGGAATAAGCAACAGTCAGCGCAGTTTGCGGCAATGCAGGCGAAACGGAATGAAGCATCAGCCGCGGCAGTAAGTTCGCTGAAGAAGGAATGGGGCGACCATTTCCCGGAAAACTGGGAGAAGATGCGCCAGTCCTTTACGCAGTTCGTGCCCGATGGTGCGAATGGTCCGTTCATGAAGAAGCTCGCCGCCTATGGCCTCGACAACGATCCGGATGTGCTGAGATTCTTCAGAAACATCTATGAGCGTATCGGGCCACCGAAGTTCCAGACTCCTTCAAATGAAGGTGCTGGGGCCAAACCGAACGAGCATCCTCGGTTCGCTCTCAAAGGCTTGAAATAGTAAACCTGCCGAGACACCTAGAGGTGTCCCATGTCCGTTATTGGCCTCAACACTGAATATACGATGCTGGAGGTTGCGAAGTCCCTCGGTGCTCAGGGCGACGAGCTCGCCCTCATCGACACGCTTTCCCAGCAAAACCCCTTCTTGGAGGAAGGGTACTGGATGGAAGCTGATGACTTCCAGACCCACCATTTCAATCAGGTTCTCAATGAACCCACTGGATCCGATTCCGTCGTGAACGTCGGCGTCGCGTGGGATGTTGCGAACACCACTCCCGTAACCGAGCTGATCCAGGGTATCGTGGACTGGCTCAGGATCGACAATCGCATCCTTTCCAAACACCCCAATCCCCGCGCCTACATCGAACAGCAGATCGGCATCTTTACCAGAGGGCTTGCCAAGACCTTCCACGATCGCATCATCTACGGCAACTACGTAGCCAATACCTCGGTAGGAGTTGGCTCCGTGGCGGCTGGCGGAGTGTCGGCGGATCGCATCAACGGTCTCGCGGCTCGATTCAATACCATTGCAACGAACCCTTGGTACAACGTTGTCAGCAACACCGGAGCTGCCTCCAATGGTGAATCGTCCACGTGGATAATCCAGTGGGGCCCCGATGGCATGTTCTTCGTCTACCCCCGCGGTGGAAAGAATTGGGTATCCGTCGAGGACAAGGGAGTGATGACGGTCTATGACTCGAATTACTACCCCTACGACGCTTACGTCATCCGGTTTGAAATCGAGTTCGGGCTCTGCGTAGCCGATCCTCGCAAGGTCCAGCGCCTTGCCAACATCGACAATGCGGCTTCGACTTCGAAGTGGCTCGCCGACAATCAGCTCATATCTCTGGGACAGCTTCCCAACGGTTCCGATGGCGCGGTCATGTACGTTCCTCGATTCGTCAAGACGCAGATGCAGATCGCGGCCAACGACAAGTCGAACGTGCTCTATGGGTCAGAGGAAATCTGGGGTCACAACCAGATGATGTTCCAGGACGTGCCCGTTCGCATGTGCGAGCGCATCGCGGCCAACGAAGCTGTGGTCAGCTAAAGGAGGATGTCATGAGAGACGCTAAACTGAAGCTGTCCATTGGGCAGACGATACTATCTTCCGCGGCTTCGACCAATGTCATGGATACCCTGAAGCAGGTGTCCTCTCTCTATGGCCAGTCGCCCCAGGTGAGCACCAACAAGAACGCGGTGCCCACTACCCTTGGCCAGCATCCGAAGAAGTTCTTCTTCGTATCCCAGGTCACCTATGGTGCCTCGGGTGGTACTGCTGGTGTGGGAGTCGCCTTCGCTCTTCAGGATTCCCTGACGGGCGGCGGTTCGTTCGCTACTAATCTGACGACCAAGAGCTTCACCAAGGGAACTCTTGTCGCCGGGTTCCTCGCGGCCAAGTTCGCGCTTCCTGAACCCCTGCGCGAGTTCATCCAGGGCTACTATACCTTCTCGGGCGGTACGTTCAGTGCTCTCAAGGTCGATACGTGGCTCGACGTCTACTAAGCAATCCGGGGCCCCTTCGGGGGCCCCTCGTGGGGGTGCATCATGGCAGGTAGGGTAATCAAACAGCCTCGTCCGGCGCTAGGTCGATACAAGGCGTGCTTCGTCTCGGGAGAGATTTCTGGGGCTCAGGCCGCGAATAGTCCTTTCTTTGCTCTTCAATGGGCTGATACGGTGAATCTTTTTGTCCTTAGATATTTCAAAATGTGGTTCTACGAATCCACTTTCAGTTCGGCCCAAGGTATAGATCTAGGTGCCTTCGTATGTCGTCCTTTCACTGTGGCAGATTCGGGAGGTACTGCTTCTCAGATGCAGACGGGGAAAAACAAGAGCGAAACTAAAATGCCGGATTCAAGGCTTGTCGGTTTGGGAGATATCCGAATAGCCACTACTACGGCATTGACTGCTGGGACAAGAACCCCCGATCCTTATCCCTTCAAAACATTAGCAGTTTATGACGGTGCAGTAGGATCGTATGTCATGCCAGATGGAGACGCCCTCGACGAAAACAAGATTCCGATCGTTCTGGGATATCAGGAGGGTATAGAAATCCAGAACATTACCGCTTTAGCCGCTTCTAATGTAATTCGTCTCTATATCGATCTAGCCTGGGAAGAAGTGAACCCCAATACCTTTGAAGGTTAAGCCATGGCTGGTAACGTCCTAACCGATCTTCAAATCTTCAACAAGGCGCTATTGCGTCTCGGGGAGACGAGTCAAGTAATAGCTCTGGACGGTTCCGACACATCCAAGTACGGGCTTCTCGCAAGCCTGGAATACTACGCTACTAGAGACGAAGAGCTTCGATCTCATCGTTGGCTATTCGCTCTCAAGGAAAGTCCGGCGGTAATAGCCGCCGTTTCCGCTTTAGCTTCATGGGCTCTCAATGGGACTACCGTTACGCTGTCCGGGTTGACCATCAACGGCAACAGCGTTTCGGTAGTCGCACTTACTGGGAATATCACCCTGGGGAATACGCTCATAACGACGCTCTCTGTTGTTCCCCTCCCGACGTGGATCGGCCAGGGTATTTCCGGAGTTGGTATTCCGGTCGGCGCGATCATCCAGCAAATCGACTATATCAACAAAACGGTCACCATCTCCAAACCAGCAACCGCGACGACTGCGGCCTTGAACATGAATATTTCCCCCGTGCTTGTCGGATGGCTTGTTACGGCGGGACTGAATCCCGGGAACGTGATCCCTCTCTTGCCGTCCGGTATCCCTGCGGGGACGTTCATTACCAATGTTCAAGGAAATACGCTCACTATCTCAGGCCCCGCTACCGTGGCGGCTACGAACGTCGTTGTTACCCTTCAGCCCTTGAATGCGCTCGGATACTGGTACATGTACAATGTTCCCCAGGACGAGCTAATGACCCTTGAGGTCTATCTCGTTCTCCCGAGCTTCATTTATCAATTCCCCTGGAAGGTGACGCATCGGGACATGTTCCCGCACAAGATACAGGGGCAGTACCTCTACACCGATCTTGACCCAAACAATGGTCAGGTTTTCATAAAGTACATTGCCCAGGTCTCCGATACGACGCAGTGGCCTGCCGATTTCGTGGATATGCTCGTTATTCGGCTGGCTTCAAAACTTGCCCTCTATGCCTCGGGCGAGCTCGCCAAAAAGATGAACTTCGAACAGGAGTACATGACGCTCAATGTCCGCGCACAGACAAACAATCTGATCGAGCAGGAAAATGAGCCTAATGGTGATCCTTGGTGGACGGATCGATGAGTGACACGGCGAACATGGCTACCGCAAAACTGCGGCCACTTATCTCCGATTTTACCTATGGAGAGCTTTCCCCTAAGCTTCAGGGTAGAAGCGACTCTCCTGTCTACAAGAAGGGCGCGGCCCTAATAAAAAACTTCTCTCCAATGCTCCAAGGAGGGTTCAGGAGGCGCGCGGGGACACTTCAGGTATCTACCCTCACAAACAACCCTATCTCGGCATCTATCCGTCTCTATGGCATGATCGTTAGCGGATCGCTCTGGTATCTTCTTGAATTCACTCCCCTTCTCTTGCGGGTCTGGAAGAATGGATCAACGCTTCTCGCAACTACCTACGTGACTCCTTACATCGCGGGCGATCTTCCCTCGATGCAATTCGGATGGGCCTACCCCGATCTGTTCATTGCCAGCCAGGGGCATCCCCCGGCTATGTTCGCATATACTGGCTCGGATACCTTTTCCTTCATTCAGCCTATCCCTCTCGTCGGCTCGGCTGCACAGTACTATTCCGGAACCACCACGGCGACCAGCAACACAATAACCGGAGTTTCCCCTGATCCTACCGCTTCACTTGCTACGCTCATCGGGAAGCCCATTTCTGGACCGGGAATACCTCCGGGGACTACCGTCTCCAATGTAACAACGAACACCATCGTCATGTCGGCAGTAGCTACGGCAAGCGCCATGGTAACAGTAGCTATTTCTCAGGATGATTCCCTCCCCTTCCAGGGACTGGGTAATTATCCTGCGGCAGTTTCATTCGCAAATCAGCGTGTGTTCTGGTTCTCTTCGGTCAACGAACCTCAAAACATGTGGACTTCTGTTGCAGGGATATTCGATCAGTACGGAAATATGGAACTTCAGTTCTTCGAACTAGTTGATTACGATGTTCAGGAAATGAGCACGAATGCTTTGGGCCAACCGCTCGATTCTACTGGTGCGATAGTAACTCCTTCCGCAGGAAATACTCCAGCCTACAATACGATCGTACAGAAGCAGGAGATAATCGGGGACGCCGACGGATTCGCGGCGGCGATATACTCCGACAAAAACGATTCCATCCAATGGGGAATATCCTCGTCTGATGTTCTTATAGGGACTCTCTCGGCGATCTACATGATCCCTGGAGACGCTACCGCCAATACTTTCTCAATAGTTCCTGTTACGAAAATGGGGTGTGCTCCGGTCCAAGCGGTCCTTATCCCTAACGGAATCTTGTTCATTGATCGTCCGGGGAAACAGGTGATCGTATTCAACTGGCAACGGGTCTACTATATAACTCCTCCTCCTGAATCATTCTCTCTGTTCTCTGACCATCTTTTTATGACAAATACTATTGTTGCCTTTGTTCATCAGCAATCACCTATCGCTAGGTTCTGGTTCCTTCGTACTGATGGAACTCTAGTGGCATGTGAGTATGACGCTACATACGATGTTAGGGCTTTCTGGGAGTTCGTAACCGACGGGACTATTCTTTCAATAGCGGTCGGCCAAGGAACGCAAGAAGATGTGCTGTACATGGCAGTGCAAAGGGGGTCAAATGTTGTCATTGAATATCTATCTACAATGGACTGGGCAAGCGCATCGTCGAAGGTTGGCAGTGTTTTGCCAGCTGTCTTCGCGGACTGCGCGGTTGTGCAATACAACGCCACAGCTTTTTCTGTTGTTACGGGAATCGACAATCTCGATGGTAAAACCGTTGATTTAGTCGGAGATGGTGCCTACCTAGGTACTGCGGTAGTTGCGAGCGGATCGGTCACGCTTCCTGCTGATGCTAATGGAAAGGCAACGTATAATACGGCTGTCGTGGGACTTCACTATGATGCTACGTTACGCACTATGGGTATCGATGTCGGAAATGTCGAGAACTCCTACGAGATCAAGGAAATAGGAATCCCTCGCGTAGGAATAATCTTTTATCAGACGCTTGCGGCCCAGCTTCGAAGCATCCAGGGGAATGTACAACCATGCGATCTTTCCAATTCTCCCGGAAGGCCATTGAACCCCCTGGCTTCTTTCCCTACCCCCTATTCTGGACCACAGCGAGTACCGTTCATGGGCGGGTATCAGTATGGGTCCTATGTCCAGGTAGAATCCATCCTTCCACTTCCGTGTACAGTATCGGCTATCATCCCTGAAATAACGGCGGAACCATGAGAACCATACCTTTCGAGCCTGAGCATTTATTCTTCATAGATGATTATGAAGGTACTCACCGTTTATCTCGTCTAAAGGTGCTTGAAATAGGAGCTGAACATGTCAAGCGAGGGCCTTGTATCAGTATTGAATATGATGCTGAAATAGTTGCTTGCGCTGGGATTCATATTCAAAGGCCCGGAATAGGGGAAAGCTGGGTCACTATTTGTCAGCGTAATCATGGTCCCTCTATTCTTAAAATCCTCCGAGAAGCCCTAGAAAAGGGTATCCGAGATAACAATCTGGTGAGGGTACAGGCGATCATCTTTGATCGGCCGGAATTTATCCGCTTCGAGAAGTTCTTCGGGTTTGAATACGAGGGTAGACTTCGCAAGATTGGTCCGGACGGTGTGGATATGCTCATGTTTTCGAGGGTGAGTTAATGTCAAATGATACTTGGACTGCTATCGGTGAATCAATCCCCATACTCGGACCTTTCGTCCAGGCTCAGGCTAATAAAAACGAAGCTGACAAGCTCAATAGTGAAAAACAAGCTCAGATAGCCCAGCAAGTAGCGCTTCTACAAACTCAGCAGGGCCAGAATATGGCGGCTTTCAATTCTCAGCAGGCTCTACAATTAAGTAAGGGAACACAGCAAGAACAGAATTCTTATACTGCGGCTAATGCCTCAGAGATACAGGGACAGGAACAGATAGGTGGCCTAGAAGCTTCCGCCGCTTCTGGTGCTTCGTCTTTAGTAGCTTCTGCGGCATCGCGTGGGCTAAAAGTGGGCGCTGGCGCGGCAAATTCAGGCCTCGCCGCGGCACGTGGTTCTGGTGATACCATAAACCCCGCTGGGGGATATGGCATTCAAGGTGGAAATTATAGCTCCAAAGATTCTCCTCTTTATCAACTCGCCGCCATGGAAAGTAATGCAGGTGCTCAGATAGGGCAACAGAAACAGACACTCGGAAGCGCAACGAATCTTGCAAAAACCGAGATATCTGAACAGGCGCAGAATCTAGTTTCCCAGCAGTCACAAGACTTATCCAACTTCCAGTTGAAGCAGTCTCAGGAGCTAGCTTCTGCACAACTCGGAGAAGCTCAGAGCGCCGCGATGGGGGATCTAACTACGCAATCCTATGATAGTAGCCAGTGGGTAGGAGCTTTCGCCAATAGCTTGAATGTAGGAACTAATCTTGCGAACTCTCTTATAAAGATACCGACTACAGCGAAGTCTTATAGTCAAACAAGTAGCCCTGACGTTGCTGGGAATGATTTACCTTATGAGGGGTGGTAAAAATGAGTGATGTTGGAGGGGCATACCAGAGACTAGGTAACGCCATATTCGGCGCAGGAATGACTATCTATGACAAGCTCAACAAAGCCGATGAGGTAATGCAGTTCCAGGCGGGACAGCAGACTCTTGCCAATATGGCTAATCAGTTTGACCAGCAACTAGCCACAAATCCAAACCACGATAAATGGATGGAGGATAACGAGACATTCCAGAGCCAGGCGTTTGATACCGTTTCAAAAACCATGAAGAATCAGGGAGCTATTAACGCTCTCAATACGTGGTGGGACAGCAATAAGATCGAACGGAACAAACAACTTAACGGGAAGATCATCAGTGCTCGCATCGGTGAAAATCTAGGACTACTTCAGAATAACGTAGATTCCGTTATGAAGGGAGCAGGTGACGCCGAAGCCAAAAAGGCTAAAATACTCGAGTTCCTTAATGGGGCAGAATCGACTAACTTGTTAGATAAAGAGCAGGTGGTAAAAACAAAGGACTCTCTTTTCCAGAAAATAGATGGTGATGCGGCAGAAACAAATGCCCGTAACGAACTATATCAAAAGGGAATGAATGTTGATGACGTCAACAATGAAGTATATAACAACCACCTTTTGAGTGATGAGCAAAAGGCTTCAATTACTCGAATAATTTCGGCTGATTATGCACACAGTCAAGCTATGCTAAAGGAGAAACAGACTAAGGAAATAAGTCAAATAGAAACCGATGCTTTTAACAAAATAGACCATGGGACGTGGGGACAAAAGGACATGGATTCGTTAGATGCCTCTTCCCCTCAGTTAGGACCAGGAGCGGCTGCTGCTTATCATATTATTCATGATTACATGAAAAGTGTTGACAAGGAAAGGAATGGAGGTAGTGGTACTCAGGAATCCCATGCAGCAGTTACAGCGCTTTATGACGAATGGCTCAATACTACTGACCATAGTTCGGAAAATGCCCACAGATTCGGGGTTAGGCTTAGTAATATCAAAGACCATACTGCGGCAGATGATAGAGAATGGTTTAATATGGTAAAACAACCGCTTAACCCTCAGGATGAGGGATTATTGAAACAATATAGCCCCAATGCCGCGCAAACACCGGCAGAAAAATCAGCCTCACAAGAAACCATAAAGGATGGATATCAGGCTCTTGCGCAGAATAGTGATAAGACTATAGCACAGAAGAAACAGATATTGAGCGATATCAATGATGTAAATACCAGCAAATACATAAATAAGCAGATGGGTAAAATATGGACTGGAGAACCTAATTTCCTTGGATGGACAGGGATCTCCCAGCAAGAAAGAGATTTTGGAGAACTCATTAATTCCGGCAAGCTTGCTGAAGCTGTCAAGGCGGAAGACCCTATAGCGACACAGCGATGGAATGAATTCAGGCAACAGTCGGCTGCATCTCTTTCTGGTATTACAGGAATAGATATACATGACATTGGGGCAAGCATAAAACCAAACGAGAAAAAGGACGGTAATCTTATTGAAGCTGTGCAATATGAATCCAAGAATGGTAAAAAAGTTCCTGCAAAATACTACCGCCTTAGATTCTCGCCTAAGGGCGGCCAGGAGTGGTACGAGACTTCGGCGGCTAATTATCCTAATGGTCCGTGGGTGATGGTAACAAAATGAGTGACTTCGCTCCGGTAGTTCAAGACGATTCCCAGGAACAGGATCAGTACCAGGATCAGTTCTCTCCCGTGGTTCAGCCTCCAACCCAGGACCAAAGACAGAAAACAATAGCTTCTATAAAAAAGGTTTCAAAAAATCCTGATGAAGTAGAACCATCGATTCAACTCGGTGATCATCTTTCAAAGACAACAGGTATGTCTCCCGTTTATATCGCTTCCAATGCTGAAAAAGTTGCTACTGCATATTTTGGCAAACCCACAAAACCCAAAGAAGCGGTAACAAGAATTGGTAATTACATCAAGAACACGAAGATTGACCAGGAGATAGATCGGATCAACGGACTTTACCCATTGAAGCTTCCTCCTGAAGCAGAAGCACAAATCAAGACACTAGAAGCCCAAAAGGAAGGTAAAACACTCGAAGGAATCCCCAAGACTGCGGCAGATATTTTTACCGGAATTGGTACCTATGTTGTTGGATTGGGGCAGAAGGCAGATTATGCTGCCGCTGCACTATCGGAGGATATGCAGGGACTTCTAGCGAAAGGACTTGAAACAATCGGAGTTGATGTAAATCCCGATACTGCGGATTATCACTTTGCCATGGGCGCCAAGGATGCCCAAGAGTTCACTGCAGTGGGCATCGGCGCCGCCAGAAGAGCGCAACGTGCGGCGGGTCAGGGTAACGTTTCGGGGCTCATCACTGCGGAAGTCCTGGATATTGGGAATACGGCTATGGCTGCTTTCCCTGCCGGACGCGCAAAAGATGCGCTTGAAGTTGCCTATGCGAATACGGTAGCGAAGGTTGGACTCAAAGGAACCGTACTTAAGATAGGGGAGATAGCCGGGAAGCAGGGCGCCTTTGGGCTTGCGGTATCTGGCTGGAACAACATGGTCAATCAATTTGGCGTTGAATTGAGCAATGTTGCCGAGAAAACCCATATCCCTCTAAAGACGTTGCAAGAGCAGGCAAAGGAAATCGGCATGAATGCCATTCCTATGGCGGTGGGGGGAACCGTTATGGAAGCTGGCGGTATGGCGATGGGAGGTATCCTCTCGAAACTCCGAGGTTTGGGAGAACGGGCGGATCATCCCGAGGAGGTACCGAATGCACCTGAAGGAACCGAAGCCGGAGTTACCGCGAAGGGGGAAGTTCCGCCGCGTAGCGAGCCCCTCGCACCCACCCCGGAGGCCGTGGCGAAGGAAGCCGTAGACAAGATGTCTGTTGGGGAAATCCTTGATGAGACGCCGCCAGAAGTGCATCCGCAGGGGGCTGGAACAGAAAAGGCGACTCCCGTTGAAGCCATACCATCCTTCTCTAAGTACGGTGAGACAAAGCCCGAGAAGATGATGGGGGTAGCCGACGAAATGAAGGCTTCCCTTAATCCCGATTCCGTCTCAACTCCTCGGATCAGCGCCATGCTCGATCGAGCAAAACTAGAGTTCCAGCACGCGGATTCTCCCGAGGCATGGGGAGAGGCGGAACACCGGCTACAGGAAGCTGGCCGAGCGATGGATAAGAGTTTGGGGGGGAACTCATTTGCGTCGGGAATGGAAAGTGCGGGCATAGCGACAAAACAAGAGATTGAAACTGGTATTTCACGTGAAACACGCTCGGCAATGACGACGGCTAAAATGCCCTCGATTACGGAGCAAGTAGAAGCCGATCCCCGGTACAAGGCTGTCCAGGAAAAGCTTACTGCGACGCGCGAGGCCCTCGACTCCGCCCGGAAGCAGGCTGGAATGCAGAAGGCCGACCAGATAGCTTCTCTGAGCGAGGCCCTCGACTCCGCCCGGCAAGAAGCCAGAATGACAGAAGATAACCTGAAGGCTGAGAAGATCGCTGGAATGAAGCAGTCCGTCGTGACTGAACGCGAACGGGTAGCTCGCAGAGACTCCATCAATAAGATGGTGAACTATTTCAAGGACCTAGATCCCGAAAGTTTCCATGATCTTGGCTTGAAACATGATCTTGAAGCTCTGAAAGACCTGTACACTGCGACAAAACACACCGACAAGAAACTACAAGGCATGAAAGCTCTTGCGCAGGAAATACGCGACAATCCAGACAACTATTATGATGCCAAGGAACTTGATACCCTCGCCGAGCTTGATCGGAAACCCCTACGGGACTTGACCCCTTCCGAGCTTCAATCTGTCTATGAAGCCGCCCGGCATTTGAAATGGCTTGACTCTGAAAAGAACTCTATCAAGATAGGGGAAGAGAAACAGGATTTTGAAGCCGCAAAGACTAAGATTCTCGGAGAAATGAAGAAGCGCGAGACCATCAATGCGAAGCGGGAACAAGGCGCACCTTCCAGCAAAACGACGGTCAAGGGGAGTCTTGCGAAGCCTCGGGAGCCTATCCTCGGTATCGATCTTCGGAACAAGGACATGTTCATCCGCGGAATGTTCGATGGCGGGGAAGACTCGACCGCGTACCAGGTTTTACAGAACGCTCCGGTTCAGGGTGAACGGGTTTTTGAGACTAAAAAAGTAGACTATGCGAAGCACGCAAACGACTTCTACACCGAAAAGAAAATTAACCCTATGAAATGGGGTAGCGAAGCTCAGGTCATAAAGGGCAGGACGTGGGATCGAGACTATCGGCTCGCAGTGTACGCGAATTCCCTCCATCCCTTGAACCGAGAATGTCTCGGAAAGGGCTTCGCATTCGAGGATGGGGACTACGCGGGAGTCATGGATCAACTCAAGCCCGGAGAATTGGACGAGATAATTTCCAGCATCACTCCGGAAGAGAAAGACCTCGTACAGCGTCTCCAGGCCGGATACAAGAAACAGGGCAACGATATTGCCCCGGTATGGTTCGACGTGACGGGCCGGGAGTTCAAGCAGGAAGAGCCCTATGTCCCGATAAATCGCCTCCCCGAAGGACGCTCTTCCGTCTCCCCGGATGAGATGGCCGACATGATCGGGAAGAGCCGGTACACGAATCCGACAACTAAGTCGAAGCATTATATTTCCCGAGTGGGCGGATCGGGTCCGATAATCCTACGGAGATTCACGAAGGAATATCTAGAACACGGGCAGGACGCGGCGCTATTTGTGGCGCAACAGCGGAATATCAAAGCGATGATGAAGCTCATCAGAGACCCGACCTTCACGAAAGACGTTCACCTTGGATACGGGAAATCGGCGTACAAGGCTCTTATTCAGCATGTGCAGGACATAGCCCGAACTCCTTTGGATTTCGTGAATGGCATCCAGCGGCTTCGGGGGCTATTCATTGCCTCGGCGCTGGGCGGGAACATTCATAGTATGGTGCGACTAATGGCACTATCTATCCGTTCTCTGAATTACACGGGGTTGACGCCGAAGGGCCTCGCTCAATGGGGCCGTGGGGTTACGGATGCTATGATTCACCCTCGCAATTCCCGACTCCGAGCGGAGACCTATTCCCCCATGTACGCGGCGAACACCCTCGGATTACCGGAGTTTTCCGAGGCTCTTAGCTCAGCTTCTAAAACGGCGGTTGGTAAGGCGGTAGCGGGGGCGGTCAAGAAGTCTGGTCAGGTGGTAGGAAAGGGTTTCACCATCGGCATGAAGTACGAAATGAACGTGCTTCGAGAGAAGGCATTCGACGAGATCAGGGATGGAAAGCTATCCCCCGATTTTGAGGAAGCCCTGAAGCTCGCCAAGCTCCCTACGGATGCTAGTTCATTGAAAAAACTCGGGGGCGACGATGCGGAGAAGTACGCCTATACCTATGCCGAGTACGCCGTTCAGCGCACCCACGCCACGAAACTTCCCGAATTCGGCGCGGTGTACGCCCATGCGAATCTCTTAGGTTACGCCCTGAGCCCCTTCACTTCTGAGGGGAATGTCTGGCTCAATCAACTATTCCGAACTGTAGATGACGCCAAGCGCAACGGGGCGGTGAAGACTACCGGGAAAGCCCTGAATTGGCTCATTGTAGGTGCGGTGATTGCGCCTCTTTTGGATCACGCAGTTGACCAGGCATGGTATGGCGCTCAGGGGAAAAAACCTCCGAGCCAGGCAGAAACCACGGCGCGCGATGTCTCCGAACTCATACCGGGGGGGGCGGAAGTAGAATACACCGTCGATTCCATGCTGAAGTATCACCATCAACTAGGGACTTCTAGTATAATTGGAATGGAGGAGATTCCAAACGACATGATGACGGTAATAAGCAGTATGACGCAGGCCATGACCGCGAAGACTCCGAAGTCAAAGAAGACGGCCATGTCTCACGCCCTCAGTAGTGCCGTTCATCTGGGAGGGATCGCGGCGGGTGGGATTCCAACCAATACGCTTCGATCGTACTGGAACATCCTTACCAATCTTGGGAAGAACAAATGAGCCAGGCGAAGACGATCAACGGCCCCCTCTTCGTGAACGGAGACTTGACTGTCGCCGGGAATATCAACAAAGGCGCATTGACTCAGCTTCAGAACACCACGAAGGCCCAGGCTGCGGCGCTCGGGGCTATGCCGACACTGACGCAGATTGACCAGGGATTCACGAACCCTACGGCTGGGACGAACCAGGGAACACCGACGCCCGCGACGCTCGCGGCCCCTACCGTCGTTGCGTTCTACGATTCGAATCAAATCTCGTGGATCGCGCAGAGAAGCCTCCGGTGGTTGTCCTCGTACAATGTTCAGGTTTCTGTCGATAACTTGAATTGGTACTCCCTCGACCAGAGCGGAGCAAACGCGAACGGCCTTGGGGTGCTGAATGCGGTAACGACGTGCTCCGATCCGAGGATACTGCACCAGAATATCAAGTTTGCGTCCTCGCCCCCGACGGCGGGAATACTTCTGTACTACCGAGTCCGGCAGGTAACAGTCCTTGGGGTGGTGAGTTCGTGGAGCCCCGCTTCCTCCGGGACTGCGGTTCCGATCCAGGGCGCTTCTCAGATTCTCGCGGCCTCCATTCTCGGGACGAACATCGCGGCGAACACCATTACGGCGGATAGGATGATTGCCACATACCTACAGTTTGCGGCATCATTGGGGAGTCAGTACAACGCGGTTCCTAATCCGGGCGATCTGCGGACGCTTCTGATGAATCCGCAGAATCCACTTTCAGGGGAGGCAGGGTATGTCAATATCGATCAGTACGCGGCGGATGGTTCGGGCTGGTCCCAGAATCTTTTCAGCATTGAGCCTAGCACTACTGGCAACGCTAACGTTCTCGACCTGTTCATCTCCGGCCGGCTCTTTGCGAGAGACTCAGTCCTCAGCGCCCCAGGCAGGTTTTTTTTCAAAGCCGTAAATTCACCATTCGGTACTAATAACATTTATGCTGTTGCCTATGGGAATGGTGTATTTGTTGCGGGGGGAGTTGGTGGAGGCATTGCACGATCAACGGATGGCGGCGTTACCTGGGGAAGTTATATTGGAAATCCATTTACTACATATATAGACAGCATCGCCTATGGGAATGGTGTATTTGTCGCATTGGGGAATAATGGTCAAATCGCACGATCTACGGATGGCGGAGTGACGTGGGGAAGTCTTATCACCAATCCCCTTGGTTCTGGTTATATGGGTGGTGTTGCCTATGGGAATGGTGTATTTGTTGTAGTGGGATATGGTGGTAAAATAGCTAGGTCTACCGATGGTGGTATCACCTGGGGAAGCCTTATTACTAACCCCTTCGGTACCGCGTCAATACAGGCAATCGCCTATGGGAATGGTATATTTGTCGCAGTATGTAATGGGGGCGCCTACATCGCACGATCTACGGATGGCGGAGTGACGTGGGGAAGTCTTATCACTAATCCATTTACTACATATATAACCGATATTGCGTATGGGAATGGAGTTTTTGTTGCAATAGGTGCCGGAGGAGGATCACCTAATGGGCCAGGTCAAATCGCACGATCTACTGATGGCGGCGTGACGTGGGGAAGCCTTATCACCAATCCATTTGGAACCGAAGGAATACAAGCAATTACCTATCTATCCGGAGTTTTTGTTGTTGGTGGGCAAAAAGGAAATGCTTGTAGGTCTTTGGATTTAGGATTAACGTGGGGTATTACATATACAAATAATAATGTTGAGTCTGTATTGACAACATATATTTATTCGATAGCCTCAAATGGTATCAATAGAATTGTTGTTGCCGGATACGATTCTTCTGGTATATCGATTGCCTATTCCGACTACGTGGAGGCAGGAGCGGGGATCGTCAACTCCGGCTCCAACTCCAACGGAAGCTTTGTCCAGTTCGCCGATGGGACGATGGAATGTAGGGCATATATTCCTGGTTCTACCTACGGTTCCACACAAACATTCCCGGGAGCATTTACTGCACGTCCCGAGGGGCTTTCGTTAACCCCCGATCTAAATGATGCGGGAGCTTATTTCTTTTTACAGCCATATAATGTTTTGGCCTATTCGTTCCAAGTTAATTCAAGAACTGCTGGTGGTGGTACTGGAAGCTTCGGGATTAACTATATTGCAATAGGCAGGTGGCGCTAGATGTACCTCAGATATAGCCCGCAATTCGCCCAGGCCGACACGCGGCTCGCGGTGATCGACGACAACACGATTGAAGTAAACGGAGAGCAGTACAGCTTTGATCCGAGTCTCATCGAGTACGATCCCGTGGGTCCGATTCTGGAAGCGCATCGAGATTCAACCGGGGTGCTCTACGTGACGGTCCTTCGGCAGTACAGCA
>Ga0307375_10002278_pt1 | contig 19827 bp, 16 predicted proteins | sample TR1MG_FD_202531 | JGI IMG/M metagenome (GOLD analysis project Ga0307375, IMG submission 202531) | Soil microbial communities from Risofladan, Vaasa, Finland - TR-1 | ecosystem: Environmental > Terrestrial > Soil > Coastal area > Acid sulfate soil | place: Finland: Risofladan, Vaasa | collected...
CGCCTGGCTGAAAGATACGCTTGAAAAACTCCCCGTCTGGACCATGAGACGGATCGACGAGCTGCTGCCCATCAAACCTGCCTCATAAATTCGTTTGTCTGGCTAGATGGTACGGCTGGACGCATACGTTTGTTCAAGGTCCTCGAGGGGGGGATCCTCAAACCTTCACGCTGACCATCCACGCGAAAAAAACCAACGCGATTTTAGCTCATGCTCAGATAACAGATTCTTAACAGATTCTTAACAGATTCTTAACAGATTCTTAACAGATTCTTAACAGATTCTTAGCAGATTCTTAACAGATTCTTAGCAGATTCTTAGCAGATTCTTAGCAGATTCTTAACAGATTCTTAACAGATTCTTAGCAGATTCTTAACAGATTCTTAGCAGATTCTTAACAGATTCTTAACAGATTCTTAACAGATTCTTAACCTATTCTTAACCTATTCTTAACAATTTGATTTTTTCCATCAAATGCAACGTTACTGATGGTGTTACTCACCCGTATTTATAAAGCGTTACTCACCACCGTTACCAAAAGTATCTTTTGGTGGTGAGTAACGGGGGGATGAAAAAGTCAATGCCATAAAAACTCACCCCTCGTCTTGTTTATCGAAAAAACAGATGTTTCATTGCGGGTAGTAAGCCTTCGATTAAGTCCGTTTCGATTAAAAGCAGAACATGTCGAATCGAACTGCGAAGCATCATTGCTATTGCAGGCGAAGATTATTCGTGTGGCAGAAAGTCCTTATTGGGAACATTCATCCCAAACAGCTTCGATCCCCGCTTGTCCTTCCATTTGCGAATTCGATTGCCGATCGGATCGTTCAGAGTGGTACCGAAGCGCTTGACAAGTGGGCTGGGTGAACTGCCCTCTACCTCTGAGGCGTCGAACCGTCCATCAACGATTTTTGAAAGCAACACCGCGTAGCGCCAAAGGTCTACGGTATCGGTAGCAGTGCGCATCTTAGCAGCCCAGTGGCGAGACCACTGATGGCGTTCCATTGCATATTTGGCGCCCTGATAAACCTGCTGAAGGAACCAATGCTCATCTTTCAGCATGTCGATGGTCTCGACGGCCCATGATTCATCCGGTGAAAAACCCGCCACCATGGTAGCGCGCGCGCGATGCGCCGGTTCCTGTCGTTGCCGCCGGTCGATGACGTAGTCGCGAAGGACATCGAGACGGTTAGCCCTGATGGCCGCTAAGACCTCTATGGCAAGGTCGTGGTCATTGGCGATTCTGTCCAAGCGACCGAAACGCAGAGCATTCATATCTACGCTATCCACGGCGTCCCATGCTGTGACGGCATCGAGGCCGATCTGGTTTAGACCGAACGTGATATGCACGTGGGGAAAAGTGGTACTCAATAGCTTGAATAATGTCAGGCCCGCCGGGGCATCTCTTTTGGAGATAACCATAGCGACGACAGAAGCGATGTTATGAACATTGCTGAGAGCCTTTTTTTCCAGTTTCAGGAAGAGCGCATGCCAGGAATCGACAAGCGCTGGCGCCACCTTGTCGATCTTCGCAACAAGCTCAATTGTGACTGACTGGATGATAAGCTGCGCTCCAGCCTTGGTCAGATCGCGCTCGAATCTGTCAGCCACCTCCTGGTTCCGCCTTTGGCGCTCGTACCACGCATCGCCAGTTTCGGCGAGCCGTCTGAACTGCGTTTGATGGGTTTCCTCTTCTGTCTGCTTTTCGGATACATTCAAGACCACCGGCCAATATTTGCCTTCAAAGCTCTGTTCAATGTCCGGGAGATTGCCCGTGACCTGAAATTCGGCGGCCTTGGGAATGGCTGTATTGAGGCGGTCGGAGATAGCCATTGTGGCGTCAGATCCAAGCCGTTCGGCCAAGCTTTCATAAGCGGAGGGTGCGATCCGATCTAGGCACGCCTCAAGTGTGATCATTCCCTGCTCTGCGGCCAGCGCCAGCGCCTGTGATCCATGGAATATTTCAACCTTATCTGACACGACGTCGAGCGGCGCGGCAGTCCAGCAAGAGTTCACCAAACCCGCGAGAAGGATGGGGTCGGCCGTTGCTTGGATAAGAGACAGCGCTGATAGGCGGACATGTCCATCTTGCGAAGATAGAAGGTTGCGTACCAACTCCTTGGAACGCGGGGTCAAGGGCGTCCGCGAATACTCCGCAAAACAGAAGATGCGGAATTGCGCGACGTGGTTGTCTTCCTGCACCGCCTTGTCGAGTGTTCGCTCCAACTTGTTCGCGCCTACTGGCTGGAAAAGGTAGCAAAGGTCCATAAGAATGGTATTGCTCTTCGGATGATTTACTAGCGCATCGAGTTGCGCGTCGCCGGTCATATGGGGGAATGCCACCCTAAGGGCATATTGGGCTTGGATCCAGGCTTCATTGTTCTTATCCTGGCCTGCATCTAATGCGGCCTGGGCGATCTCGTGAGCCTTCTCCACATAGGGGGCCGCAACGCGATCTTCCAAAGCAATGGTATGGTGTGAGAGCAGGAAGACAGCTTGGCGAAACTCCGGTTGTGCCCGCGTCACGGCCTGATCCGCCAAGGCCCGCAAAACATCAACTGCCACTTCGGGGCGGAATCGGGCGAGTCCAGGCTGCGCATTCGTGAAAAAGTGATCGTTTATTGTGTGCCCCATAAAGTTGTACAGATCGGCAGGATTAATCCCCCTATAGTTACTAGCCGTCTTATTGATATTCTCTGGTGCTTTCGACGCGGGATCGCAGGGATCTGTGGCGCAATAGTCCTCGATCCGCCGCCAGCCCTTTATGTGCTCACGGTCTTTCGTCAACTCTTCGGCAATCTGGTCGGCATCCTGGGCGTCACTACTGTCGCCGGTGGCGCGTAGAACAGAGACCAACGCCCACCGGCCGGTGTTCGATATGCCGTTCTGGCGCAGTTGGTTTACTGCTTCCCGCAACGCATCCTTTGTGACAGCCCAGTCAGCCAAGTTGAAATGCAAGAGATCGTCAAAATCATCATGATGATTGCGATATCCGCCGTTGAGCGATGCCGCGAAACACCAATTCCTCAAACTCTCGGCGAATGACGCGAGAGGTCGGCCAGCCAATGCCAAGAAAGCCAGGAGATTGAGCTGACTGTAGTCGCCGCGATCCTCCCGGACCATGTCGGCAAGGAGATCTCGTTCCGTCTGCGACAACGACGCCATGGTTGTGGAAAGCTGCTGCTCGCGTTCCGCCCGCTTTTTCTCGCGCTCCGCAATATGCTCCAGATTATTTGGAACCAGCACCATACGCTCCGGGGCCAGAGAGTACATATTGAGCCAACGGTGGATGGCTGCCGCTAGGGCAGCTTCGAAGGCTTCTTTTCCACGCAGATCGTTCGCGGCGTCAGTCAGCCAGGAAAGATTCGAGGCGATATCGCGGGTCAGCGCGGAGTCCTCCAGTGCTGCAAGAAACGCTACGGGATCGCGGCCGAACAGGCTGCGGAATTCCGGATAGCGCACGGCATCGAGATTTTGCAGCATGACGAAGGAGCGTACCAGCGGTGCCACAATTTCCTTGGGCGCTCTTTCAAGAACGGCTGAGAGAATGGCTCCCATCAAGATGTCGCTGGTTCTGTCTAGCGCGGCGATCGGATCGAGAATATTGGAAAGCGCGTCGTCGACGCTATTTTGCTTCCGCAACGCCTCCCGTGCTGTTCTGACCAGCGCTAATCCCAGCGCAAGCGGCAACCCCTCGTCCTTAAGCACGTATTTGTTGGGATTATCATCCAGCACCTCAAAGAAGCGTCCTGCCGAGGTAATTACAAACTGCTCTGAAATCGTCTGATTGGAGCGACCGGCCTTCACGAGTGCGGATATATCAAATTCGTTGAGGCCGTCGCTTTGTTGTTGCTTGAGGCGTTGGACGATACTTTCCGCATGGGTACAGATGTCAGCCGCAAATTGCTTGGATGAGATGGTAGTGCCCTTCGCGGCACTGCCGCTGCGGATATGCTCAAAAAGCAGCCGGCTGACACTCAGCTCGCCGAACTCTCTGACCTCTTCTGCCTTGAAGAGAGTGGCCGCAACACCGAAGATGCGCGGATTGCGCAGACTTCGGACGATGCCTGGATCGAGGGAGGCAATCGAGGTTCCCCGTTCTTTCAGTAGCCCGTCCAATTCCGCATCAGTCCATTCAGGAACGTCGATCGCGACGATCCGGCTGACCAGCTGGTTTTCGAGGTTGTCGCGATAGAAGAAGCGGCGACAGCTAAAGACGAACTTGCCGCCCAATTGGGTGACCACCAAACTCATGGCGTCGATGAACCGCAGCCAGTTGACGCTTTCGCGCTGATTGACGCCGTCCATGAAGACAACCAGTCGCGGCACTGCAGTGTCGGTTTTGTCTTTCCAGCGCTCGAAGTGTCTCAGCCAGCGCTCCCTAGCCTCGGATTTAGGAATTTCACCTGTCTGGGTGAGGAGCTTGGAGATCAGGAGATCCTGACAATATTCGAGCGAAGGTTGGGCATTGATATCGTCGGGGACAATAAGGACAGTCAGGGGGCGATTGGGTTGAAGACTCCACGCCTGCGCGAAAATCCAAGACTTACCGTTGCCGTCAGCACCAAGAATGGCGGTGACTGCCCCGTCCGGTTTGGCGAAGACCTCATTGGACACTTTCGTCCTGAGATCTGTCCGGTCAAGTGTGCCCGAGATCGATGTATCTGCAGGGCAGAGAGCTTGTCCGAAGACGCTACGGGCGCGCGTCTTGTCGGAGAAGACCGCTGATAGCCAAGCTACGTTGTCCTTTAGCGCAAAAGCAGGTGCGATGCTGGGCTGCTGCAAGATCGCGGAAAGTTCGTCCGATCGCGCCTGGAATTGCGGGTGCGCCCGCACCGCCGCCAATTGACTGGCAAGTTCGGATTCAATGGCAGACGTATGCTTGGCGATGAATTTTGCGGACACGTCCGGGGTCATCGCCAAAAGGGCGGCGAGTTCGGCCAACCCCGTTTCCGGCCACGCCAGTACCAGCAGCGCAATCGCAAGCTGCTCCGTGCCCCCTTTCATAGTGGTGATGTGCTGCGCTGAGATGGGGCAGGTTGCCGCCAGAATGTAGAGTTCGGTGGTGCTAGTTTTGTCCGCAGCGATCTCTAGAATCTTGGTGTAGATTTTGTCCTTCGGTATCGTGTCGTCGTAGCGCTTCGCCTCAAATACAATGGTCCCGCCATCCAAGGCGGATTGACCGTCCCTACCGTGTTGCGAACCTGCGCTTGCCAGTGCAAAGCTGCGCTTGGTCAAATCACCCAAAACGGCGGCCATGAGGCCCTCAAAACCGTCGTCTCCATCCGGCTTCAACTTTCGGATATTTTGTCGGAGATCTTCAATTAGATTGGACATGGTTAACTGATTTAATTTATCCCCCATTGAGGTAGAAATTATCCTAATGGATAGCGGACAGCCAACTTTACTTCGCTGACGAAGAAAAACTTTTTATTCATTCCTGTTAAGGCATTGAAAGCCCAATGCTATGAGCTATAGACCCTCTGCGATAAGCTCACTACTGCTTTGTCTGCCCGTCGCCGTTCTGGGCGGATTTACCACCAAAGTAATAGCCAATCGCGGTTCCGACCAACGCTATGACAGGACCAAAAATAATTGTCATCAGTTTCTCCAAATCAGCAAAGCTACTGCCAAAGTACCATAGGCTAATGAATGCGAGTAAGATAATGATCGCCAACATTACTATGAGACCTTGGGCAATCAGTCCTCGAACTTTTTCCTGCTTCTTCGCGAAATTGTACGGCTTTTGCGGCGGGCCAGCTGACTCCAACTGGTCATAATCTTCAGGTTGAAGATTGCCATCTTCGCCTGTTAGGTCTTTTTCTTCGATGGGATCCGTAGTCACTACCGGATTATCATCGCCAGTTAGGACTTTCTTTTCTGGAGTGTCCATAGTTACTAGTTACTACCGAATGATGAGTTGTTTAAATGACCCATCCTTTTCTTTGATCAGGATTTTTCCATCAGTATCAGTTGCCTCTTGAAGAACTTGCTCAGTAGCGATGGCATCGCGAATAATTTGCGACATGGATTTGCCGCGCTTCTTCGCAAGAGACGCAAGAATATCGAGCGTGACATCGGGGAGGTTGACAGACGTCTTGAATACTTTTGAAACAGCCATTTCAGTTCTCCTATACAAGTGTTAGATACCACATCTTAGCATACTTTTGCGGTATTTAAACCATACGGATGAGCAATGCGAAAATGCCCCAACACAAGACGCAGTGTTTCCTAACGATTAAGGTTAGGGTGGAGATATGGATTACTTTCCCAATTAACTCCAATGATAGCGGCAATTATTGCTGCAGCTATGGCGCAAACAATAGCGATAATTGCGATTATATTTGCGCGGCGAGAATTGACTAAAGCAGAATGGGCGATTGAGAGTGTTTCTTCCTCGCGCAAGGATTGCTGTTCTCCAAGCCAAGCGACTGCTTGCCGCCCAACGTCATCATTTTGTTGTGCGAGCAACCTGACATACGTCTCCCCCTGCGATTCAAACGCAGCTCGGTGCGACAAATCTCTTTTGGGCGGCATAATTATGGCGCGTTATCAAGCTCTACAGGAGGCTGAAATAAGGTTGCCGCGAAATCACGAATAACAATGCCTTGATCCTGCTCCGCAAGAAACCCGGGGTGCGTCAGCATTTGACCAAGCAGTTGGTCAAAAACAGCGCGCACCTTTTCAGGTTCAGGGTGTGTCGCAAGAATGGCACGAACCGCAGCGGTTAGTCCATACAAATGAACCGAAAGCAGAAGCGTTGCACCGAGGTTTTTTTGTGCGGCTTGGGCTTCTTTTGAAGATTTCATCTCGGAGCGCCTTTCTTAAAAGTGAAAACCCTAACAGTTATTCACCAGACCTACCGGTCTGTAGAATGTCTACCGCAACAAGCTCAGCCGGGGATGAATCTCGAAGATCTCATCCAAGCGAAAGTTTCCCTTTCCCTCCGCCTCGCGAAGGTTGTTCCTTCGTCTGTACCTGAATTGTGAAGGAACGATTGCTCTTCGGAGAATACCCCTGAATAAATTTGAAATATTCACCATAACAATCTTAAGTTATATTTTCCAAATTTTAATTGCCTCATCCACAAGTTCTTCATGTCTGTTTTTGATAATTAAGGGCGACCAGTTGGACTTTTGACAAACTTCTTTGGTTAGGTCGAAAGAAACCTTTTTGTTCCTTTCGTTGAAAACCACCTTCTTTTTATCAAAATCAGAGTTCTGCGCGTTTGAGTTCTTTGAGCCACTGAGTAAAGTCAGATTACCTAATTTATGAACCCAATTCTGATGCTCATCCGCAGTAAAGCGAGCCGTCCAATACTTGTCTGTCATCGTTTGAGGGAGAACATGTTCAATCGTAATCGATCCATTGAAAATTTTCTCTACCGAATCGTCTTGCTGTTCCATTTCTATTCGAAGAAGGACAGCTTTTGCAAACCCTCTCCCATAGACGTCTTCCGCAAGATGAGGTTTTAAATCTTTATTCCAGTTCGTCGCAAATACATCACTCACAGATTCACGAATATGTTGTGCGACCATCTCGAAATCTCGCTCATCCACGTTGGCAGTCAATGCATCCATCTCTGCTACAGGCGAATCAAGCAACAAGTGTTTGGCGATTTTCAGACAATCATCGGTCAAGTTGGGGGTGTGGTCTATACACAAACATTCTTCAAAGGACTGACCGTAGAAAATCAACGCTTCAATGACTTTGGCGACCGCGCACTGCATCGTCAGCAGAACAGCTTGCCGATCCTGACGGATATGCATGAGTGGCTGATCCGTTTGCGCGTCGCGACTGCCGATGGTAGTGGCTTGGCCCGCGCAATTGACTACAGCCTGAACCGCTGGCCGAGTCTGATTCGTTATGCGCAAAGCGGCAATCTACCCATTGACAATAATCCGGTGGAAAATTCGATCCGCCCGATCGCCATTGGCAAAAAGAATTGGTTATTTGCAGGCAGCGAACGTGCCGGCAAGCGGGCGGCTGCAATTCAGAGTCTGTTTGCTACCGCTAAGCTCAACGGCATTGAACCTGCCGCCTGGCTCAAAGATACGCTTGAAAAACTCCCCGTCTGGACCATGAGACGGATCGACGAACTGCTGCCAATCAAACCATCAGCACAAATCATTCCGACTTAACAGGTGGTACGGCTGAGCGCTTACTGTGCTCCTCAAAAAACTCGCGGAACGTGCGGTCGGAGAAGTTGAGTACGTAACCGCCCCCCATACAGAGCAACCGTTCTAGTTTGCGGCGCTCTATGGAAGTCAGGTCAGACATAATTCGCCCTGCCCGTAATTAGTTGTTTGCTTCTCTATGTTTAAGGTGTGCATACATAAAAATCTCAGTTTGTATTGAGAAAACTCACAACTTGTTTCGGTCTAAATATCCAACTGCGGTAATCCATGCACGAGCTTCATCGTCTCCAAGCTCACCGTCACCACGCGCTTAAATAGTTCCAAAGGATAGCGTGGGTTGCCCATCGCTTCTACCGCCCAATCGTTCGCGTCATTAACGATGCCGCTGACTTTGTCGGTCTTCACGCATTGGCGTTCCACCACCCAATCCAGCGCTGGTTTGCCGTTAACGATGTAGTCGTAAGCTTCCAGAGGGATACCTGTCAGGGTAATCTTGCCATTGTAGTGAAGCGTGGTGAGGTCTTTGTCCTTTCCCTTCTTGCCGTACTTCATTTTCTTCACTCGGTAGTCGGCATCGGTCAGTTTTCCGCTGCTTTCGATATTGAGTGGGTAGGGATCTACCGTTTCGTAGTTCAGGTGCAGCTCAGCCAATTTGCGTCCAGCTTGGGAGAATGCCCAAAAGTCGGCAGCGGTTTTCACGCGGGGAATGCGCGGCAGCTCCTTGCTCAGGTTGTCGGCGTAGCGTTCGCGGTAGCCGGGCGAATGCAGCAGGCCATAGACGTAATAGAACACATCTTCTTTGCTAATCTGTATGTCGGGGTAGGCGGATTGGAAATGAACCAGTCCTGCGTTGGTGAGGGCGTCGTGCCGTTTCCTGCCTGCTTTCTTTTCTGGCGAGGCAAAAAAATCGCCATTTTGCGATTCTATATTTTCGTACTCTGAATCGGGATCGTCGTAGAGATACAGCGGAAAGCATTGTGAATCGCCGTTGGTATGTAAATCTGGCAACTGATTTGAGATGAGTGCAATCTGTTCATCTCCAGCGTGCTTTGCATTGACCATAATTACCAAATTTTCTGCCGTCGTATCTGGAAAAATTCGAGGCATTTGCCCGACACGGTGATTCATCATGCTATCGTAGTAGAGCCATTGCTTGGAAAAGGGACGATAGAGGCTATGAACTAATCCATCTTGCCGATATTCTGCTGTTTTCATCCTTGCGAGTTGCGCTAATAGGCTGCTCGACCAACTAATCTTTGTTGGGTCTGTACTTATAAATCCTTCGACTTTAGATTCCCGCGCTTGTTTATCTAGCCCAACGTATTCTTTGGTGAATCGTCCCACCTCATCGTTGTAGAACGCAATCATTCTAGCCATGTTTCCAGATACGGATCTTTCAGATGAGTTATAGCACCAAGCATCTCGATTTGTTCCCAAGCCCAATGAGAAGTTTTCAAACAGCTTTTGTCCGGTGCCTTTCTTGTCTCCCAAGGAAATGAACTCTGAAAAATTATCGTCGCGCTGCTTGAGCCAATCGCCGTGCTGGTCTGGCCTGATTGACTGCCAGCCATTGGCTGTAGTAATTCCGGCAATGCTGGCAAAGCTGCTGATTTTATCCAGCTTGTCAGCTTGGCTGAGATAGTCGCCTATATCGTGGAAATATATATGTCCACACTGCTTAACATCAGGATTCTTGACGAATAGCGTAATTGCGATTGGGGCGCGGCTACCGCTGCCAAAAATCTTGCCTCCTTCCTTACGCGATAGCTCACCAGATGTACGTTGATTTCCTCGTAAGTGGAACACATAGATGTTGGAAAAATCCTCAGCCAGTGCCTTGCGTAAGCCGTCGGCTGAGCCTGACTCCAGAAAACCGGCATTTGTGACAAAACCGATTACACCGCTATTTCCAACGCGGTCACTTGCCCAACGAATAGCGCGAATATAGCTATCGTAAAGACCTTTAGTTGTAGTTGCCTTAGAAGTTTCGGCATAGGTATGGCGAATACGGCTATCTAAATGCGGGTATGCCACATTGTCGTTGTTATCGTTCTCGCTTTTTTGTCCAACCGAATATGGCGGGTTTCCCATAATGACCCGAATATCCAGCTTCTTCTGCCGCTTGCGCCGTGCGCTATTCTGCACCAGCAACGCATCCACCAAATCCTCTTTTTCATAAAGCTGGAAAGTATCCGTGAGACAAATACCTTCAAACGGCTGGTAGTTGCCGCCGACAATGCTGTGGTACACCGCCTCGATATTGATCGCGGCTATGTAGTAGGCCAGCAACACTATTTCGTTAGCGTGAATTTCGTGCTGGTATTTGTACGACAGTTGCTCAGTGGTTATCAGTCCGCTTTGCAGTAAGCGTGTGATGAAGGTTCCCGTTCCAGTAAAGGGATCGAGGATATGCACGCCCTTGCTGCCCAGCGTCTGTCCGAATTCGGTTTGCAGGATGTGGTTGACGCTGTGGATGATGAAGTCCACCACTTCCACCGGCGTATAGACGATGCCCATCCTCTTAGCCATAGCCGGAAATGCGTTTTCAAAAAACTTGCCATAAAGTTCTTTAATGACCTTCTGTTTCCCCTCAGCACTTTCAATTCCCTCGGCGCGCATCTTCACGCTGTCATAGAACGATTGCAGGGTGTCAGCTTCTTTATTCAGATTGTGTTCTTGCAGGATGTCCAGCACAGCTTGCATGGCGAGCGACATAGGGTTGTGCTGGGCGAAGCTGTAGCCTTCAAACAGAGCATCGAATACCGGCTTGGTAATGAGGTGCTGCGCCAGCATTTCGATGATCTCGCCATCGGTGATGCTGTCGTTTAGGTCGTCGCGCAACTCTGCGGCAAAAGCGGCGAAGGCTTCACGCTCATTGGCGTTGTCCGGGTTTTTCAGAATAGCAGTGATGCGGTCGATGTGGGTACGGGCGATTTTGGCGATGTCGTTTGCCCAGTCTTCCCAGTGATGGCGGTTGCCGACCTTTTGCACCAGCTTGGCATAAATGGCACGCTCGATCTCGCCGATTTCGAATTGCAACGCGGCTTGTTCCGGTTTGAGCGGTGTAGTCACAGTGCCGATCGTGAAGCCACCCTGTCCAGCTTCGCCCTTGGTTTTTCCTTTGGGTACTTTCTCCTGCTTCTTCTGGATTTTGTCAGTGATGGCGATGACTTCCATTTTGCTGGTGTCGCGGCCTATCAAATCCAGCTTGTTCACCATCGCATCAAAGCGGTCATCGTGTGAACGCAAGGCTTGCAATACTTGCCACACTACTTTGTAGGTCTGGTTGTCATTCAGCGCCTCGTGCGGCTCTACTCCTGCCGGAATCACGACGGGCAGAATCACATAGCCGCGCTTTTTGCCCGGCGAGGTGCGCATGACACGCCCGACGGATTGAACCACGTCCACCTGAGAATTTCGCGGGGTGAGAAAAAGAACGGCATCCAATGCTGGCACGTCCACCCCCTCGGACAAACAACGCACATTGGAAAGAATTCGACAGGTGTTTTCAGGAACGTCGGCTTTAAGCCAATCCAGTTTGGTTTCTTTTTGACCGGCATTCATGCTTCCGTCCACATGCTCGGCTTCGCAGGTAAGGCGGGCTACCTGCTCGAATTCTTCGCATTCCTGATAGGCTTCGACTACAGCTTGAAACATACCGGCAATTTGCTTGGAGCTGACCTTGTGTGTTTTGCCGCCCTTACCGATTTCAATTACCTGGCAGAATGCAACAGCGCGTTGCATGGCAGTATCATCACCCACTAGGTCGTCTGTCATTCCTTGCTTGGAGAAGGCTTTCCAACAGCCAATTATTTTGGCGGCATCGTCCACCTTGAGCTGGTTGTCCGGGTCTTTCAATAAATTTTGAATGCGGCGGTTGACGTGCGTTTCTTCCACTGCTAGCACGATTACTTTGTAGTCCACCAGTAAGCCACGTTTAACTGCTTCCGAGAAGGTGATGACGAACAGTTCTTTGCCGAACCACTCTTCCTTGTTCATACCGTATAGCTTGGCGTTATCTTTCTCAGCCTGAGCTTCTGCTGCATCGCTATAGATGCGCGGCGTGGCGGTCATGTAAAGCCGCTTGGCTGCGCGGATGTAATCGGCATCGTGAACGCTGACAAAGGCACTTTCATCATCGTCACCAAAGGTAACGCCAGTGGTGCGGTGCGCCTCATCGCAGATAATCAGGTCGAAATTCTCTAGCCCGTGTTCATGCTGAGCACGGCTGATAACATCGATGGAATGGTAGGTGCTATAAACGACGCTCATGTGCTGGGCATCGTGGCGCTTGCTCATTTCAGTTGCCAGTTTCGCCGGTTCGGTAGTGGCTGGATAGCGCAACTCATGGGTGAAGGTTTGAACGGTGTCATCGTCCTTCTTGCGTTTCTTGCCCACGTCGCTATCAGAACAAACGGCAAAGCTGTGTAGTGGGATTACGCTTTCCTGAGTCCACTCGGTAAGTGTTTGCGATAGCAGGTTAAGACTTGGAACGAGGAACAGCACACGCTTGCCTGCACCTGCCAACTCTTCGGCAATCTTAAGGGCAGTGAGGGTTTTACCTGTGCCGCAAGCCATAATAAGCTTGCCACGGTCTGTATCCGATAGTCCGCGCTTTACTGCATCAAGGGCAAACCGTTGATGGTCGCGCAGTTGCTTCTTGGTCTTTAATGTTGGCTTAGATTTTGCGTGATAGTGGCTCCAATCGATCTGGCTATTTTCCAGATCGTGCAGGTCTATCTTGCTAACGGGTGGCTGCTGGTTTTGTAGCGCATCCTCGGCGTGTTCACTCCAGTTGTCGGTGGTGGCGATAATGATGCGATGCGTGAATGGCTTTTTGCCGGATGCGGTAAAGAAGCTGTCGATGTCACCTTTTTGTAGGCGGTAGTCTTCAGCATAAAGTTTGCACTGGATGGCGTGGTATTCGCCCGTGCCGCTAGTTTTGGCGACAAGATCAATACCTGTATCACGCCCATCCAGCCCTTGCAACTTTGCCCAATCGTTATACGTCCAAACGTCGCTGTATAGATCGCGGTAGGTGGCTTCGTTGCGCAGATAGCATAGGATCAGTTCTTCAAAGTAGGTGCCTTTTTCGCGCTCTGTTTTGGATGCGTTGCGAAAACTGGTGAGCAATGCTTGTAATGCCGACATCTATTGCTTCCTTTTCAGAGCTGATTGGCTAAATCTTGTAGGTGGGCATTCTAATCGAATTACTGCGCAGGGTTGTTTCTGGCATAAATACACCACACTGAAAACGGCATCTTGCACTTGAGGTGCGTCATGTCTAACCCGAATTCCCTCGACTTACCCAAAGCGCCATATCAATTACACGCATTGGCCCTTCTTTTTTGAAGCTGGAAATCGGTTGAGCATGTTGTTCCGCGAGTTCCCACGCGAACGGCAAATAATCTTTCAGGACACTGGTCTTATGATTTGCGTCTTTGTTCCAAGCACCTACAGCTTTCAGTACCATCTGGTCAAAGATCGGCACGACAGAGGGATACAAGAAATGAAGAAATGTTGTTCTGACAGGAAACGTGTTGGGGCTGGCAATACCGGGAAGCTGAAACTCTCCAAGCCACTTGACTCGCTCAATTATCGCGGAGGGATTTCTCTCAAGTGTAGCTGGGAGTTCCTGAAATAAACGGATAAGTCTTTCCTGTGCATTATTTCGTTTAGCGGCATCCTGACGTAACCACTTGTCGAGGTTATATGAAGCCGTGCTCTGGGAGTATAGTTTCCAATAAAGCAATGCTTCGTAGATGCCCATTGGAGCTGTAATTGAGTTTTGCAGCCCTTCCGAGAAGAGTTTGATCAATTGATAATACAGTGTTCTATCACTTTCTGGACGACCAACTTCAGGGGCGGAGAGATACACCGATGTTCTGTCGAAACTCATACATCTGCTATCGTAGCTTCGATACAACGAAGACCAGTCAAAGCCATTTAGTGGGTCTCTCATGTTGTCCTTATGTCTAATGATGCTGTAGAAGTAGGGGCTGCGCGCTTTTGCGCAGTACCGGTTGACTGATGGGTTGGGTGTTATTGGCGATGAGTCTGAGTTATCCAGCCAGAAAGCCATTCTGCAAGATCCGTGGGTACGAAATACTTCATCGCTCCCGTGCCCAAGCGCCCGATTCCTTCGTCATGTAGAAGTCCCTTTGCGTTAAGCTCAGCGCAAGCCATTCGAAGCGCCGCTGCTCCATAGCGCGGAAACGAAGTAACCAGGGAGACTGGTGCATTTTGTTTCTCGCCTTTGATAGGATCAGCTTCCAGCGAAATGACACGCAAGCCTGAAAAAGTGCCCTCTGATAGAGGGGCACTAAGTGCGGCTTCTATGATTTCAATGTGAATATCTTCAAGATTGGAAAGTAAACGAACCGCATTTTCCGGCTCCTCCCATGGCGTAGGGTTTGCTACTTGATTGGTGATTATTTCGGCGAACCGGGATCGCTTCTGATCTGAACGTGTACGGGCTACTTTTTCAAACGTGTCAAGCATGAGATCCGCGAACGCCTCATCGTTCAAGTTAGCAGGTGCGCTTTCTACTGCTGCTAATCGTTGCGCGAGGTTGCTCGCGAATCGTTCCACTCGCTCTAGGTGAATTTGCGCAGCACGGCCGGAGAGGAGCGTATCTAGTGAGCTTCCGATGTACGGTATAGCCTGAACAGAGGCACGAAGGCTAACAATATCTGCATACCGTTGCTGTAGCTTCGATATAGCCGTTACCGGTTTATTGTTAGTTTGATCATCCATCACTCGTCACCTCTTGACGCCCGATGAGGATGTATAAAAAGCCAATTTTGAAGAAATATTGCTTCACAGCTTATTGATTTATAGCATGGTGATTTCTGCATTTTGAGTATTTCTACAGTGTCAACGTTTGAGGTAAGGTTGTACAGCCAGATTGTCGGCGGAGCGTCTCTCTTAATCGAGGGGTTAAGCTTCACGTTGTGTTGGTCCATACACGGCTTCCTCGGAAACACTTTGATGAAAGGCTCGTTGAGCCTGTTTCCATGTTGCTTTGGGGCCTAGGTATTTCTTCGATAGTAGATTGCCAACTCTTTCAATTTCTGCGGCGGCATGCTTTTGTGAAAACTCGGCAATTTTCAAAAAATTCTTCATATGTTTTCCGTCACCACCAGCGAAGAACCAATACCTCACACCCAAACCTTCGGCATGCGATGTTTCATCTTTGGCTGCAACTAGCACGTTGCAATGTTCATCTTCGCGAACTGAATGAGCCACATGTTTATCGCGCAGTGCCTTAATGTCGTTATGAATGGCTAAGTACTCAGGCTTGACTGAGTAAACCTCAGCTCCAAAACCTTTTCTTCGCCCTGACGTAAAACAGCGTACATAGGACACCAACGCTTGGGTGTGAAGTGCCATTCCAATGATTCCGGAGTCACGCATTAGTTGGGATGGCGGTACAAGTGTTTGTAGGCAAGATATTGCACGTCTGAGGTCTGCATGAATAGTTATGAGCCGCTCCAACTCGGTTTTAAGTGGATCGTCGAAACCAAAAACGCGTAACTGTTTCCTCATAAGGCTTAACCTAAAAGTAAGAGGGTGCGCGCTGTTGCGCTGTCCCCCTCGAATGTTGGGTTGAGTTTCATATGGCGCTTACCATTTCTTTAACAAAATCGCGTCCAGTGTAGCCTTGCACGATGCTCCAACCAGTGAACATGGCCCACATAAATTGTGATAGTGGTTTGAGTTGATCTTTGCGGTCAGACCAGTAACGACTTCTTTGGAGTACCTGTGTCAGATTGCGTAGTAAATCGAATACCTTGTCATCTGAGACTTCCACCGCAGTAAGTGCGTAATCGAGTTCACCACGGAATAGATCAAGTTCCCTCACCAAAGACTGAACGTAGTCATCAGTGAGTCCATTGAGTACCGCGTGCCACCGATCCTGATCATTCGAAACTAATTCTTTGAAGAACGCCTTGAATTCATCGAGGCTCTTTAGGCGGTCAATAAGATCAGATTCCGCAGGCTGGTTGCAAGCCCAAAGAAAGTGCATGAGGCATTGTTCCTTCAATGTGTCATAGCATCGTAGAAGGTGCGCCTTTAGCCGCTTCTTCTTTTGCCAAGCAGGAAGACGAGCTACAAGTAGGTAGACAAAAAGGCTAACAATTATGCCGACTGTGATATCAAAGGTGATCTGGTTACCCGTCGGAAACGGGCGGAAAATATCTTCTAGGCTGGTGCCTTTGATAAATTCAGGCCGCGCGTCTGTGCTGGTTTTGAACATGAGGAATAAGCACACAAGGAAGAGTGTCCATAGCAGCAGGTCAAGGAGATTGCGGCGCAGAAAAGTCAGCATGACATCGTTTTATGAAGCCCAACAGTTATTCACCAGACCCAATATGCATAATAGTACAGACCGGTGGGTTTGTATAAGGCAAAATCAGCATCAATCGGAAATGTAAACAACAATCCTGCTAATCGCTGTGGCGAAGTGCTGCCACTACTATTGCCCCTTACATGCTAACGCGCCCTGAGGGCTTATGACGCGGAGCTTTTTAACGTCATCCGCAAACGACGTGCCGGCAGAACGGCACCATGTTAAATCGTGGCAATGCGCCGACGTGCAGCTCACCACGGCAAGCTGCAGCGAAACTTCAGGCAATTAGTCCTGTTTGCGCCCCAATAGACTAATATCCAGCGCCTTCCTGGTTGCTATAACAATTTCAGCGAACCCTTTTCCGCCAAGCTTGGCATGAAAAAGTACCGCATCCCATTTCTTGAGTTCTTCTGCCGTTGGCGCCAGTCTTTCCATTATCTGATCTTGATTTTCCTCAATAAGGTTCTGGTCTTCCGACACCTCCATATCATCAAAGTATTGATGCGGTGGGTTAGGGAAGGGGAATTGATCAATAAGGCTGTTGATCTGAATACCGAATGAAACCGGTTCAAGGACTGCAGGCGGCAGCCAGGATTCCCAAGTTTCACTGTCGATAATGACCTCCCCTCGATCCACGCCACATCGCAATGATTCTTCGTTAATCGGCTGAGGTGGTTCAGCCATCAGCGGTCGATACATCATCACCCATATAAGCCCAGTCTGTTTCGTAATCTTCAGAACGATACATGCTGGGTAAAGCGAATTATGAACGTGCCAGAATTCCGCCTGGGCGCGTTCCTCATCATTCAGCACCGCATCCAGCACCAGCGCTGCATCCCCAACATCATTGACACACCACCGGTGCACGCTTTCGCTACGTAAGCTCCCGTAGTTCACGCCCAGCGTTGCGAGCAATTTAAATTGGCTTTTCTGGGAAATCGCATTATCCCGCCCAGTGCACCAACTTGAAACATTTTGACGAACCAGTCCAGCAAGGTCTGACGCCTTGCCTTGGCTAATGTCGTTTAGCCGCAGCAGGGCGGCAAAGAGATCTCGAATAGCAGGTTTTCTTTTTTTCATAAAATCGCTTGACATACTCTTTATTTTAGTTATAATAGTCTATCACTAACAAACATGAAATGACACCCCAAACAAAACAACTTCTGACATTTAATGTTGAATCCGGCCCCGCCGGCATTTTAAAGAATGCCTGCGGGGCTTTTGTTTTGGGTGTCGTTACAAGTATGCGTGATTAACCTGGAGAATAAAATGGAGAGACAAGGAAATAAATGGACTAAAGAACTTGAAACAATGAGCCGGGAATTGGCTGCCGACCGGATATGCGCAACATTCGAATTGGTGGATAACCCTTTTGGGCGGATTATCGTTCCCGCACGCGAAATCAAATCCAAAGAAGTTGAATCCGGTTCACGCAAATTCCTGACGTCTAGCGAATTTATCGAATCGTTAAGAGGCGATCATTCAGTCCAGGAGGCGAGTCTTCCCCAGGCTGAGGAAGCGACTGAATTATCGAAGCCAAAACCCGTTCGCAACCGCCGCCCATTCCGGCGTTGTGTGCAAGTGTTCGACCCTGCCGTCATGGACCTGGTCAAGGAACACGCCAAGTCCTCACAAAGTGATGTCCGGCGGCGAATCGAGGCAGACATCAAGTCCGCTCTGGCGAATGATGGCTATCGTCAAATTCCTAACTTCAGAAACATCAAGCGGAAGTTGGCTAATCTACAGCGTAAATTCCCCAATTGTGCGGCTGTGTTGGAATACCTGGTCGGCGTGTTGATCCTGGCCGGTGTAAGCAAGCCAGAATCATTTCGCATCGCACCCATTCTTTTGAACGGACCGCCAGGTGTGGGCAAAACCGCGCTTGCTCAAGCTTTGGCCGCATTACTTGGGTTACCTTTCAGAAAAATCAGTGCCGGGTCGATGCAACATGCCTTCATGCTGACCGGTTCCGACACCCATTGGGGAAACTCACAATCTGGTGAGATATTCAAAATGATTGGTCACAGTAAGTCGGCCTGCGGCGTCATTCTGCTGGATGAGGTGGACAAGATCAGCGTCCGGTCCGACCACGCTATTTTGCCCGCATTGCTGGATATTCTTGAGCCTGAATCAGCCAGGAATTTTATGGATGTCAGCCTGGGTCTTCCCTTCGATGCGTCTCGTATGTTTTTTATCCTGACCTGCAATGACAAGGAAAAAATGGACTCAACATTGTTGTCCCGTTGTCAGCCGTTCAACATCGCAGCGCCAGGCTTTGAGCAAAAAGTAACGATTGCGAAAGGCGAGCACGAAAAGCTGAACCGAGGCTTGCCGCGCTGTCGTCATTTGCAATTGGATATCAAAGCGGTCGAAAAAGTGGCCCACGCGAACATCGACGTGCGCGCGCTGATTCGGGCGGTGCACAAAGGGTTCACTGTCGCCTACACCAATGGCCTCAAAGTCGCGGTGCCGATTGTGGAAGCGGTGACCGAGATCCAGAAGTCCAAGCATATCGGTTTCGTGTGGCCCGAGTCTGGGAATCAGGGTCCTGGAACCATGCACTGATAGCAGCATGTTGTATCGGTAGAACCGTAGCCAAAAAGGACGGTTCTACCAACCTAAAATAAGGAGAATTTATATGAATCAAGACAACACGCAAAAGCTGTTCAAGAATTTCCCCAGGCTGTACCGAGGTGATGGCCAGGAGAAGCGGAATGCCCACATGAACTGGGGCTTCGAATGTGGCGATGGCTGGTTCAGGCTGCTCTATGACTTGTCATCAGCCATCGAGCGAGAGGCACGCAAGTTGGGGATCGACCCGGAATCTGATGATTGGCCCCGTACCAGACGGGTAAAGGAAAAGTTTGGGACCTTGCGGTATTACGTATCCACGCCGGGGCCAGATGCGGATGACATCAACAATATGATTTGGGAGCAGAGAGATGGCGTGGTCAGTTTTCGCCCGGTCGCCAGCATCGGTTCGATTCGCAACCTGGTCGAGGTTGCCGAAGCGCAGTCTGAACATATCTGCGAGACCTGCGGGCTGGCTGGTACGCTCCGAACAGAAGGGTGGTGGAAAGTGTCATGCGATCCGTGTGATGAAAAAAAGAGGGCAGAACATGCGATCCCTGACTGAATTGGAGTCGTGTTTGCTGGGCCTGGCATCGCGCAACCATAAAAAGGGCTGGCGCTCAAAGAAGAATGAGGCTGCGGTGCAGCACCACGCGCTGTGGGATGCACGTTGCATACGTCATGCGCACCGGTACGCTTTTAGGAAAAGGATTGGGGGCAATTGATGATTCTGATGTTTGGCGATATCCATGGTGATTTCCGGCA